>Ga0078972_1005232_pt1 | contig 33472 bp, 37 predicted proteins | sample YelNatPaOPGAMG01_FD_67568 | JGI IMG/M metagenome (GOLD analysis project Ga0078972, IMG submission 67568) | Hot spring thermophilic microbial communities from Obsidian Pool, Yellowstone National Park, USA - OP-RAMG-01 (SPADES assembly) (version 2) | ecosystem: Environmental > Aquatic > Thermal... | reverse complement strand
TCAATATTAATATTTTTACCATCTTTGATTTTTGTCCATGGAGCGCATACCTCAATAGATTTATTACCTATAGCAAATAGCTTCCAAATCTCCTCTAGGTATCTATGAATCTGCATCGTATATAGCATTTCCTCGCAAGAACTCGTAATCTGATTTATTTGCGCCATCTCATCGGCGTGAAATCTGCCGACATCACTAGAATTTATTTCAAATTCAAAATATTTCTCACTCATTCCAAGTACACGATTAAGCAAGTTACCTAAATCATTTGCAAGATCGTTATTAATTCTATCTACAAGAGCGCGCCTAGAAAAATCTCCATCTTGACCAAATGGCACTTCGCGAAGCAGGAAATATCTGAGATTCTCAAGCCCATATTGCTCGGCAGTCTCTTTAGGGTTGACGACATTGCCTTTTGATTTGCTCATTTTGTCACCGTCTCTCGTCCACCAACCGTGAGCGGCAATATGCTTCGGAAGTGGCAAATCAAGGCTCATCAAAAATGCAGGCCAATAGACAGCATGAAACTTGAGAATATCCTTACCTACAATCTGGACTTTAGCAGGCCAATACTTCATATTCTTTTCGTCCCCTCCGAATCCAAGTCCAGTAATATAATTCAAAAGAGCGTCAAGCCATACATACACAATATGTTTTGGATCGTTTAACGCCTCAGGTGTTTTAATTCCCCATTCAAAGCCTGTTCTAGTTATAGAAAGGTCCCTTAGTCCTCCCTCTACGAATTTTACAACCTCATTTTTTCTAGATTTCGGCAATATGCAATGCTCGTTTTGCGCATACCAATCCAAAAGTTGCTGTTCGTATTTTGAAAGTCTAAAAAAATAATTTTCTTCTCTCAAAATAGTCGTACTTTTACCGCAATCAGGACAAAATTCCTCGCCGACTAGTTGAGTTTTTGTAAAAAACGTTTCACACGAGACACAATAATTACCCTCAAACTCACCTTTGTAGATGTCTCCATTTTCAAGCATTATTTCAAAAGCTTTTTGCACACCCCTCTTGTGTTCTTCATCTGTCGTACGAATAAACTTGTCATAACTAATTTCAAAACCATCCCACAGACTCTTAAATCCACCGCTTATCTCATCGGCATACTCTTTTGGGCTTTTACCTCTCGACTTTGCCGCCTCTTCTATCTTTTGACCATGCTCGTCGGTTCCCGTTAAAAAAAACACGTCAAGCCCCTTAAGCCTAGAAAATCTAGCCAAAGTATCAGCTATAATGGTCGTGTATGCATGACCTATATGCGCATTATCGTTTACATAGTAAATCGGAGTTGTGATATAGACTTTTTTACATTTTTCGTTTGAGTTGTGGCTCATATATTGTTTCCCATATTTTGGTAAGTAAATTATTGCGCTAATTATAACGTTATTTTCGTCAAAGGAAGGTGATGGAAAGGTTATAGGATATACAAATTAATGGTCGACTTTTGAGATATTCTCAATCCAATTATTCCAAAGTTCGTCTACGCTTAAGCCGTATGAGCTTTTAAATGCCTCTTGCAAATCTTGTTTTGCGCGAAGTTTTATAAGCGTCTCACTGAACGCTTTCTGATTATTTTTGCTTAAATATTCCACAAACATGCCAGCTTGGCGATAATACATAGGCCAACTCATATAATATTTTTGCGCTGAGTTTCCGCCAAAAAATAAAATCGTACAACTACTCTCGGATGACGGCTTAAATACAATACCTTTCTGAATAGACAGGATAGCTTCTTTTATGAAACCTTTTCCGCACCGCCGCCACCCGAACTATACACTGCCATTCCATCTTCCCACCAACGCGACCCACAACGTACACCGCGTGAAAACCAATAAGCATGAGAAAGCTCATGTGTGAAAACCGCTTCGGTTATATTCTCGTCAAGAAGCCTTTTGCCATTTAATATTATGGCATCACTAATCGGAGAGGTTGCGCCGGCTGACAAAGGTACTAAACCATACTTATCGTAGCACTCCTTAGTAACGCAAATATAAATATCAGGTTCTGCACAGTACTTCTACCCGTGAGTCCTTGCTATAATTTCTTTTGCTATCGGATAATAATCGGCAATCTGAACCGCCAACTCTTCGCCGCCTTTCTCATAGTGAATATTCGGTTGTGCAGCAAAAGTCCTAAAAATATCGCTTGGATAATTTCCAAACGCATATTGTAATTTGCCGATAGAAAAACACCCCGCAAACAAAAATACGATAGAGCCTAATATGAATATTTGGGATATTTCCTTCATTTTTATTCGCTTAACTTTTAGAATTCAAACCCTCCGACGGAGCCTTTATTCATACTAGCATATACAGCCTCTACATACTCTCGTCTAATTGCACATCCTATAAGCTCGCCACAATCCATACATGACAGATATTCACTATCTTCATAAATTCTGACGAAGCCTTTTACCCTCTGGCACTCTTGTAATTTTTGCGTTGCCTCGTTTAGTCTTAATTCAAACTCATCCATCAGATAGCTTTTGAATAAACCTCAAGCACCTTATCGATCTCATAATTAGAACCAAAAAAACATGGCGTCGTATCATGATGGTTATCAGGGCTTAATTCTAATAATCTTCTAGTACCGTCTACAGCTTTGCCGCCCGCTTTTTCATACACAAACGCAAACGGAAACACCTCAAAAACCATTCTAAGTTTACCTTTTGGTTTATCAAGCGTACCTGGATAACTAAATAGTCCGCCGCCTTTGATAAGTATCTGATGCAAATCAGGCACCATACCGCCTGAATATCTGAGACGATACCCTTCAGAAAAAAGCGTATCTATCATGGCTTTATGATAAAAATGCCATTTGGCTTGTGTCGCCCCGCAAGCATTTAGCTTACCTTTTTTGGACAGATGTATTGTTTGAATAAATTTCCACTCGTTTTTGGCATTTAATCTAAATAATTCTACGCCATCTTCAGTCGCAATTACAAGCTCAACTCTAGGGCCATACACTACGTAAGCGCTAGCAACAAGGTTTACTCCAGCAAAGTCATCGATATAAATTCCAAAAATAGAACCTACCGACAAGTTAGTATCAACTAGAGATGACCCGTCAAGAGGATCATAGCCTATCAAATAGGTTCCTTCAGGATTAAAAATATCAATTGACTCTTTTTCTTCGCTTGCAAGAGCTTTTACGCTAGATATTTTTGAAAACTCTTCTTCGATAATAAAATCACTTTTTATGTCTAGTTTTAACTGTATATCACCGGTAGCATTTTCATTTTCCGCATAACCGGTATCGTCATAAGCGATAGCTTCCTGGATTCTTATGGCTGATTTTTTTATTGCCTCAAATAACTCTTCCAATTCTTATCCTTTTAATTCTTTTGCATTTTTTAACACCCAGTCACATATAGATTCAATATCATTCAAATCAAAAACATCTATATGCCTAGGAATTTTATTTTTGTATTTTGACATCTCATTGCTAAACGCAACGGCATTCGATACCTCTAAATAGCTTTCGTCAAAACTCTCGCGAAAAAGAGAAAGCCTAGGCAGATCCCAAGTCTTGAGCCCTTCCACGATAAGTAAATCAAACCCCCCAAGAGAAGACACTATCTCATCAAACCCTAACGATTCAGACCTAAACATGGTTGTTCTTGTTGGGGAAACCACAATCGTATCACAACCTGAGGCAAAAAATCTTTGAGAATCTTTGCCTACCTTATCAAACTCTGCTTTATCTTTTGGATCGTGCTTGACAACCGCAATCTTTAGCTTCTCTCCCAATTTCTCGACAATTTTCAAGATTATCGTCGTTTTACCGGAATTCGACGGACCGCTAAGTGCTATCGCTTTTTTAATTTTCAACCTCTCTTTTTGAATAATATAACTTTACGCTAATTGCCCTAGATTAACATACATACCATAAGAGCAAAAGAAAAAAATACTTTCATCGTTTACTACTCTCAATTTTACTTGCAACTTTGCTTAATACATTTTGTAACTCATCCAAATCCAATGGTTTTTTCAGAAATTCAAAAACACCCAACTTTTCACACTCCTTATCTTCTTTCTCGTCCTTAAAAGCAGACACAACAATTATCTCCATAGATGCATTTATCTTTTTTACCTCTTGCATAAAAGCTATACCGTCCATATTGGGCATTCTAAGATCCGTAATAATCAAGTCAAAATTACCGTTTTTAAATTTTTCCAAAGCTTCTTTACCGTCATGCGCCACATCTAAAAATCCAACGCGATCTTCCAAGAATTCTCCGACAACACTTCTGGCTATCTGATTATCTTCTACATACAAAACCGTAAGATTTGACAACATCCTATATTTCCCTCCTATACAGGTGTTTTCTTCTTCATAAGCGTCGCGGCAATAGCATTAACCACTATTCCGAATTTGGCGTTAACGTCTCGCAAGCTCATTACAAACCCATTAAACTTGGACTCTTCTTCTTTCTGTTTTTTGATATTTTGAGCTATTTCATGTTTTAGTTTTTCTATTTTTGAACCGGCAAGTTTTAACTGTGAGTCGATTTTTTTCTTTTTGCCGTTTGCATTATCTTGTCTTATAGCTATCTTTTTAATAGCCATCATCTTTGCACTAATGTCATTTTGGAGCGAAGCTTTTTCACTCTCACTAACACTATCTTTCATATTAGCGCGCAATGTCTTTATCTCTTCGTTTAAGACTTTTTCTTCATCAAAAAATGAAAGCAACTCAGTTTCTAAAGCCGACGACAAAGCTTGCAAGTCAGGACCTTCTTGCTCTATTTTTTCTATCTCCTGCTCTAAAGTTTCATTTTTTTGCATGTAGATTTGAAATGCCTTCTTTTTCAATTCTATAGTTTCCTGAGCTTTTTTATACTGCATAATCAAACTATAAATACTAACAGCATTCCATCTCTTACCTTTTTCATCTATTATTTCTGGAAATTTATACCTTATATTGTCACTACCTAGCGTAATATCGCCGGAATAAGTTTTTAAGAACTTTTCAGCGTTAGTGTCTTTTTTCTCTAACAACTCTACTAACTTTTCCGCCATTAATTTATGCGCATAATTCCAATGTACCCTCAAAAGCATATTTGTAAGCCCAAGCAAAACAGGCTCTTCTTCATATAAATTATCGTTTAAAAAGCTAGTAATACCTTTTTGTATCGTTTTTACATAATTTTTTTCAAAATATGCAAAACTAATAACTCCAAAATTTAACTCTCCACTCAACAAGCTATCCATAACGCTTTTAATGACAACTCTCTCATTTTCTTCATCTGCAAAATTTTTTCGCCGAATTACCTCAAGCTCTTCTTTTGGCAAACCATTATATCTCTGCTCAGTTTTGCCTTCTTTGTCGTCGCTACTTTCAGCAAATCTCCTAATGACAATTTTGTCGCCCATAAAAACTATAATATCTTTTTGTTTGAGATTTATCTCTTGTCTTAGCTTAGTCCTTATATATTCTTTAATTTCTGAAGCTAACTCTTTCCCGTCATGCTCGGTATCCGCCAACACTTCTTTGGCGCTGACAATTATACAGTTATCGGAAATATTTACATCAGACGACACACTTGTCGCAGGAACCGCTTTCAGCTCGGATACAGCCTCGTTAGATTGCGATTTTAACCGTTTTATAAATATTTTAGACTCTCTAAAAAAAATCAGATCTTTACCGTTAAGCTCAAAAGCTGTTTTAACGGCATTTTTAACTATCTCTTTTGTGTCTTCATATTTTCTAAACATGTCAAATAATAACTGTGACGTATCAGTAGGTAATACATATACGTCTTCTGAAGCAACTACTTCATCTTTAAAATACTCTAGCAATTTTGTTGATTCTGAAAAAATTTCCTGGTTCATTTATAGCTTTTAAGTCCTATATTGATACGACTATACAGGTGTATAGACTTCTTTTTAATAGCTTGTAGTATAATCCAAAAGCTATAAAACAATACGAGGTTTGTAATGGTTTCAAGTAGGTTTGTAATTTTCGCTATTTTATTTTCTAGTATTTTTACAGGATGCTCAGTAAATATGAAAGATGAAGCTAATAGCGCTTTTAAAATGTTCAACAAAGATAAGTTTTACGAAAAAGCATTGATTCAGACAAAAAGCTCGCAAATCATCAACTCTTTGGAAACTAGAGCAAAAATAACCGCGACTTACCTCAACAAAATGTATCCAAAATATAGTGATGCGGAGTATTTTTTGGTCGGTGTATATATTGTAAACGATGATGACGATCCAAAAAAAGCAGGACTAAATAACAAAAATTTTAAACTTGTAATTGATACTACGGATAAAAAGACAAAAAAAATAGAGCAAATAGAAGCAACCGTTGTAGAGTCTCTTGATAGTGATTCTGAAATCGTCAAAAAAATGCCGCTAACAGATAGTTGGAGCAGGTATTATATAGTTAGCTTTCCTATGCAAAAAACAGAAAAAATAGTGCTTGACTATACAAGCGAATACGGAAAAGCAACATTACGCTTTCCGAAAAACTAGCCTAATTATTCAAAATTGAGCGCGATTTAATTTCGTCTATTTTTTCTTGAAGTTCTTGAAGTTCTTTATCTTCTTTTGCTTTATTGCTCTTGGCGGCGGCGCTCATATCTTTGTCGCCGCTTATTGTCATATACACCGCATAACCCATGGAAGATAAGAATATAAAAATCAATAAAGCCAAAATTATAATTTCGGATTTTTTCAACAAACATACCTTACAAAATACAAACTGTTACAATCTAACAGCTATTTGGAATAAAACCACTGGTAAAAACCTATCCAAAAACTCCAAAGCTATAACGATAATCAGAGGGGCAATATCAACACCTCCGAATACGGTAGGTATTTTACCTCTCAAAATCCTATAAACAGGCAACGTTAATTTGTTTAGAATCTGAACTATCGGACTAAACGGATCCGGTCTAACCCAACTAATTACGGCTTGAATAATAATAATCCAAATATAGATCGAAATAAGAATATGCAAAGTACCTGCAACTGCCTCTAGGAGAGTTTTCAGAACAAACATGACTCTACTTTGCCTTGCTAAGAGCCGCTATTAAGGCATCTATATTTGAAACCGGAATGTGAACTTTCCAATCAGGACCGCTATCTTTTAAACTAACGCCTATAGAAACCACACTCTCGCTTCCGGCGCCATAAGGCGCATCAATCGTAGCCACGGTAATATGACCACCGATCTTGCTTGCTAAGTCTATCGTTTCGACAACTTTTACGTTATTTGACATTTTATGCTCCTAATTTTTGATTTCAAATTCTAACACGTTAATACTAACGATAGGCAAACATACTCAAATACTAAAATACCCGGCTTCGGAATGAGCTACGATAAATGCCGACGTGCTTTGCTCGGGATAAATTAGGTGACTCTCTGTCAGTTCTACACCAAACTCTTCAGGTTTCAAAAGAGCAAAAAGCGGCTCGTTAAGCGCCACATCAGGACATGCAGGATAACCAAACGAATAACGACATCCCGTATAACCCATCATTTTTACGTCATTCAAGTCTGGTTTTTCATTTTGCGTAATATTTAGCTCAATTCTCACTTTTTTATGCACAATTTCAGCTAAAGTTTCAGCAAGCTCGCTTGCAAGTCCAGTTGCCAAATGATACTCGTGAAATTTACCTTCAGAGTGAAGCCGTTTGGCATATGCGTCAAATGCCGTTCCGACAGAAACTACGCTCATCGCCACGACATCATCCTTGTCTTCTCTGAAAAAATCGGAAATACATCTGTGGGGTGATTTTGTACTCCTAGGGAATAAAAACTCATACGACTCACTCTTGTCGTGCACAAAAACACTATTGCCTTCTCTTTTGGCTTTAAAAACGCCATATATCGCTACAGGTTCGAATAGCCCTTCTTCCAAGAATTGTTTTTTTAATCGTTCAAAATTAGGTTCGACTTCGTTTCTTATCTGCTCTTCGTATGCTTTTGGCTCAATACCCCTAGCTTTATAACCCCATCTATCTTTAAAAAGCGCTCTTTTGTTCAGCCACTCAAAAGCCAATTTTTTGATATTTTCGTCATGCATAACAAATCTACCGAAGTTTTTAACAATTGGCGGCTCAAGAGTACTAGGCATGATAATTTTATCAGGATCAATCTCCACCGTTTGTGCTTTATAATCAGATTTTGCCCTCGGCGCATCTTTTGTTAACTCGCCTTTTTCTAGCTTACTTAGCGCATCTATTGCATCAAATGCATCTTTGGCGTATATTACAGGACCATCATAAAGCTCCTGACAATGCTCATCTATAAATGCACGGTTAAGAGCGGCGCCGCCCAACAGAACAGGTACGCTTATGCCTTGTCGCTTCAGTTCCTCCAAGCTCTCTTTCATTACAAGCGTAGATTTCACAAGTAGTCCGCTCATACCTATTGCATGAGCATTATGTTTTTTTAGCTCTTCAATAAATAGAGAAATATCTGCTTTGATTCCTATGTTGACAACTTTAAACCCATTATTTGTAAGTATTATATCGACCAGATTTTTGCCGACATCGTGAACATCTCCCTTTACGGTACCGAGTATAATTGTTGTCTGGCTTTGACTCTTTTTTTTTGGAAGATAAGGACTCAGAAAATCGACACTCGCCTTCATCGTCTCTGCCGATTGCAGTACAAAAGGAAGTTGCATTTTTCCGCTTCCAAATAGCTCACCGACATCTTTCATGGCTCCTATCAAAACCTCATTGATAATCGTCTCAGCGTCAATCTCATCTTTTGCGTTAGGCAAAAGCAACAACATTCTGTCTTTATCGCCGTTTAGCAATAACTTATGCAGTTTAGCTCTAGTATCAAGCCCTTCCAAGTCATCTTTTTTATTATCGATAACCTGCCCTGAGAGAGAAGCAAAATGGTTGATAAATACGCCGAGTGGGTCGTGTCCGTTTTTGCGTCTATCAAAAATCAAGTCCTCGCAAAGTTGTTTTTCTACTTCGCCTATTTGAAAATATGGGATAATATTTTTGACATTTACGATTGCAGTTGAGAGCCCAGCCTCTACACAGTGATGCAAGAATACTGAATTTAGATATTCGCGAGAGTGCTTATCGAGTCCAAAAGATACATTTGAAACACCAAGTGTAAAGCCAACTTCCGGATGAATCGCTCCAAACTCCCTTATCGCTTCTATCGTATCAATTGCTGAGCTAAAATACTCGCTATCGCCGCTTCCAACAGTGAACGTCAGCATATCAAAAACCAAATCGGCAGGATTTAGTCCAAAATGCCCAACAGCTCTTTCATAAATTCTACCGGCAACTTTTAGTTTGTCTTCCTTGGTTTTTGCCATACCTTTCTCATCTATCACGAGACAGACAAGCGCAGAACCGTACCTCCTGGCCAAAGAGCAAACGATGTCAAATTTTTCTTCGCCGTCTTCAAGGTTTACGGAGTTTATAATCGGTCTTCCGCCTATTAGCTTCAAAGCCTCCTCAAGAGCTTTCGACTGGGTTGAGTCAGGCATCAATGGAGTCGTCAACTTACCTGCGTATCGACTCACAACCTCTCTCATATCATTTGTTTCATCTCGCCCTGCAAAGGCAACACTGACATCAAGAACATGCGCCCCTGCTCTAACTTGCTCATTTGCTACGGCAAAAGCCGCCTCATAATCTGCCGCCAAAATAAGCTCGCGAAATGCTTTAGAACCGGTAGCATTCGAGCGTTCTCCTATATAAAGCGGAGCCGGTTTTAGTTTTAGCGGTACACTCTCAAATAAAGAAGCCAATGCCCTTGGCATCTCACCTTTTGGATTTCTAGGAGTTCTGCCTTCCATTTTACAGCAAAGCGCCAATATGTGCTGAGGAGTCGTACCGCAACATCCGCCTAAAATCGCTACGCCGTCAAGTTCACCAAATGCCGCCTGTTTCTCGGCAAACTCGTCAGGTCCCATCGGATAAAAAGTATAACCGCCTCGATTTTGCGGCAAGCCTGCATTTGAATGGACCGAAATCGCCTTGTTCCATACAGCAGAGAGATTTTTCAAATGTGTCGCAACCTGCTCTGGACCTGTTCCGCAATTAAATCCCAAAGATAAAATATCAAACGGCTCAAGTATTACGGCTAAAGTCTCCGCATTAGTACCTATCAGCATCGAGCCTTGAATTTCTATCGTAGCCGAAACCATAATAGGCAAACTCTTGCTTTTTTCGGCGTAAACATCTTCGCATGCGTTTAGTGCACATTTGATTTGAAGCGGGTCTTGACAAGTCTCAAGCAATATCAAATCAGCTCCGCCGTCTATCACGCCTCGCACAGCCTCTTTGTAGCCTTTTATCATTTCATCATAGTGCATATGCCCAAGACTAGGCAACTTCGTCCCAGGTCCAATAGAGCCAGCTACAAATCTCGGTTTGTCTACGGTTGAGTACTCATCGCAGAGTTTTTTGACAATTTGCGCCGCTTTTCTGCTCAAATCGTATGTTTTATCTCCAATTTCAAACTCATCCAAAACCCATGGTAAACATCCAAAACTATTTGTCTTAATAATATCGGCACCTGCAGTCAAATACGCCTTGTGAATTGAACCGATAATATCCGGTGCAGTCTCGTTTAGAAGCTCATTGCAGCCGTGTTTTTCTTGCCATGCCTCATCAGGCACACTCTTTTTTTGTATTTCGGTGCCCATCGCACCGTCAATGATTAGATATTTTTGTTTTATTAATTCTTTTATATTCTTCAAAACTTAACCAATCTTATTGTGTTTAAATTCAGGAACGATAATCTTTAGCTTCTCGGCTACGCCGTCAGATGAACTCAAAATATCGTTTATTTGCGAACAAAGCAGATTAATATCATAATTCGTAACCTTGCCGACCACTATAGAAGGATATGGAGTGTCTGCCGATTTTTCATCTATCAATAGCTCTTCTATCAGCTTTTCACCAGGTCTAAGCCCACAAAACTCTATATCAATCTCACCCAATTTCCCACTAAGTTCGAGCATTTTATGCGCCAAATCGACTATTTTTACTCTTTCACCCATATCCAAAATAAATATCTCACCACCATGTGCAATTGCTCCAGCCTGTAAAACCAATTCGCACGCCTCCGAAATAAGCATAAAATATCTCTCTATATCAGGATGCGTAACCGTAATCGGTCCGCCTTTTGCGATTTGCTCTTTGAATTTTGGTATTACCGACCCTGATGAGCCGATGACATTACCGAATCTAACGGCGGCTACTTCTGTTGGGGCGTCTGGATGTTCTTTTTTGATATTTAGCACATAGAGTTCACAGACTCGCTTTGTCGCCCCCATAATATTTGTCGGACGCACTGCTTTATCCGTAGAAATAAGTACAAATTTTTTGACATTAAACTCAATCGATAAATCAACCGTATTTTTGCTCCCAAGTATATTATTCTTAGCGCATTGATATGGATTCTCTTCAGCTAGCGGTACATGCTTGTAAGCCGCCGCATGGATAACGATAGTGGGTTTACACTCTTCGAATACACTTTTTATAGCCTCATAGTCACATACGTCCACCAACTTTGAGACTATCTCATATTGCGCCAATTCGTCAGATATTTTGTATAGATTATACTCGCCGTTATCAACCAAAATTAGTCTCTTTGCGCCGTAACTCGCACACTGTCTTGCTATCTCGCTACCTATGCTTCCGCCGGCTCCGCTTATGAGCACAATCTCATCTTTTACAAAACCTGAAATTGTACCCTTGTCCAAATCTTTTGGTTTTCTAGCTAGCAAGTCTTCGATAGAAATATCTTCAATGTCTGCATGGTCTTTTAGAAAATGAGCTTTTTTGATAGTTTTAACACCCATTGTGCTCAGATTTTCACACAAAGTATCAAGCTCTTTTGGCTCAAACTGCTTTGTAATAATCACTGAATTTATCTTCTCATTTTTGATAAGAGAATCTAGCTTTTTTATGTCATACACTTTTAGACCGTAGATGATAGCGCCTATTTTTTGCGTCTCGTCATCAGCCATAGCAACCGGATAGAAACTGCCGTCCGTACCCATAAGATGCCTAGCTATGAGCTCTGCATCTGCATTTGCACCGATGATAAGCGTCGGGTCGCTTTTTTGGATGCGGTTTTCCGTATAAACTCTCTTTGCAACCCTAAATAGCGATAAAACACAAAGAGACAAAGCAAAGTCTATAAAAATAACGGAACGAGGAAATATATTTATACTTTCTCTATATGTCACAACAAATAGAAAACCAAATAGTGCATAAGCATACAAATGCGCCCTAAATAAAGATATGATGTTTTTTAAAGAGAAAAACCTCCAAGGAACTTTATATATTCCGAGTCGCCAAAAAAACAGTAGTTTTAAAAGCAGTAGAACCGCAGATAGTTCTAAAAAGTGTTCCAAAAAAAGTGTTGGAATATGAAAATTGAATCTCAAAAGATACGAAAAATAAAACGTAACGAGTGAAAAAATTACATCAAATAGCATAAAAAATAGAGTTCGTTTGATTATGGTAGGTCTTAGAAGGTGTGTTATCATTTTAATTACAATTAGTCACTTATATTTTTTCTATAGATTCTAACAAATTATTGCAAAAGAGAGGATTACACTACTCCTTGTTGAACTAGCTTCAATTTTATTATTTTTGCTATTTTATAGCTAGGAGCAGTCTCCAGAATGGATTTACCTATATAACCACACTTTACGGTACAAACTAATCCTCCTATCTCTTTTTTGGTTATTTTTTTTGAATCTACAAGTTTTAAGAGCATATCCCAAACATCATAGATATATTCAAGTCGCTCTTTTTTCTGTTCGGCAAAACTTCTATTCTCGTCAAAATCAAGTTTTATACCGGACTTTATCATCTCAGCCCTCAGAAATATTGCCCTAGCCTTACCAATATTTCTGAGGTACACGGCTCCGCCTACAACTGACGGGTTTTTGGCTTTTAGCATCTGCCCGATTTGCATTCTGCTAACCCTACCCGTATCCACCATAGTCCGAATCTCATCTCGAACCAAAAAGCAAAAGGCTTCTTCTTCGTCATCTTTTTTAAAATAAGCAAGCACGTCATTTAGATCAAAATACAGCTTGCCGTTTATTTTTATAGCCTTAGGAAAATTATCGAAGTGTATTCTCAAATAGATAGCATTGAGCGTTATACCAAAAAATGATGCAATATAGTTAATATCATAAAGGTTCGGAGATATTGATTTTAATTTATAGTTTTTATGAAGTTTGGAAGACATAGCGCAGGCAAAAAGCCCGCAACTTATAGATTGTGAGCTTTTTTGTACTCCATAATCATATTGTACGCTTCATCTTTTAGATGAAGTTTTTCTTTTTTTAGTTTTTCAACTTCAAGTTGATCCATATGAACGCCTTCTTTTTCGAGTTTTGCATCAAGCTCGTTATGTTTTTCAAAAATCTTGTCAAAATGCGCATTTTCTACTTTTAGTTTTGATACTATGTCTCTATATTCGTGGAACATAAATTCTCCTTAAGTTTTTTTGTATTTTAACCAAACGGCTCTTAGTGTATAAAAACTCTAAGTTCTATAATCGGCATTAATTTTAACATATTCATAACCTAGATCGCAACCGTAAGCCGTAAAGTTTGACTTTCCTAAACCTATATCACAAGTTATACGAAATTCATCGGCTTTCATAACATTAGCGGCTCTTATCTCGCATTCTTTGTCAAAAACAGTCGCGCCTTTATCATATACAACTATATCGCCGATAGTGACCACTAAGGTCTCGGCAGAGCACTCTATACCGCTAGCCCCAATGGTTGAAGCAAGTCTGCCCCAGTTTGGATCTTCGCCGAAAATTGCCGTTTTTACAAGGAGTGAATTTGACAATGCTTTTGCGGCTTGTTCCGCCTCTCTATCGCTAACTGCATTTTTAACTTCAAACGCCACAAGTTTTTTTGCCCCTTCTCCGTCTTTTGCCATAAGAATTGCCATGTTGTGCATAACCATTCTCAAAGCTTCTCTAAACGCATCTTTATCATAACTACCACTTTTGCCGTTTGCCAAAACCATAACCGTATCGTTTGTGGAAGTATCACCGTCTACACTGATAGCATTGAAAGTAGTATGCACAAGTTCTTTTAATAGTTCGTCCAAATCTACTTTTAGAGCCACAGCGTCAGTAGTTATAAAACAAAGCATCGTAGCCATTGCAGGATTTATCATGCCGGCGCCTTTTGCCATCGCACCGATATGAAAACTACTGCCGTCTTCTAGGACAACCTTAAAAGCTATCTCTTTTTTGAATGCATCGGTTGTCATAATGGCACGTGCCGCTGAGTCGTGGTCTTTTGAATTTAAATCAAATCTATCAAATGCCGTCGCAATTTTGTCTTTTGGAAGTCTGACGCCTATTACTCCGGTTGAACTCATTACAGGATTTACTGCACTTGGAACTTTTACTACTAATTCTCCAAGCAATTCGTCGATGTCATCAATTCCTGCTTGCCCGGTCATCGCATTTGCATTTTTTGCATTTATCAATACAAAGTTTGACTTGAAGTCACCTTTGTTCAAAAAGTGCTTTATCGGGGCGGCTTGAAATTTATTTGTCGTAAAGAGTGCGGATATTTCACAAATAGTATCAGAATAAATAAACGCTACATCAGGATTTTCGTTTCCTCGAAGACCGACACTGACACCGTGTGCAAAAAATCCTTCACTAGCGCAAACACCGCCGTCAATAGGAAATATTTTAAACATTTTAATCTCGTTAATAATAAAAATTGGGGAAGAAAGGGCAAAGCGCCCTTTTTGGTTTATTGTAGGAAAACTAAACTTATTTTGAAGCTTTTTTCATTGTTCTAAGAGTTGATGCGGCTACTTTTATTTTTTGTGTAGTTCCGTCTGGAAGTTCAATTCTAACTACTCTTAGGTTTGGCAAAAATCTTCTTTTTGTTTTGTTGTTAGCGTGGCTTACGTTATTACCTACTTGTACACCTTTACCGGTTACCATACATCTTCTAGCCATTTTTGTACCTCTTTATGTTATATCCGACATTGACAATAGTCGTTCGGAAAAATGAGTCGGGATATTATCTGAATTAACCTAAATTTTTGCTTTTAACTAACTGTTTTTTGAAATTTGCTTTAGTTTTGTATAATCCCTTTTTAATTTTTCAAAAAATAGGAAACAAACTCCAAATGCAAGAATCACAAATACTTCAAAAAATGTCAAACACTATTAGATTTTTAGCCGCCGATACGGTGCAACAAGCAAACTCGGGTCATCCTGGAATGCCGATGGGAATGGCTGATATTCTGACTGTTTTTAGCGCGCACTACAAACACAATCCAAAAAATCCAAAATGGTTAAATCGCGATAGAGTTGTTTTTTCCGGCGGTCACGGAAGTGCTCTTATATATTCAATGCTTCATCTTTGGGGATACGATGTTAGTCTTGATAACCTCAAAAACTTCAGACAACTTGGCTCAAACACGGCAGGACACCCAGAGTACGGTCATATTGACGGCGTAGAAGTCACAACTGGTCCTCTTGGACAAGGATTCGCAAATGCAGTCGGTTTTGCTATGGCGGCAAAATATGCGGCTCATATATTAAATGATAAAGTGGCAAAAGTTATTGATCACAAGGTTTACTGTTTTTGCGGCGACGGCGATTTGCAAGAGGGTATCTCATATGAGTCTGCAAGTATTGCCGGACACAACAAGCTTGACAACCTAGTCGTAGTATATGATAGCAATGATATTACGATAGAAGGCGATTTATCAGTTGCTTTTAGCGAAAACGTAGCAAAAAGATTTGAAGCGCAAGGGTGGAAAAGTGAGACAATAGACGGTCATGATTTTGAAGCAATTGACGCCGCATTTATCAGAGCAAAAAAAACAGATTGTCCGTACCTAATAATAGCTAGAACCAAAATAGGAAAAGGTTCAGCTAGTATGGAAGGCTCACACCACACGCACGGTGCGCCTCTTGGGGCTGAAGAGATACAAAAATCAAAATCACTTGCAAATTTTGACCATCAAGCTTTCAGTATTCCGGATGATGTACTTATCAGATTTAGATGTGCTATAGAAAAAGGCGACCTTGAGGAAAGAAGCTGGAATAAACTTCTAATTGAGCTTCCCGAAAGAGAGAAAGGCGATCTTCTAAACAGGCTAAAATCTCCCGACTTTTCTAGCGTAAATTATCCATCATTTGAAACCGGCAAAAAAGTTGCCACCAGAGACTCAAACGGTCAAATTCTAAACGCAATAGCCTCGGCAGTACCGTCATTTATAGGTGGAAGCGCAGACCTTGCCCCTTCAAATAAAACAGAACTAAAGGGAATGGGTGATTTTCCAAATGGTAAGAACATCCACTACGGTATACGTGAGCATGCAATGGGAGCAATCACAAATGCAATCTCGCTTTATGGTCTATTTGCGCCGTTTTGCTCGACATTTTTTGTCTTTTCGGACTATCTAAAACCGTCAATCAGAGTGGCGGCTCTTATGAAAGCAAAAGCATTTTTTGTCTTTACACATGATAGTATTGGCGTAGGCGAAGATGGTCCTACGCATCAACCGATAGAGCATTTAACATCTCTTCGCGCCCTACCGAACCTTCTGGTTTTCCGCCCGGCAGATGCAAACGAAAACATTGAGGCATGGAAAAGTGCGCTTAACCATGATGGACCTAGCGCATTTGTATTGTCCAGACAAGGCTTAACAATTATTGACCAAAATAGCTCGTTTGGCGACATGTCAAAAGGCGGTTATTTGGTTAAGAAAAGTGAAGCCCCAAAAATAACCATATTAGCAACAGGTAGCGAAGTTGAAATCGCGCTTAACACAGCAAACAAACTAGCAGGCGAAGGTATAAACGTAAACGTAGCCAGCATTCCTTGTTTTGAACTGTTCGTAGCTTCCGGCAGGGAGTATCAAAATTTAATCATAGACCCGTCAACAAAAGTCCTAGCAGTAGAAGCGGCAAGTGGAATTGAGTGGTATAGATTTGCAGATGACGTTTTATGTATGGAGAGCTTCGGCGCAAGCGGTAAAGATTCCGATCTCTTTAAGCACTTTGGATTTACGGCTGAAAATATTGCAGATAGAGCAAAAAAACTATTGTAACTGTTTAGATAAAAAGAGTATGCTATAATCGAATAAATATTAAAAAATAAGGAGAACAGAATGGCTTTGAAAGTTGCTATAAACGGGTTCGGAAGAATCGGCAGATGCGTCATGAGAGTAATAGCTGGTAGAAGCGACATAGAGGTCGTAGCGATAAATGATTTAGCTCCGGCAGAAGAGCTGGCATATCTTATGAGATATGATACTGTACACGGTAGATTTGACGGCACTGTTGCAGTTGAAGGCGATTATCTTGTAATCAATAACAAAAAAATCAGGCTATTTAGTGAAAAAGACCCTGCGGCTCTCAGATTTGCCGATGCCGGAGCGGAAGTTATGCTTGAATGTACCGGTCTGTTTTTGGAAAAAGAGAAGGTTCAATGTCATATAGATAACGGTATCAAAAAAGTCATCTTTTCGGCTCCGGCAAAAGACGATACGCCTACATTTGTTCTTGGTGTCAATGATGACAAATATGCCGGCGAGACAATCATCTCCAATGCATCTTGCACAACAAACTGTCTAGCGCCGATGGTAAAAATCCTTGACGACGCTTTCGGCATAGAAAACGGTTTAATGACTACAATACACAGCTACACAAACGACCAAAGTATTCTTGACATTATCCATAAAAAAGAAAGAAGAAGAGGAAGAGCAGGTGCGGCAAATATCGTCCCTACTACTACGGGCGCCGCAAAAGCGATCGGTAAAGTATTACCTCATCTAAAAGGCAAACTTGACGGTCACTCCGTCAGAGTTCCTACTCCTGACGTATCTATGACCGATCTTGTCGTAAATGTAAAAAAATCAACTACTATTGAAGAAATCAACAAACTATTCACGGAAGCGGCAAAAGGCGCATACAAAGGAATTCTTACAATAGATGAGGAACAAAAGGTTTCAATGGACTTTAGAACCGATCCTTCCAGTGTAATATTCGTAAACGATATGACAAAAGTAGTAGACGGTAAGTGTATAAAAATTATGGGCTGGTATGATAATGAGTGGGGCTACTCAAACAGACTTGTAGACATGGCTGTCAGAATAGGCGCATAAAAATACTTCGGACACTGATTGCAGTGTCCGACCTCCTACCCCAACTCCAAACTAAATATATTTTCTTCATTTTCTCTTTTAAGGGTAAATTTTAAACCGTTTCTATATGCTATGTTTTGAACCAAATATAACCCTAATCCAAATCCACTAGAATTCTCACTCTTGACAAATGCCCTTGATAGCTCTTCAATGCTTTTATTAATTTTATTGCCTTTACTTCTTACGCTAATAGCCGTATCATCAACCACAATAGTACAGCTACTATCTCCAGAATGTTTAATTCCATTTTCAATCAAATTCTTAATAGCAATCACACAAGCATCAATATCACAGACAATTTCAAAATCTTTCACCACCTTAACCTCTATATTTTTGTCGATAGCCGCGCTCTCAAGAGATAAGGCAACTAGCTGACCGGCGTTGACTGCTTGCTTACTACTTAACCCGTACCTTTGGGCATTCAAAAGTGTAGAACTCAGAGTATCTATCTGTCTAACGGCGCCCCTGACAAGTTCTTTTTTATCTCCGTCAGGCATAAATTCAAGAGCTAACTTCGCCTTGGCTAGCGGTGTTTTTATCTCATGGCTAACAGCACACAAAAACTCTTCTTTTAACATTAGCATCTCTTCTATCTTTTTGGTTTTTGATAAATTCAAGAGCGCCAAAATATATAACATGCACATTAATGAAGTAAGCCCTATTAGTACAAGCAAATCCCTAAAATGCTTATCGCTTTCATACTCTTTTTTTGTCATAAAAGCCATATGTCCGTCTGTTTTTATCAACATTCCAATCTTGTCGTTATCAGAACGAAATATACTAATAGTATCGCTACCGTTTTTTATAGTTTTTATTAGTACAAACCCATTATCGACACTACAACTCTCACCAAGACACTCCATCGTTAAATGATTTTGCTCAAGCTCCTCTCTAATATCCTCATTTTTGGACTCTCTTATAGCTTTTGATAGATACTTTGCACTTTCCGCATAGGCTCTCATCGCATGCTCTAACAACTCATGTTCATTATGCTTCCATATATTTATTGAAATCACGATGACAATGGAAAAAAATAGAACAAAAAGAGTCGTCAAAATCCAAAAACTTCTCAGTTTTAACATTGAAATTTATACCCCATTCCCCAGATAAGTTTTAGATATTGTGGATTTTTGACATCCGTTTCTATCTTGTGCCGAAGCCTACTAATAAGCATATCGACGCTTCTGCCGCCAGGCTCTAGGCCCAAAGAATCGGCTAGTGTCTCTTTACTCAAAATAACTCCTCTGTTTTGTATAAAAAGGCTCATTGCTCTAAACTCACTTCTTGTCAACTCCAAATCAATGCCGTTTTTAAAAATTTGCTCATTTTTAACAGTAAACTCATTAACGGTTTCATCTTTTTTGTAACGCCTCATAACTGCTTTTATTCTAGCTACAAGCTCTATGGGTTCAACTGTTTTTACAACATAGTCATCAGCTCCCAACTCCAAAGCTCTTAATTTATCGGACAATGAATCTCTGGCGCTGAAAATAATTATAGGCATATCCATAATTTGAACGATTTTCTTGCACAACTCGAATCCGCTCATTTGAGGAAGCCCAATATCCACAATCGCCAAATCAAACCGTTCCTCATCTAGTCGCTCAAGCGCTTCCACAGGCTTTGAAAAAGTCTCCAATTCCATATCATATAAGCTCAAAAACTCACTCAATAGTGAACTAATATCACTATCGTCCTCTATTAAAATTATTCTCAACATTCAAATTTTCTTCTTTTTTTCTAATATTTGCAAGTCTAAAAGCTCCAGAAGCCGCATCGGTATGACATTTTATACAAGAAGACTTCATATCTTCTCTTGCTAAATGCCTATGCACTCTTTTAAACTTTTCGTTAGTTATTATCGACTCTTTTATCCCGTCAATTTCAAATTCACCGAAAACAGTTTTGGATTTTTGGTTTTGTCCGACACTTGTAAGATATGTTAAAATCTTACTACTAATATTATTATCAAGTTCTGCGCTGTCACCATAATGATTATCCAAATTAGCCATAATATTTTGCCATGATTTGGCGCTATACAGTTCTTTCGGATAGGCAAAATGACAGCTAGCGCACTCTTTCGCATATAAACTATTTCTATCTTGTATCGGAATATTTGAAAATATACCGTAAATCCAAAATCCTACTCCGGACAGTAAAACCAAAATACCGACTCCTGCGATTGATTTTTTGTCAAATTTAGCGCTACCCACAAGTATTTTTTTGTATGTTTGGTGTTTAAAAATAACGGTATCAACAATAACTCCGGTAATATGCGCCAAAACTGCAAACAACGTTAAGTTAGCAAAAAACTCGTGAAGTTCTTTTAAATCATGTCCGTATGTAAACCAAAATTCCTTGTCGATTAATAATAAAAAACCGCTCAAAATAGTCGCTAACGCCGACGTTAAAATCAAAACCGTAACAAAAGAACTAAGAGGATTGTGATTTTGTTCGCCTTTTTGCATATGCAAAAGTTGTTTTACAAACTCTTTCAAACCTGAAAAATGGAATCGCTTTATATTCGCCAAATCATCCGATGCAAACATCCATCCAAGCTTAACGGCAAGAAATATCAAAAAACCGAGACCCGCAACCAAATGTATAAAAAATGGAAAATCTTCACCGCTTAAATATGCAACTGCAAAAAACAGTGCAAACCCCCAGTGTAAAAAGCGGCTAAAAAGCGAATAGCTATTGTTCATCGTAGTTACCCTGATCGGCTAGTTTGTGACAAGAACTACAATTTGCAAAAGATTTCAGCCCTTGCTTTTTAAGTTCGGCGCTACCAATCCTCCTATGTTCTTTGACGAAATACGGATTCTCTGATATTTTTATGCCTTGTGTCGAAGCGAATCTTCTAGCTGTTTTGTTCGTGGATACGTCAGCCGACCTAGAAAACAAAAAAGCTTTTAGTTCGTTTGCCTTCGCACTAGATAGAGCTAAATCTTCACCGAAGTGATTATTTTGCTCATTTATCAGTCTATTCCAAGAGTTTCTAGGTAAAAATTCAGGTTGATACGCCGTATGGCATGAGCCGCATTCCTTTTGATACGCCGCGTTTACAGGTTCAACCTTATGACCTCCAGCAAAAGACACAACCGCTAAAGCAGATAAAATAACTAATTTTTTCATTTTTTACTCCTATTTGTTTGATATAAACTCTAACACGTCACCCTTTTCCATAGCCGTTCCCTCTCTCCCATATACTTGTTTAAAGTTTCTTTTTAACCACTTTTCCATTTCAGCCCTATCCGTTAGTCTCATATTATTTACTGATGGCGCCAGAGGCTCTATGATCTTACCTGTTGTGGGATTCTTACCTTTTTGTCTTATATCATTTTGATGACAAGTAGCACAACTGATAGGCTGATTATTTTTGTCTTTTTGAACCGCAAAAAAAAGCTTTTCACCTCTCTCTTTTGAAAATCCGACAAATGACGGGCTTTGAGATTTTGCCTGTTTTGACAAATCAGCCATCAAGCCGTCATACTCAGCACTCTTTGCAAAAAGTGTTATCGTAACAATCAACGTAGCTATAAATATCTTTTTCATTTTGTACTCCTTTTTTATTTGTGAAATTATACACACTAATCGTCACTGATTTTTTCAAAAGATGTAACAAGATGTAACGACAATCAATAGCCTTACAAGCAGTTTTTTGTTAGAATCATACAAAACACTTTGAGGTCAAAATGTCACAAAATAGACGAATCTTTCTCTCTCCTCCGCATATGGGAGCAAATGAGCAAAAATATATAAACGAAGCATTTGAAGCAAATTATATAACCTCAGCCGGGGAACAACTGGAAAAATTTGAAGCCGAGGCAAAAGAGTTTACAAAAACAAAATATGCTATTGCAGTTTCATGCGGCACGGCGGCTATACATTTAGCGCTGAGAGCCAACGATATAAAAGACGGCGATGAAGTTTTGGCTTCAAGTTTTACTTTTATAGGTTCCATTGCGCCGATTTTATATGAGAGATGCACACCTGTTTTTATAGACTCTGACGAAGATAGTTGGAATCTCGATCCGCTTTTACTCCTGGAAGAGCTAGCTAGTAGAGCCAAAAATGGTACAAAAATGCCAAAGGCTTTGATTTTGACGCATCTATACGGTCAAATGGCAAAAATAGATGAGATCAAAGCGATATGTGATAAATACAATATTTTGCTCATAGAAGATTCGGCCGAATCACTTGGAGCAACATTTCATGGTAAGCATAGCGGGACATTCGGACAAATTGGCATCTACTCGTTTAACGGCAACAAAATCATTACCACAAGCGGCGGCGGAATGGTCGTAACGGATGATGAAAAATTAGCAAGAGAGATAAAATTTCTATCGACCCAAGCCAGGGAACCTTATGCCCACTATGAGCACGAAACATTTGGCTACAACTATCGTATGAGCAATATTTTAGCCGCAATAGGCAGGGGACAAATGGAGGTTTTGGAAGATAGAATAAACAGAAGACGAGAAATTTTTGATCTATATAAAGAGTCCTTGAAAGAGATAAATGGTATCGGCTATATGCCTGAAATTCCAAACTCCGTCGGAAACAGATGGCTAAGTTGCATCGTCTTTGATGAAAAACTTCCGATTACACCCGAGGAAATAAGGCTTGAACTAGAAAATCACAATATCGAATCTCGTCCATTGTGGAAGCCGATGCATATGCAACCTGTATTCAAAACTGCAAAAGTAGTAGCTAGCGGTGTATCAGAGCGACTTTTTGAACGAGGTCTTTGTCTACCTAGCGGCACAGCTATGAGTAATGATGACGTAATAAGAGTAGCTGAAATAATCAAAAATACCATAAAATCAAAAATCAAAATTTAGAGAGAATAGCATGAAATACACAAATATAGACTTTAACGGCAAAACAATCCTAATAACCGGCGGAGCCGGCTTCGTCGGCTCAAATCTAGCCTTTCATATCCAAAACAACTATCCAGACGCAAAAGTGGTCATATTTGATGCTTTTGTACTTGGACACTTCAAAAACCTTATAGGTTTCAAAGGCGAAGTGATAGGCGGCGATATTACCGATAAAGAAGCGATAAAGAGGCTTTGGGATTTCAAATTTGACTATATCTTCCATCAAGCGGCAATTTCCGATACGACCGTAATGGATCAAAAAAAGATGCTTGAAGCCAACACAAATGCTTTCAAAGATTTCCTAGATATGGCTGTAGAAATGAAAGCGTCAATAGTATACGCAAGCTCAGCCGGAACATACGGCAACTCTGCGGCGCCAAACAGTGTCGGAAGCGGGGAAGAACCTGAGAATGTATACGGTTTTAGCAAACTGATGATGGATAATCTAGGATATGAATACATGAAAAAGTATCCTTCAATGAATATTGTAGGTCTTAGATATTTTAATGTTTACGGTCCTAGGGAGTATTACAAAGGCAAGACGGCATCAATGATGCTTCAGCTTGGACTTCAACTTCTTCGCGGCGAAAGTCCGAAACTTTTCAAATGGGGCGGTCAAAAAAGAGATTTTGTCTATATTGAAGATGTGGTGCAGGCAAACATAAAAGCCGCAAATGCAAAAAAATGCGGTGTATATAATGTGGGTGCAGGAGAAGCAAGGCAATTCAACGAAGTCTTCGGTCTTTTGACCAAAAATCTAGGAGTTGAAAAAACAGTCGAATATATAGACAACCCTTGGAAGTTCTATCAAAATCACACCGAAGCCGATATTGCAAGCTCTAGAGAATTTTTAGACTATACTCCTAGATATAAAATCGAAGAAGGCATAGCCGACTACGCGCCGACAATCAAAGCAATTTTTGAAAAAGAGTTTAATAATTAATGAGTATGGCCAAATTCAAAAACCTAAATCCTAATATTCTTGTAATCGGCGATTTAATGCTTGACCGCTACCTGTGGGGAAGCGCCGATAGAATATCACCTGAAGCGCCGGTTCCGGTAGTAGCGGTCAAAAAAGAGAGTGAAACGCTTGGCGGCGCCGGAAACGTAGCAAACAATCTAGTAGCACTCGGAGCAAATGTCACAATGCTAAGCGTCGTCGGAAACGATGAGACGGCGTCAAAAGTACGAGATAAACTCGTAAACGTAGGAGTAAGAGACGAACTAATAGTAGAAAAAGGTAGAAATACAAGTCTAAAAACAAGAGTTATAGCAACCCACTCTCAAATGCTTAGGTTTGATGTCGAAAGTGTAGCAGATATTAGCATGGAATCAAACGAGAAAATTATTGATTTTTGCAAAAAAAATCTTACCGACTTTGACTGTCTTTTACTGTCTGATTACAAAAAAGGTGTGTTATCCGACTCTTTGACAAAAGAGTTAATTTCAATGGCAAATAGTAATAACATACCTGTTCTAGCCGATCCAAAAGGCAAAGATTATAGCAAATACAAAGGCGCCACACTTTTGACGCCCAATAAAAAAGAGGCCAGTGAGGCAACAGACATAAACATCAAAGACGAAGCAAGCTTGATAGCCGCAGGTATGAAGCTCAAAAACGACATAAAATTAAAATATTCAATTATCACTCTCTCCGAAGACGGTATAGGAATTTTTGAAAACAATAAAATGACCAAACTGCCAACATTAGCAAGGGAAGTGTATGATGTAACAGGTGCCGGCGATACTGTTTTGGCATCTTTGGCATTTGCACTAAGCGCAAAAGTCAACATCATCGAAGCATGCGCATTTGCAAACAAAGCCGCGGCAGTGGTTGTGTCAAAAATAGGTTCCGCCACGGCAACACTAGAAGAGATAGTAGCTTATGAAAACAGCGAGGAAAAAGATGGTTTTGAAGATAAGCTTATTCCGCTAGAAGAAGCTGTAAAAATTGCAAATAAACATAAAAAGAATGGTAAAAAAGTCGTATTTACAAACGGCTGTTTTGATATTTTGCATTTCGGGCATGTAAAGTATTTGAGTGAAGCCAAAAAAACCGGCGATATTTTGATTTTGGGACTAAACACGGATGCAAGCGTAAAAAGACTCAAAGGCGAAAACAGACCCATAAACTGTGAGTTCGATAGAGCAATGGTGCTTGCGGGACTTGAAGCCGTTGATTATGTTGTGCTATTTGACGAAAACACGCCGTTAAACCTAATAAGTAAAATAGTACCAAACATACTCATCAAAGGCGCCGACTATAAACCGGAAGAGATAGTAGGATATGACATTGTGACAAAAAACGGTGGAAGCGTCAAAACTATCAAATTTGTAGAGGGGAAATCAACCACAAAGACAATTGAAAAAATAGTCGAAAACGGCGGCAAATGCTAAAAAAGTGGCCGATATATCTAATATCAGCAATTTTTTTGGCTCCTGTCTTGTACTCTATTATTATGGCTTTCAAACCTGAAGTGACCATAAGTATGAAGCATGTAGATACAAATGAAAGCTCCCAAGTTCATCCTGAAAAGATATATAAAAAATGTGCGGCATGCCATGGCGCTAACGGTGACGGAAGCGACGGTTTTCCAAGTCTTAATACACTAGGCAAGCAGGTGCTACTTGAAAAGATGGTCTCATTGCAAAATTCAGATAGTTCTTCAACAAATAAAGCAATAATGAAAATTCAGCTTGAGGGAATGAGCAGGGCTACACTAGAGGCTCTTGCGGAGTATATATCAACTTTTAAGCCAAATCCAAATATCAAAAAACAAGACAAAAATTTTAAAGAAAAAAAACAAGAAATTGAACTAGACACAACTTGTGTCAATAGTTAAAAAGGGTTAATATGAAAAAAACAATACTTGACGAACTTATCGCACACAAAGAAACTACTCAAAAGACAATTGATACGATGATAGACGACATTGAAAATGTAGCCAAAATTTGTATTACCGCGCTTAAAAACGGGAAAAAAATTATACTTTTCGGCAACGGCGGAAGTGCCGGTGATGCACAACATATAGCCGCAGAGCTAACCGGTAGATATAAAATAGAAAGAAGAGGACTTCCTGGAATCGCCCTTACTACAGACACCTCCGCACTTACGGCAATAGGAAATGATTACGGATACGACAGGGTATTTGAGAGACAATTAGAAGCTCTTGGCAGTAGCGGTGATGTAGCAATAGGTATATCTACTAGCGGAAATAGTTCAAACGTAATCAAGGCATTCGAGACGGCAAAAAAACTTGGTATAGAAACGATAGGTATGAGCGGTAGGGACGGTGGGGCTATGAATCATAGCTGTGCTATAAATCTGATAGTGCCTAGTTACGATACACCTAGAATTCAAGAGATGCACATCACTATTGGGCATATTATATGTCAACTGATAGATAACGCTTTCAAAGAGACGCTGTAAAAACTTAAACGCTTTTTGCTTTCGGTTAGATAATTTTTGCTACAATCCCATAAACAAAAGGAATGGGGTATAGATGCAAAAGAAATTGAAGGCGCTAGTTGTCGACGATAGCATAACAATTAGAAAAATAATAAAAGCTAATCTTAATAAACTAGGCGTAAATGAAGTTTTTGAAGCCGCAAATGCCGAAGAAGGCTTCAAAATAGCTAAAACAACATTCTTGGATGTTGCTTTTATAGATTACAACATGCCAGGCTCAATGAACGGATTAGACCTAGCTCACAAGATTCGCGCCGACCAAAAAATATCCTCTCTCAGACTTATTGCGGTATCTGCTGAATTTGATGAAAAACTAGTAGAACAATTTAAAGAAGCCGGTGTAAAAGAATTTATCGAAAAACCTTTTGATTTGGCAAAATTCAATATAGCCATCAAACCGTTACTAGAAGATAAGGAATCTGACAGTACGATAAGCGAAAGCGGTGGAACCAAACTAACAAAAGATACACTTGAGCGGCTCTTTGCTACGCAACCGCAAATCACCGTCGATGGAAACTATATAGTTTTCATGTTTGGTAATGAAAAAATCACAATGGATATAGAAACTTTTGTAGCAAAATCATTTTATTTCTTAGATATTACATCGGAGTAAATTTATGAAAAGAACCGCTTTTACAATGATCGAATTAGTTTTTGTGCTTGTAATCATCGGAATTCTAGCTTCAATAGCCATACCAAAACTTGCAAATATACAAGACGATGCCCAAATAGCAAGCGAAAACGCAGGAATAAGCGCTATCAGAACCTCTTTGCAGGCGCTACACGGAAAAATAATAATAAACGGCTCAAGCGATTTTAATATAACGATTACCAAAGAAGACGGTTCGCAAGCTATTTGTACGGTATCTGCAGACAATACGACAAATGGATATCCAAACGCGCTTAGCGTAAGCGATGACTTTGCCACACTAACCCCGACGCAATCTGCAAACGATAGAACATTAGCGCTAGTTTTGGAGCCAACTTCAAGAAAACAATGGAAAACAAAAGCAGATAAAACAGGAATAAAAATTATAGGTCCGGCTACAAGCTCTATAACCGATACTTCAGCCTCTTTAAATACCGGCGGCTCATGGTTATACATACCGACAAGCGGTTCAATAGTATACAAAGCAAATATTCCTTTTTAATTTTGCTTATTACTAAACTTTCTGCTACACTGTACCAAAACGGTATTTTGGAATATATATGATAAAAACTATTTTTGATCTATCTCTATCTTTATCAAAATTATTACTTAAAAATAAACTGTCTTTTGTAGCTTCAGTGTTTGTTGTTTTGTTGCTAGGTTCTTTTATTGCGCACAACTTTTACACCAATCTTAAAAATAAGCTCTTACTAGATTTTTTGATATTCGGCGGAGCATTTGTGTTGCATATTTCTTCGCTATTTTTTGCCATGACGCTTTCTCAAAAGTACCAAGAAGACTTTTATGGCTCGCCTTACATAAGTGAAGCTAAACCACATGAATATCTTATTTCAATTTTTTACGCTCTATTTTTAGCTACTTTTGCAATCTCTTGTGCGTTATTTTTGATTTTTGAAATAGTCGGCATTCTTTACGATATAAAAAATCAATCAGATCTAATACTGCAATTATGGCTACAAGTCTTATCCGCAACACTACTATCTTATATTTTATTTACATTGGCTCTTTTTATGGAACAGATTACGGCTATTTTTTTCGCCATACTAAGCATGGCTATAGGATTTGGACTAAACGATGCTTATCTATACTTTGACGGAAAAGATTTTGAACTGCTTTTTAAATTTTTTTACTATACATTGCCTAATTTCTCATTTTTTGACATATCTTCTACAATATCAAACAAAACTGATATTGATAGAATAAAAGTGTTTTTTTACTCACTAGTTTATTGTAAACTCTACTCCTTATTGACACTAGGGATAGCACTTAAAAAGTTCAACAATGCACCGAATAGCTCAAATTAATATCTTAAGAGTTGGTTTATTTTTAACAGCGCTTATCTCTTTTCAGATGATTTTTTTCAACACTATAAAAAAAAATACTGTAATAAATGATTCGTTTTTTTTCAACATGCAAAAAGGATATTTGACGCCTTTGGTTACCGATTTTATATGGCTTAATCTAACAAAACAAGTTAAAGACGATGCCGATCAAATATTTAATTCCACCAAGATAATCGCGCTAACCGACCCAAATTTTTTTGACGGAATAAACTATGGTGCCTTGTATCTTGCGGCAGTTTTGGACCGCCCTGACGATGCCTTGCAAATTATCAATACGGCACAAAGCAAAAATTCAGATATTAGGCTAAGCATACTAGAATTAAATGTGCTTATAATATATAAAAAAGATTTCATCGTCGCTACACAACTGGCAAAAAAACTCTTGACGGCTTCGAAAATCAAAAATCAAAAACTTTCCAGTGACAACTTTTTATTATCACTTTTAGTCTTTGGGGCTAGTCCTGACAAAATAAAAGCTCAAAATATACAAGATTTGGAATTTCTACTAAAAATAGAGCAAAACAACAAACGAAAAATAAAAATAAAAGAAAAATTAGATGTACTACTACAAAATCGCTCCTCTTAAGCTCAGACTATCGCCGCTTACATATGAAACTGATAAAAAAGTAGAAATTGGTAGTTATGTCAACGTAAAAATAAAATCAAAAGAGATTGTAGGCGTCATAACAAAAGAGGTTGAAAAACCTGCTTTTAAGTGTCAAAAAATAGACGAAATTACAGGCTACTTTTTACCGAAAGAAAGAGTTGAAATAGCAAATTTTATCGCTACATACTATATGTGCGAACTCTCAGAGGCTCTTGAGCTATTTGAGCCTTTTTATACAACAGGAAGCAAGCAGGTAGTCTTTAAACAAAAGTCATCATTCAAACTTTCATCCGAACAATTAAGTGCTTTTGAATTTTGTAAATCTAGAGACATCTCCTTACTATTCGGTGACACTGGAAGCGGTAAAACTGAAATATACATTAGGTTGATTGAGGAGTCGCTAAGAGAAGGTAAAAATGCCATTTTGCTTTTGCCTGAAATCTCACTTACCCCGCAAATCCAAAAAAGATTAAAAGCTGTTTTCGGCGATACGGTTGCCCTTTGGCACTCTAAGCAGACAAAAAAAACAAAAACTCAGATATTAGAAAGTATACGAAGCGGTCTAATCAGAGTAATAGTAGGTCCCAGATCGGCTCTATTTTTACCGATTGAAAAACTAGGAATTATTATAGTAGACGAAGAGCATGATGATGCTTTTAAATCGGAACAAAGACCGAGGTACAACGCAAGAGACATGGCAATATTTATTGGTCGAAAACTAAATGCAAAAGTAGTCTTAGGCTCAGCCACTCCATCCCTTGCGTCATATAAAAATATTCCACATTTTAGGCTCAAAGGCGGATTTTTTGAATCAAAAAAAAGATTTATATTTGTTAAAAAAACGGGCGAAATTGATGAAACCTTACTATCGCATCTGCTCAAAACACTCTCCAATACAGGCTCTCAAGCAATAATTTTTTTGCCGACGCGCGCAAACTTCAAATATGTTATCTGTAATAATTGCTCAAAAAGTGTTGAATGCCCTTTTTGCTCAGTATCCATGAGTTTGCATTTAGGTGAAAAACAACTCAAATGTCACTATTGCGGATTTAGCCAATATATCCCAAATAACTGCCCTACCTGTAATGACGGTCTTCTTGGATTTCATAGAATCGGCACAAGCGAAGTTTTAAGCGAACTAGAATCAAGATTCAAAGATAAAAAGTTTGCAAAATTTGACAGAGATGAGATAACTACCGAAACAAAACTCAAAAAAACACTCGATGCGTTTAATAACGGTGAAATAGACGTATTAATCGGAACTCAAATGCTCTCGAAAGGACACGATTACCATAATGTTGATACCGCTATCATACTGGGTCTTGACAGTATATTGACCCAAAACGACTTTCGAGCAAAAGAGAGAGCGTTAAGCCTTCTAGTTCAAATATCAGGACGAGCAGGCCGTAAAAAAGATGCGACGGTTTTGATTCAAACATTAAATCATGAGTTTTTTACAAAATACCTAAATGATTATGAGCTTTTTTTAAAAGACGAGCTGGAGTTTAGGCAAAAGCTATATCCACCATTCAAAAGGCTGGCTAGAATTATTTTCAGCGACAAGAATAGACAAAAAGCGGAAGAAAAAATGTCGCAAACTCTAATGGCGCTAAAGCGTACAAATATTGAAATCGTCGGACATGGAGAAGCTGCAATAGCCAAAATAGGTGGTAAGTATAGATTTGATATACTCCTCAGAAGTGATGAAGCAAAAGGACTGCTAAACGCAATCTACTCACTAGAGGTTTTTGATTTTGAAACCGACATAGACCCACTGTCTTTTACATAAAAACTAAGGTGACAAATGAGTACTTACATAGTTGATACTTCAGTAATTCTTGACGACGCATATAATATTTTTGCCCTCTCGCAAGATGGTAGTAATCAGATAGTCATTCCGGAGACTGTTTTAGATGAAATTGATGCCAAAAAAAGCGGCTTTGACGAAATTAACTTTCAGGCTAGAGAATTCAACAGAATAATGGATGACGCCAAAGTCATTAGCGAGCATGATGATAGTTGGTCACAAAAACTTCGGGTCGTAAAGGTTCAATTAGATAAATGTATATTTGAGCTTGTATCAAAAAAAGAGTACATGACGCTTAAAAATCATGATGCAATCAATATAGTAAACGATAGAAAAATTCTAGAAATTGCACAAGCTTATCCTGGGGCAGAAGTTGTAACAAACGATATTGCCATGAAGCTTCGCGCTATATCTATGGGACTAAAAAGCGCTCCTTTCAGAACCAATAGAATAGACGACATAGAAAAAATAGAATTTGTAGAAAAAGTAAATATCAAACTGGCTCAAAAAGAGTTCTTAGAAAGCTCGTCGGCAGAAGATTACGGACTTACTATTTCGCATTTTACAAATGTAGAATTTATCGTAGAAGAGACCGGTGAACATATTTTAGCATTTTATAAACCAACGGGTTTTCATATTATTGACGAAGAAAAAATTAGAAAACTTGTCGTAAAACCAAAAAATAAAGAACAATTATTCTTCCTAAATATGCTAATAGACCCAGATGTGCCGATAGTGGTATGTGCAGGTGTCACCGGAAGCGGAAAAAATCTATTAGCCTTGCAAGGTGCGGTTGAATTTGCCAATGAAGAGTTGGTAGATGAAATAAAATATTGCAGGAATACCGTAACGGCAGGTGATACTATCAGTCAGCTAGGCTTCCTAAAGGGGGACGAGGCTACAAAACTAGGCGTGTTTACATATCCTTTACACGATGCCGTAGGAGCCTTTATGCGCATGGAAATGGACGATAAGCTAAAAAGAAGCAAATCTGCCGACTTTATGACAAGTGACGACTTTCTAAAAAAATACAATATAGAAGCAATTAATATAAACCAGATGAGGGGTGTCAATTTAGAGGGATATTTGATATTTGACGAGTGGCAGAATTCATCTGCGGCAGTAAACAAACTAATGCTTACGAGAGTTGTAGACGGTAGTAAAGTTGTTATTATAGGCGACTTACATCAAATAGACCACCCGCATCTGACAAAATATAACAACGCCCTCGCAATTTTGCTAAAAAAAGCAAAAACATCGGATATGATTGCGGCTATCAAACTAAACAAAGTAGTAAGAGGTAAAATAGCTGAATTTGCCGAAGAGGAGCTGTAACTTACGCCATGGAAGTAACACTAAAGCAAGCTATCGACTATGGAGTTAAACTACATCAAATCGGTGAATTAATACAAGCAGAAGCGGTATATGACGAAATACTAACCTATTTTCCTGAGCATCCTGATGTTTTCAACTTAAAAGGTGTCATTGCCAACCAAAAAGGTGATTTTAAGAAAGCTATTGAACTAATATCAAAAGCTATATCAAATATACCGCCAGAATCTGCTGAACATCCACTATTTAGCTCGTTTTATCAAAATCTAGCGAATGCCTACCTCCAAAATTCACAAATAAGTGAGGCTGAGGAAAATTACAAAAAAGCTATCGAATTACAACCCGAAAATCTTGATGCGAAATTTAATTACTCTAGACTCCTTCGTAAAAAAACTTTACATAGTGAATCCATAAAACTACTCAATGAAATACTTGAAAAAAATAGTACATACATCAATGCAGTATTAGAAAAAGCTGATATATATTACGAAATAGGCGAATATAAAAAAGCAAAAGAAAATTATGAAATAAAACTCGACGTAGATAGTTTTGATCTTGAGGCTAGAATTGGACTTGGAAAGACAAATATAGCTCTTGATGATTTTGATAGCGCATTGGATAATTTTGAAAAAGCATCAAAACTTGGAACAAATCTATATGAACCATATTTTTGGCTTGGTTTTACATGTGATAAAATGCTTAATTACGAAAAAGCGGCGGAGTACTATGAAGTTGCTTTATATATAAACCCAAATTTTACCTCTGCTTTAATCAATCTTTCAGGTGTATATACCAAACTGCAAAAACTTGATAAAGCTGAAGAATGCAAAATAAAAGCTAGTAAATTAGCAACAAATCTACTATAAAAAAATCCTGATTTAAAACATATATCTAAAGAGAGAGTAGAAAGCCTGCACCAAAAAGGTACAGGCTAGGAGAGAGTAGAAAGTTACTGTAACAATCTCAATACATTTTGTTGTACAGAGTTAGCTTGACTCATAGCATAGCTTCCTGATTGAGCTAGTATGTTTCTTTTTGAGAAGTTAGCACTCTCAGATGCAAAGTCTACATCTCTGATTTGAGATTCAGCGGCAGTTACGTTAACTTGAGTAACTGATATGTTAGCGATAGTAGCCGTAATCTCATTTTGAGCCGAACCTAGTCCTGCTCTAATTTTATCTAGTTGTTGTA
>Ga0078972_1005230_pt1 | contig 33481 bp, 37 predicted proteins | sample YelNatPaOPGAMG01_FD_67568 | JGI IMG/M metagenome (GOLD analysis project Ga0078972, IMG submission 67568) | Hot spring thermophilic microbial communities from Obsidian Pool, Yellowstone National Park, USA - OP-RAMG-01 (SPADES assembly) (version 2) | ecosystem: Environmental > Aquatic > Thermal... | reverse complement strand
CTTTTTCGAATACTGCGCTTCTGAGATTTCCTGCACTGAGCGCTCCTAAGCAAAGCAGACTTGGTTCCTGGATTCGAGCACCCAACTTCCTCGGGGATCTATTCGATGTATTTCCCATACGGCACATCGAGACCCAGTACATCTCCGCAGACAATGTTGTCCTGTGCTGATTGGCCTCCTCAGTGGGCTACCACTGGTCTCTGCACACAAGTATGAAGCACTCGAACGTCTTCACCAACGGCATTAGAGGAACTCCTTCAAGGAATCTTCTTCATAGTGAGAAAAGCAAAGAAGTTTACAGGTACGATGGAGTCGGACGGAATATCAATCTGCATGCATTCCGTGATACCTAGACCAGAGCCGACCGACGGACGCATGTCTAACATTTCAAGGTAACTGAGCAGGAGTACCCCGTGATGAATGTGGATCCCTTGTCGAAGGACGTCTTGTCCGTCGCCATAACTCTGAATCAAAAGCACGGCGCCGGAGACCTGAACGGAAATCAGATGAAACTTCTCAGCTTCTTCAGGAATGGGTATTATCGCAAGTCAGGAATCGTGAGCACCAAACGGCATGCCAACAACTGGAATACAGGTATCAGGCGGCACCTCGAAGCTCTCAGCACCGTTTCCAGCACGGATGGCGTTGCTCTCTACGCTTCATTCAGGGAGCTTACAAGACCGTCCAAATAACTCGTATCAACGATGTTTGGCTGAAATACCTGAGACCGCGCCAGAGTAGCACAAGTTGCGGTTGCACGGAGACAAGAAGCGTGCATCCACCGACGATTTTAATGAGTTGGAAAAGGATCTCACCGACAAGTCGCATCATTTGGTGGTATCCTGCGGGGCTGGATGTGCTGTAGCGCGCGACGACTACACACCCTCTGTGTCGAGGAGACCGCGCAACCAGCGCCAGCCTCGATGGTCCAGTTCTCGCATCGATGCATTCCGGACGACAAACACGCAACATGGGCACAGGTGCTCTCTGAAACCGGTAGACAAGCAACATTTGAAACAGAGGCGAATGCGCGACATGTTCGACAATTCACTGACAGAACATCACATGACAAGGTCATCCAGGGTATGATGCTCGCTCTCGTGTGTTATTTCCCGGGAAAACTTTGCGCTAGCACAATCTGCACCGAGGCTTGAACGCCCCGAATAGTATGCTACCGGTTGTTGCGCTTCCGCCGCGTCCAACTGCTCTGAGTTGCGCGAATGTTCCAGGACATCGTAGATGACTCACTAGAGGCATCGCACTGGAACGCTACAGACTTGCGCGAAAACGAATCAGAGGCCAGGAGAAGTGACACTGAATTCTCGTCTGGAGCGGAACATTGGCATGGTATGCTCAGCAAAGGAGCAACGCTAAAGCCTCGCACCAATACATACACACACACACACACCGCTTACCATTTCCCCGGTCGATCAATGATCGACAATGGTGTTCCATTATCGAATATAATCGAGATGATTCCGAAAGCGGCTTTGCAAATCGTGCGTGGCTACTCGAATGACGTTGCCATTTACCTGGATATCATACCGCAGCGGATGCGCCAGTCTGGGAAAGAAAGCGCCGTTGGTCGCGAAGCATCGACGATAACCCCGAGCGCTGCATGAGTGTCGGGCGCTCGAGCAGAATACGCAACTGCAAAAGAACGTGCCCAGACGCTGCTGGACTTGGAGCAGCGAACCAACCGCAGACGTGCATCTTGTTGCCGACGCCTCTAGGGCTATCCATGCACTTCAGCTGGGTCAAATTCGCTGCGGAGCAAAATATCATGATGGTTTCGCACTGTGCGCCAACAAGACATGCTTCGTTTATTCGGAGGATTGTGGTGATGTGGACGCCCTTCGAGGTTGTCCATGGCAGGCGCAAGGATGCTCGCACAGCGTATCCGGTTACGGCTTTATGCCAGACTTGAAGGGAACAGGTCCAGCCCAGCTAATTCCGAACTAGATACCAAAGTTTGGGTCGACAACCGCTATCATTCAATACTAGTCTTGGCGGATGTTTGCTTTCGTTCTCGCTCTCTTGTGCTCCGCTCTCGATACAGCGAGTTTTGTTTCTCCTCCCGCTACGTTATAAGCAGTTGCAAGACGTTGACGAGAGCAAGACAATTCCAATTTCACCGCGTGAGGCAAATGTTGACTCATTTCATGCAAAGCATATCGTTGCGACTCACGCTTCGCTTGCCACGTCATATTGCATTGATGCAGCCTCGGAGCGCCGATTGCAGCAGCAGAAAAACATGACGATGGTCAGTGTTTTCTAGACGCATCCGCCACATATCCTCGTCCGAGCGCCGCACTGTGGCGCGTGAGGCTTTTCTTCATCGCTCACAAGATTTGCCGCTGAGAGATACAAAGGGCTCGTTCTTGATGACTTCTCCGTATCCGGGCTCGGTGCCGCACCCTACGATGACGGACTACTGCTGAGCGATACCGCCTGGGGAGTGCGCTGTCCGCCGTACGCACGAGTGCATACTTCTCCATTCTATAGGGCATTTGCGGCACACATCGTTCGTTTAGGATGAGACTGGCACTAGAAGCAAAAAATCCAGGATGGAGAAAACGTCGAGAGCTTACGATTTGACTGCGCTTCCTTCGTGCGATGCATTGACACACGCTTCACTGGAGGGTATCGATGCGATAACCAAAGTCCGCGTCCACGCCCTCTTTCCATGCAAACAGCGGAGACGGTTGCCTCTGAGATCACGTCCCGTGAGATGCATCATGGTACTTTCGACTATTGTTTCATAACTGACGACAAACCGTGCAGGATACGCCAGTCGAGCGGAATCGATTCTTTCACGTAACAAGTTCAGTGCACTTTCGGCATGAACGTCTTATCAAATCTTCAATGGAAGAAACCGAGTTCTTGTCGTCATCATCAGTACTGGGACACGAATCGCAGCGCTCATGCATTGCCCATGAAATGGAATGGTCGTCGAAAACCTGGAAGCATGTGTCATTTATGCATGCTACTCATGATGGAATTAGAAGAATAGATTCTTGTATGGACGCACTGGATCATAATATCAGTGATATTACGAATCCTTGTCCAAGATCATATCGCGAATGACGTTGATTCCGCAGACACTACGACTTTCAGCTTTAAAGCGTCGAAGAAGACAGTCCGAAAAACCAACAGCCGGCTATCCCGATACTGCGCACGAATCCGTGAGCCCTTATTGTTGCACTCCGAATGCCGATGCTCCAGATCTCAAATTTGAGTGAGGACTATCGAAATGCTAGATTACTTCTCGTGGTTCAGCGCTCCATTTCAACCTGACACTGGTGTAGCATCCGCAGACGACACTGGATCCATGTCGAGCGCACCGAGTGCAACTCGAGCGCGCACTGTTGTACTCGGACTGCACTGGAATCATGATTGTCAGCGCGTCATGAGCGCGGCTTGGGGATGCATCTATTCCGGAGTGCCTCGACTCGCATCCAGCTTCTTGGAAGAGAAAGCTGCAGACCGCTACGCACGATGCATGTGACGCAGCCGCTGGTGCATGCGACAGAGGCAGCGTTGTGCTCGACTTGACAAGCACGCCAGTTTGCCGCTCGTTCAGATGCATCACTGGCTCGCTGGCGACCTCGGGCGACGCCTGCACCAGCGAAGCGCGCTCTGCTTGAATGGCGCTCGACGCGCGCACCTGCCATGGTCATGTTTCGACTAGTTCGTTCATGAAATACTACAGGTACGTCGGCACACAGATGTTCACCATTTTCCAGCCGGCGTTTGCTGCCCGTGCTGCGAGCACATTATGGACCGCCTCGTATAGTACGATCGCAAATGCCGCAAAAAAAGCAATGGAAATAGCCAGAATGATGAATGCTCGGATCTGAAAGCGATCCACGAGATAGTAAACGAAGAACACACCGCTGTAACTGCCCAACATTGCCCAGAGCCCGTAGAACAAAGAGTAGCTTATGTTCAAGCGGCCGTCAACAAGGAAGACCATGGCGGCAGCCAGACTCGCGACCAGATTCACAATAGCCATCGACGACTGGACGGTAACGAGGTCAGTGCGCGCGATCAAGTAGAGGTAAGGGATGATGAGGGCGCTGCTGCTCAGACCCGTCCACGAGTCAATGGCGCCGATCACCAGCACAAATGCCGGATAGACGTAGAGGTTCATACCGTCCCAGCGCATATCCGTGAGTCCGTCATGCTCGAACCAGGGGTATCCGTAGGCAGCGCGAAGCCGTCGCAACCGAATGTTGCGGAATACAGTAAGCAGCCCAATGACAAACAGAGACAGCTCTTGGAGCATGAAAATGACCCAGTACACAGCACCGCACAGCGGGACACCGACCGGTGACCGGGCATAGGGTGCCCCTGAGAGAAACTGCCCTGCAAAGAGAATGGCGATGAGGATGACAACGAACAGAATGTGACGCCAGGGAAACCATGGACGCTCTGCCGCAAGCATTTCTTCCAGGTTTCGACTCGCGAGAACCGGGTCCACGAAACGCCAAACTCGATACAGTTTGGAAGTTGACTCGAAAGAGCCGGCCTGTTGGTCCGCGAAACTGCCGGAACGCTCGGCGCTTGCGAGTTTGGATCTGGAGCGAGGCGAAGGCTCATCAACATGGACTGTATACAGCCCCGCCAGGTCTTCGTAGAGTGAGGCGGTACGCAGCACGCCCGAACACGAGTGTCGACCACGCACGCGCATAGGTAAACAGGATGTCGTGGAGTCGTCACGGCTGCGGTGCTGACGTCCGACGAGCTCCTCCTCTTGGCAGGAGACCGAGCGTTTCATGCCCACCCAAATGGCCGTGCGTTCATTGCGGTCACTCCGGTGCGTCAGGTGGCCGTCCACTGCCGCGTGTCCAAGTCGCTCTTGAAGCACAGATATCGGCAATGGATCCAAGTCGCGTCTCTGTTCAGGAAAAGCGCCCGCTGCGGGTAGCAACTCTTCCGGCGCATGCACAGGTCCACGTGCTTCTGCTGCTGCTGCTACTGTTGCATTCGATGCTAAGACAGACGGATGCACATCGCCTTGAGATGAAGCCAGAACGACGTTCGCTCCCGTCGACTCGGTCAACGTCGTTTGCGACGCTGCCCGATGACTAGGCTCGCCCAGTTGCGGGTCGTGCTGCTGGCCGCTCCTGCTTCCAGAACCAGCAACGTCGTGCTGGATGTTAGCAGCGCCAGCTTCCACATTCCCCGGTTGTGTTCCTCCAGCAAGCGACGCTGTCGATGCCCCGTCGCGGGCAGACCCATCCTGGTGACCCGGCAAACGCGAAGTGATCGAGTCGATATCCAGGCGCTCTTCGCCGACCGCAGTAGACGTTGGTTGCATGCCGGGTTGCACGACGGAGGTACCGTCGCTCGCAGTCGGTGCAGTCGGTTTGGATGCTGCAGGGCCGTCAAGCGGAGCGCTGCCTGCTGCCTCCTGGCGCAAAAACTCGCGTCGCATTCTCCATTGGCGGCGAGTCATGCGCGTACCCGAGAGAAAGCTCTGGATGGTGAGCGCTCCCAGCATCGCAGCCAAAACGAAACCCGTGAAATAGCCGGGAAGCGAAATATTCAGAAAATATCCCGGCGTTGTGCCGCAGAGAAAGAAAGGCATCGTGCTGATCACCAAGTTCCAGTCGATGCGCGGTGCGTCGCGGATGACGTGCCGCTTCCGGAAGTTGTACACAGAGTTCGCAATAGACGCACCCAGGATCAGAGACTGTGAGTTCGCACTCGCCTGCGGTATAGGAAACGAGGCTAGCAGCACCAGCAACGGCACGAAGAGGAGGCCGCCACCTACGCCCCCAGCGTTCGACACCCCTGCCGCCAGAAATACCAGCAAGATGAGAACGCCCTCCTGCCAGTCAAAGTTTGAAAAAACACCTCCCACTATACACTGACCGATATCGACGTTACATATTTTGCGTGATGGACAGTCCTTGGAGCTCGTACACCGGTAGCACTTGCCCAGCGTGGCGTTACACGCCTTACCCACCGCGTCACAGTAGTCGCACGCGTTCACCGCGGCGGCTGGTTGTGTTGCGCCCAGCAGCAGCAGCAGCACAAGCAAGAGGCAAACAGTAACAGGTAGCCAACGTCGAACCTTTGGTTTGTTTCGAGTTAAAGTCCCTGCTTGCGTCATGTTCCCGAAACAGCTACGCAAGTTTGCAGACGTAACCGCACGCTGCACATCAATGATAGCGCGCAGAGACCGAATCCGATCCTGTTGCGATTCGTTGCCAGGCCGGGTGCAGCGCTGTGTGCAGCCAGGGCAGCCATGCGCAGCCGCTACGCGTGTCACAGCCATGGCATGTGTCGCAAAATAGGCACGCGCGCGCCTACGTCTCAGCGTGTGTGTGTGCGCGCGCCTACGTCTCAGCGTGTGTGTGTGTGCGCGCGCCTACGTCTCAGCGTGTGTGTGTGTGTGTGCGCGCGCCTACGTCTCAGCGTGTGTGTGTGTGTGCGCGCGCGCCTACGTCTCAGCGGGTGTGTGTGTGTGCGCGCCTGTATCTGTAGCGCAGCGGCGGCGGCGGCGGCGGCGGCGGCGGCGGTACCTGCATCGCCATCAGGTCGATCGATTCGGCGGCCTGAGATTCGCTGCGGATACCTGCGCAGCACGAGCGCGCAGGCACGGGGCGATGTTGTGAAGGCGCCGCTTGCTGGCTCGCACGCACGCAGAAAATTCGTTGGATCAACGAAGCGTCGATGCTCTGGGGCAAGGGCGTACTGCATCGCAGGTGACGTGAAACGCTCTGGAGAGCGGCTGGAACGTATATCCGTGGTTGCTGGTACCGCCTGGGCGTTGCGAGTGGCTCTGTTGGACGTGCGGACGCTTCGTGCTACGAGAGCAAAGCGCGCTGCGCGTGTTGAGCGACCTGGTCTTCTGCCCGCAAACGTCTTGTCGCAGGTTTGTAGCTTGACTGCTTCTGCTGCTGCTGCTGCTGCTGCTGCTGCTGCTGCAGGAGCGCAAGTGTCGTAGAGCCGCCATGGCTGGTGCCAAGGGCAAGTCTGTGCTGATCAAGTTGGTATCTGCGGCGGGTACCGGTTACTTTTATGTTACCCGAAAAAATCCGCGAAACGTTCCCTACAAGTTATCAGTCATCAAGTACGATCCGCGCGTTGGCCGGCACGTGGTTTTTAAGGAGGGTAAGATGAAGTGATAGGGAGAGCCGCGTGTCGCAGGAGCGCTGCACGTTGCGGACGCACTGGGCAAGCTGTGCAACCGCTGTCTTCAGTGCCGCTGCTTGCGTATTTACTGACTAGCGGGGTTCGTGCTAAAGCGCGGTACGGGCAACTGCAAAAACACAAGAAGCGCGCTCCTTGCAATTTCCCGGAGCGAGCGCTTGAAACTCTACAAAGTCTGTGGTCATGGGGACTGGTTCGTTTTTGGCTCCGGACATGCAAGGCTCGTCGCCGTAGCTACACCGGTGCGACTATTCACGCCTTGTGCAAGTTCGCAGAGCAGACGCTGATTGGTTCTATCAATGAGAGCTCCAGAAAAATCAGCCCCGTCGATGGAAATGTTTGCGTCGAGACGCGCCCCAAGTAGAAGCGTGCGTCGAACAAGTGCCTGGCGCAGGTCGGCGCCTGAGAGGTCCGCACCATCCAGGGCTGCCTCATCGAGGATCGAGGCATCGAACTTGGCGCCGCGAAGGTTCGCCCCTGAGAGTTGGACTTGGAAGAGGTTCGCATGAGATAACGCGGCACCGTGAAGGTCCGCGCCAGCCAAAGCCGCTGTGCTCAAATCAACGCTGCTGAGGTCGCAGAGAATGCAGGACTTGGTTTGCTGTAGCGTCGCCAAGATGCTACGTACACGTTGCGTTTGTGTTTGCTTCGTGCCGCTTTCTTCAGATTCCTCTCGTGTGACGCTCATGGATCCTGGTGGCAGCTCGAGTGCGTAGGACACATCTGCCAGAAATATAAACTGGAGGTCTATCATGAACAGCGCCAACAGCAACGGTAGCATTATGTGAAGTTGGGGCATCCAGGAAGATCCCTGTGTCCAACGAGCATACATGACGCGCCATTCCGTGACCGGAGACCTGGATCGATCCGTTGCACCCTCTTCGGAACGATCAAGTCTACACTGAGAAGTATGCTGGTGACAGTGCCTACACCATGCAGCCATATTGGTGACAGAAGCAGAGTGCCAGACATAGCCGCAACTTTGTGGGCGGCGCTTGTAGCGAAGAACCCGGTTAGGGTGCTGATTACGGAGGGTTCTCGGATTAAAAGCCGACCCGCGAAGAGTAGTCGTATTCTTTTGCGAGCATCCCGCGGAGTAAACACAATCGAAACGCGGTGGAACGCAGAACAGGAACACTCGAGCCCGTCGCCAAGTTGCCTGCACGCTCGCTACTCTGGGTCCAGTAGACGAAGTGGAGCTCGTCATCCCCAAAGTCTAAAAGCTTGCGCGCGTCCCAAGATCGCTCTGTTAAACTGTCTCTTGCACGAATGAAGACGAATTGCGTAAGTTCCAATGGATCGCGCGCTTCTCAGAGTACCGTCGCTGGCCGGTATTCCTGTGGTGACGACGTGCAAGGCCGTCGGTACCAGACGGGCACCGCAGCACCTCCTGTTTCCTGTTTCCGTTAGCTTTTCACCTACAAAAGATCCAGCGTTCAGTGCCTGTGCATTATCCAGAAGCAGCTGTCAGATCCGAGCGTACTCGCAGGTTGCAACGAGTCCGGAATCCGCACGTGCTGCGGACAGCACACAATCATGTTGACGACAAGGCGCGGCCTGTCTCCAACGATAAACAAACACTCCGGAAACGGCCCGTTCGCCACACCTACGTGCCAGCACGACCTGGAATGCTCACTTACAGCAAGTTCGGGCATAAAACATGACAGTTTGCGTCTCTTCCCAATGTCATTCTAGACGACTCTGCGAAAGCTTTTCCTGTGACTGCTTTCGTGTCCTCTTTCTCTCTCATCTTCGGATTTGGGTAGCGCGGTCTCTACTTTGCCTCCATTTCCGTTGCTAGCAGTCGAACGATATGGATGATGGTGTTTTCATGAAACAAGTCTTGGAAGGAAAATCCAGGCTCCAGATCAGGTCAGGAGATTTCGATCTGTCTTCGCAATCTTCGTGCAAAGCAGTGAAGCTCGGTCCAAATGGAAACGATCACTGTGATGACTCAAGTCCGAGTCCGAAACCGTTTTCCCATCCAAACATAACAGAAGAGAGCCGAGCTTCCGGGAGCAAGCCTCGTGCATGGTGTCATGATCCTAGCAAATACAGTTTCATCGATTACCGAACAGGACGGTAGATTCGTATTTCGAACGCAGCGGATGACTTTGACAAAAGAAGCTCTGTGAACTTGCAGCATGAGCTTGTCAGCTATTCCTCAAGGGACAACGTCGAGATTTGCTTCGCGCCAACGCTGCGGCGCGCATGCCTTGAATCAGACAGAAAGAAAACTTGAAGAATGCCTATTTTGAGCATGCTACTCGTGTGTAAATTAGAAGAGTGGATGCTTTCTCATGTTCACATCGGATCATGCTATCGTTGAGTTTAGGAACTCTTCTGCGAGATGGTCGTGAATCAGCATGATTTCGGTACTTTCACGAATTCCAGTGGCAAAGTGGCGAACAACCCACTTCGACAACACGAATGAAACTCCAAAAACTACTCATGAATCCATGAGCTCTTACAGCTGCACTTCGAATGCCAAAGCTCTGCATCCAAGAAAAGCTCCGTAGAAAATCGAGGTACAGGGACAGAGCGAGCATGAGCGTCCACATGGTTCGTTTGCCACGCGTTTGGCTGGCGCCTCACTAACCGCAGGCTGCGGTCGCTTATCAACCACCCGGCTGCGTCTAGGACCCTCGGCTCCGTTATGCCCTTATACTTCATAGGTTTGGGTTTGGGAGACGAGCGAGACATAACTCTGCGGGGCTTGGAAACAGTTCGCTCGTGTGATCGGGTTTTTCTCGATGGTTACACGTCGCTCCTGCGAACGGACTTGGGTCAGCTCGAAGACCTCTACGGAAAGAAAGTCACCATCGCTGACCGTGAAATGATTGAAGAAAATGTATCGAGTTTGCTGGAGCCAGCGAGGACTGGAAACGTCGCCTTTCTCGTAGTTGGTGACGTTTTCGGCGCAACGACGCATCACGACCTGGTGTTGCGAGCCCGGCAACTCGGAGTTGAGTGCCGCTTCATCTTCAACGCGAGCATCTTAACCGCAGTGGGAGTGTGTGGACTCCAGCTTTATCGATTTGGCGAGACAATTTCCCTCGTGTTCTGGACAAACGCTTGGCGACCGACCTCCTGGTACGAGAAACTCGAGGCGAATCGCCGCCGCGGCCTCCATACCCTCTTCCTACTGGATATTCGCGTACATGAACCGAGTGAGGAGAGTTTGGCTCGAGGAGTCAAGGTTTTCGAACCACCTCGTTTCATGACGATTGCTGATGCTGCACAGCAGCTACTTACCCTGTGGAGAGAGAGAGCCCAACTGCTTGGTCGCGAGACGGACGAAACCGGAGCCGGAGCATTTGCCTATGACTCGGATACGCTTTGTATTGGGCTCGCTCGTGTTGGACAAGTCGATGAGCTAATGGCGGTCGGTACATTGAAGGAATTTTCCAGGAAAGATTTTGGTCCACCGCTCCATTCTCTGGTCATGCCAGGTGATTTGCACGCTGTCGAAGCAGAGTACCTGGCATCGTTGCCGAGAGCTTCAAGTTTGCAGACACTTCTCGTGTAGGGGGAAATTGTCCCGAAACATGTATTGCATGGTGCATTGTACGTAAGAGGTTGGCATGCAGCCGAAAGTCGCACGCCCCGCGCTTGACCTGGCATTCACATCGGATGCTTGCAGGTGCTTGTCGCGTCGCGTTCAGCAGGCACAGCGGATAGCCCGCTCTGAACGGCTCAATCTGCACTCATCCCAAAGTCGCTGATATAGGTTTGGCAGCAACGATGCCATGCTCTGGCGTTGTTTGGTATGGCTCGACGTCGGTGTCGCCTCGTTGCAGGACGCGTGCAACCAGGTCGACTGGGCGGTATGCTTCGAAAGTGTCCTGCTTTACAGCGTATCTGTGGAGACGAGTTGGCAGCCAAACCTGCGTCGAACGCAACCCGCTGCAAACATGAGTGCTTGTGAGCCCGAGGCGATGCTCCGGGTGTGAAGTCCAGCAATTGATTTCCGATCGGATCCGAGGTCGCTTGGTGCCAGTCGTTGCCGAGCTGTGCTGTGCTCGCTGCGTCCACGAGATCATCGCGGATACTCGGGTCCTGTGCGTCATCTCCTATATAGTGCATCGACTGAAATCTAGCATGTGCTGAGCGTGGTTGTGCATGTCGCCATCGTGTTCACGAACTAGCGTATCTATCGATCAGAATTTGAGCATGGCGATCGGCTTGACTTATTCGCGTGCCATGCATGAATAGCGTTAGGCGTGTATCCCAAAGATACTGGTTCTCGTTGCTGTGTATGGCGGGTGTCTGTGCTTGAGCAAGACGCATGGCGGTTTCGGCGCGGTCTCGTTGCTCCTGCCGCCGCTGTCTCCAGGCAGCGAACTGAGCGGCCGATCGGCAGCGATAAGCCGCGTCTGGTAAGTCTTGATAGCGTTTGCATACCAGGTACGCTTCCGCTGACAACTCGGCGAACGCATTTTTCACCAACGCAGTGCGCCGTTGGAATAGTCCTTGACTCGTGTACTGGCCTGCAGGAGCAAAATCATAAGACACATGACGGGGCGCTGGGATGGTCAGCATGTGGTAACCGCGGGCATCTCTCAGTGACGATGTCCTTGCGCACCAAACGTGCCCCCGGGCTTGCTTTTCCTGGTGCAGCATTCGACACAGGTCCGACGGATGATTTTCAAGCACTTGAGAGGCCTCGTGCGCAGCCAGCACTTCAGCAGACTCCTCCATCGACCACGCCGGGCGACTGGTGACTAGCGCCTGACATGTAGCCTCGTTACCAAGACTTTGCACATACCGCGTCGCGCGGAGCGTGAAAGGGTCCGTCGACAGTGCAGCTGGCAGGTGGAAGCGTTTCGACCGAAACTGCAGCATCATGAGCGCAGTACGAAGACCCAATCCGAGTTGCTTCGTGGTACCGCGCGAGGCGCCCTGCGCCAGCTGTTGCGTTCGCGGGCTGCGGCACCGCTGATTCCATAAACCGTCGTTCAGGCTTTGCGTGATAGCTATGGGCCTCGTCTCTGGATACGCTGACCAGGGTGCTGTAGCACGCGCGTCTGCGGAACCCGCAAAAAGGCGCAAAAGAGGAAACCGCGCTGCTGGGGCCAGTGCAGCGCGCTCGGTGCGTTCCCGTTGATATCGCTTCGCAGACTGTTCGCGGTAGTGCCGCAGCGCGCCACTCACGGCACTAGTGGACTTGCGTACGTTCTCTAATTGTCCATCATGTTCCCTGGACTGCCTTTTGCCCAAGGATGGCGCTGCGAGTGCGCGTTCACCAAAGCCGTGGTGCACCGCGCGTGAGCGTTCACGTTGCTCGAGCCGGCTTTCAGTCACACCCTGGAGTTGGTCTTGTGGAGGCTGTAGACGATGCCGATATCGCTCCGCCCATAGCCTTCGAACCCATAGTATCTCTTGCTCTAAATCCATGGATAACCTGTTATCGCATAGTGTTCCCTGGTCACCTCAAGTCTACGCGAAAGATAATGAAAATACGAACGATCATGTGTAACACTAGCGTTATGGAATCGGGTCATGGAGCGACACGGCCGCGGGGAGCGTTCGGGAACACGATCATTGGTGCTACTTGCGTATTCGCTAGTTTACAGTTCTGGTTCAAAAGTGTGTTCGTTTGTTAGTGGTACACCTGTGATACAGAGCAAGTTTACGTGCTCGAAGCGTCTGCACAGGTTCGCTGAAGCGGCTTTGCGATCACTCTTTGTCCACGGCTTGCACTCGTTCTCTGCCAGCACTAGGCGAACACAGGCTATATAGGCTTTTTCTGGTGCTGGTACCTGCTTTAGTGTGAAAGTACGGCAGCGCGTTTCCGCTCTGCGTGTGCAAGTGCACGGTGCCGCAAGTGTACCCGATTCGCCTCGGGGAGAATCGGCAGCGGCTTCTGGGCAGCTGTACAGCATACGCCTGCCCTGGACAAAGTAGTTGTTACCAGGTCGCCATGAAATGCTTGTCGAGGATTCTGGCCACCATCTGCCTGAGAGCGCTGATATAGAGAACGCACTGGATTTGCTACTAAAGGCACAGCTAGAGAGAGCTTTTGGGCCGGAACTCGCGGAGCACTTTTGGGCTGCACGGCAGCCTAGAACTCTCGATGAGCGGCTCGCGTTCATTCGGAAGTGTTGGATTGGTGTCTTCAAGGACTCGCCATTATCAACTTTTGGCCTTGAACGACTCGAGCAACTCGAACGCCTCTGCCGAAGCAAAAGACGAGGCAGGGAACTATCGGCTGCTGAGCACCATCAGTTTGCAGAAGAGCTCGCACGACTCTGGGAGCAGGTCCAGCGATTGCTTCCGCGTGCAGCACCCGAAACTTCCTATGCGAGCAGCGCATCAGCTGGTGGCGTTCACAGTGGAGACGCGCATACCCCAGCAACACTGTCTGATGCCGAAAGTGCGCATGCTGCCCCAGAAGCTATGCGAATAGAGGCACCTGCTACGTCGGCGCGGAGTGCGTCTGGCTGTATGGCGCGGGTTTCTTCCGATGTCGCTGCTGCCGCCACGAATGTATCGCTTGTAGTTCTGGATGGTGAGAATATCGCCTGGGCTCACGGCCAAAATGCAGTGTTCAGCCCGAAGGGCATCGCCATCGCTGTGGACTTCTTTCGAAAGCGCGGTTATCGTTGTGTAGTGTTTCTCCCGGACTATCGGCGGAAACGGGCTGATCTTCCCACGGTTAGCGCATCTGACGCCCTTGTTTTCGTACCTGCCGGAGAATACGATGATACATTCGCCCTGGGATATGCGGTTGGTCATGATGCGATTCTGGTGACGAATGATCTCTTACAGGATCACTTGGATCAGTTCTATCCCGATGAAGGTGAGGCGAGAGAGGCCCTGCGTAAATGGCTGGGATCTCACCGCTGTTCGTTTACTTTTGTGGGTGACGAGTTTCTACCGAACCCACATTTCTTCCTACCGTAACGTGTAAAATCTGATACGGTGTACTGCGAACCCGGAGGACAGCGTGCGAGCCTCAGCGTCGCGCTGCTCCACTATGTGGAACTAGAAGCGACCTTGGCGCCTCGCATACTTTGTCTCGGTAGATATTTCATGTCTGTCCATGTTCTATGCAGCGTCAAGCGTGCAGCAAGGGAACGACAACCGGTCGCCATCGCGGGCAGAGGCACGGGACTGGATCGACACCGTCCGGCAAGGTGGACGCAGTGGCGGCCGTCCCGCGCGAAACCAAACCAGGGTGATCCACCAGTCGCCTGTATGACCAATGTGTCCTGCGTCTGCAGGACGCTTGCAACCGACGTAACTACTCGTTGGCCCCAGGCAGAAGACGAGCGTCATGATTGATCGACACCGGTCCGAGAAAACTGCAACGAACTAGAGCGCAGTACGGCGCCGCCCAAACTCGCCTTGAAGCGCTCCACTTTGAAGCTCTAGCGTGTGGACTTGCTCTGAAGGTAACCATGAAGCATGCTCGGGCCTTTGCAAACGACTCGGATCGTTACCGTTTTGCACAGCACCGTCCCAGAACGCGTTCTCACGAACGGCGGAGCAACGAGTCTCTGTAGAATCACGCTTAACTGCAGCCAAAGGCATCGACAAGTTACTATATTCCGCGATTACATGCCCGCACCTCTGGACAAGCTGGAACAACGCTCTGTATCCTAGGAAAGTACTCGAAAACACCAACGCATCTACGGGGTTTGCAGTCATCGGGCGGGAGCGTACCGCCCCTTCGACTCGGTGCATCGCATGCCCACAGCGTCTTGTACCGCTCGTTGGTGAGCCAAGCTTGGTGCGAGTACTGCACTTTACGGGCTTGACTTTGGATGCAGTGCTTTATTGTTCCGCTTACCGCAAACCAAGGCAGAGGCGCATGCGTACTGCGAAGGAGTGCTGGAAGCTGCCACCTTGGCACGAGGGCCGGTCTCCGGCAACGCACTGGAAGGCTTCAGCGCGTCGCTCAACCGCTGTGCTCAGCAGCTAAGGTTCCTGGCCAGTACTTGCAGGTTGAACTTGGATCCACACCGCACCAAGGGCGTCTGGGTTTGCACGCGGCCCAGAAGCTGGAAACTGGTCAGGTGGTTGCGTCAGTGGAGGTTGCTGCAGCGCTTGTGAGTGAACGACACGGTACCGCAGTTACTACTCCTGATGCAGCGAGCGACGATGCGCGCTGGGAAGCAGCCGCAGAGCTTGCCTTGCGGCTCGTTTTGGAAACCATTCAAAACGAAAGTTCATCATGGATCGATTATGTGGAAAATGTTTGTCGCAAGCGGGAGTTCTACGTGAACCATCCACTACTCTGGGACGCTTCCAGGTCGCGTCTCTTCCGGGGTACCGCACTGGAAACTCGACGAGAAACGCTCCGTCGCGAGCTGGTATCCTGGTTGGAAGAGCGACGAAGGTCCTCCGTTCTTCCCGTTGATACTTTTTCGGCGAGCGCATTCTTGCGTGCAGTTGCGCTGGTGCTCGACAGAGGCACCTGGTTTGCGGACGTTGGTCGATGGGTCCTAGCACCACCGCTCGATGAGTGTCGACCAACTGGTAGAGAGGATGCTACCGTGCGTTTCCAGTGGGTGCGCAAGCGTCTCCTGGGAGGGCGCGAGGAAATCCATTTGATATGTACGAAAGACGTGCTCACTGGGGCTGAGCTCCGCTATCATGCACGCGTTGCGGACGCAATCGACTTTTTCCTGCAGTACGGATATTTCGAAGAGCATTCCAACCCTGATTCGGCGCGAAAATTGCGGGAATGCGTAGGCCTTGTCACACTGGCCTTCGAAATAAGCCGTCTGGATCGATTCTACGACGACAAGGTGGATATTTTGCAGCAGCAGCAGCAACAACGAATTGATGCCACTTCGGAGGATGAACTTGCTGGTCAGACTTTTGTCGTTGCCGCTTCCGACCTCACATCGGAAGCGCTACAAGCCGCGGAGAATCCGCTCAGTGCGATGGTGCAGTTTCTCCGCTTGCTCTGTCTCAGCGGATCGGATGCATTTCTCCTCGAGGGCTTGTTCCGGGATGAAGTGTGGGAGTTCCTGGCGCTGCCTGTATCGGAAGGAAATGAACGAATGGTGTGCGAGTTGGTGCTGGCTTCGTGCGAGGAGCGAATGCAAGCATTGGATGAGGCGCAGGCACTATGTGAAGAAAACTTTTCTCCAGAGCTGAAACAGGCTGCGCAGCTGGTCCAGGAAGCAGAGCGAACGACCCTACGTGCAATTATGACCTACTTTAGAAACGAACTCACTTCGTTGCGCGAGAAGGAATATTATCATGAGCGGCGCCTGCGAGCCCTGGACTTGTATCGTCCGCTCGATCCCGACGAGATTCACGATGCCGACGCCACCGGCTTCGATCAGTACATGTGATGAGCGACACTGAAGGAAGCACTGCATCGTCAACGCCAGTGCAGAAATATGGAAAACACCACGGCTATCGCTGGCAGCTGTCGTGGGCCCACAATGTATCAAGACGCGCTCACGAGGGTGTCCTGATCCCTCACTGAGGCGCTGAATCGTGTAGCTCGTTGTTCTGGTCACACGGTATTGTTTATGGACTGGAGGCGCTGACATGTTGCTCCGAGAAGCAGGCGCAGTTATCGGAGGAGCCATGGCTCCAGCTGCGGCCGTAGCGACTCGATCAGTAGCGGCAGTGATAGCGACGACGCCTGGGTGCTGCTGCTGCTGCTGCTGACCGTACACTGCGGAAGCGCGGTTTGCATGGATGCGTGTCCGCCGGAGCGACCAGTATTGTACCAGGCGTCTTTGCGACCTATGTTTCTACTCTGAGATGACGTCGGATACCAGTCGGCCGAGCAAGCGCTGTCAAAGCAGATGATATCGACAATGTATCGCATGACTCGATATACTCAGAACAGTGAATCCGGGAACACCCGCACCTGCGCGCCCTTTTTGTTTTCGTTCGCTCTTCGTACAGATTCGCAGTAAAAGGAATGCATCCTGTAGATCGGAGCAAGGATGCGGAAAAAGTTTATGCCGCTACTGCTACCTTGCGACAAAGCGGCCTTGCTTCGATATATCAGATACTCTGCGGTCGAAAGGTGGATCAAGTACCCTTCATGGTAATCGTCATTCGGAACATCGTGCACTCAAATTGGAACTTAGACTCTATCGATAAGACAGTCTCCTCGCCAGTACCTTACACGCGGTTTTGTCACTAAGACATAATACCTGAGAAGCTCAGAATGTGAAGTTTGCGCGCCCATGATACGAAATGTCATGAAAAGACACATACGTACAAAGAGAAAAACACATCTCTCTTGGACACCGTATCGCGTTGAACAACACACGACCGAATCCGCACTGGAACGTGAACTCCTGTTACAGGAGGGAAGCGTATTCGCCTCACTCGGTAAGTCTCGGCCCGGACCACATGGTTGATCTGCGAATGAGCATTCCAAGAGGGTGAAACCGCAGTTCGTCAAGAAGAGACAAACGAGCCTGACGACGACGTCAGCCCTAGCACCAATACTATAATGTGGTCGCCTGCAAATCACGTAGTGGACTAGATCGTTCCTCATTGCATCATTCATCGAGGCATTTCGGGAACTTGCCCTCCCGAATTCCGTTCTTCTGCTCCAATGAAACAACGATTTCCTTGACACCAAAGCTGTCAGGGAATACGCAGTTGAAATTGGCGTTCAGCTACGCTTCGTGCCAGTCTGTTCTCCCTGGTTGACCCTGCCGAATGCGTCTTCGCTCCATTGTCGAATGCGGTATTTACACTCGCGGTTCAATGGAAGAGACATTCGAGTTCATGACTCCTTCGCAATTCGTTCTTTTCATGGTCGATTTCTACCACTTTCCCAACCGCGAACTGCCGTGTTGCCCCGCTGCCCGTGCGCGGGAGCCAGCGAAAAGACGTGCTTTGACTCGAAGGCATGCTCGCGAAGCATCTGACGAAAAGATGCGTAAGATGCCGCAGACGTTACCGCACAAAAGGCGTTTGTCAGTGCTACCATGTACCCAGTGTGCCTCAGTTCCGAGCAAAGATCGGAAGTGGAGGATGGCGCCTAAATACATGCCACCCGACCAAGTAAAGATGAAGATCAAGAGCATAGGCCAATAAAAGAAACGATTCTTCCGAAAACAGGTCAAGATATGACCAGAAGAAAACGCTCTTGGTGGGGAAAGTTCAGAATGAAAACGCTATCAAGGCCTCGCGACAAAAACTCATGAACGGGAAGGTCTTACAAAAAGTGAAATGCAGGACGCCAACAGGTATCGCGTAGCTTCTTCTTTGAGGAAGGCTCGCCTGACGTCCCTCGCCTTGGTGCACATCGTCGAGCAACTGTTCGTAGGGGTTATAGCCGCGGGGCTGCCAGCTATCCAAATTCCTCTGCCATATTTCGATGAAGCTTTCCCGCGCCAACACAACGGATGCGCGGAATGTAAGACGCACAACAGCTTGATCACAGGATCGGAGATTTACATACATGGTTTGTGGAATATCTCGAAGTGCAGCCGCGGGACGTTGTTGGTCGAAAAAAATCCATAGCGCAGGTACCAACAGGTATCAAAACAACCTCAAAAAACAAAAGCGTATACGGGTCATTCTCCAGCGCATCATGGAGCGCACCCTGTGCACGTTGTAACATCACTTTTCTAGACCTGAAATCGTGACTTGTGGGAGAGATCCTACGCAAGAGACCGTCCGTGAGCGTCGAAATGGCCGAGACAGACGATCTTTGGCGGGGCTGCATGAGAGCGTGCTGGGATCACCAACGGTTTCATTTCGAAAGAGACAAGAAGCGTAAATTCGATAACTTGCTCCATGTGGTGGGAAAGGAACTGGCCTAAAAGGCATGTTATTTGATAGGAGCCTATGGCGCTGGACGTGCTGCAGCGCGCCAAGGCTGCGCTCGTTATCCTTCGACGAGAGCATACAGCGATCGCAGGATACGATTCGATACGATTCCGATCGGCGCTTTCAATGCGACATAGACCTACAACGAGCGTAGGTGTCCGCTGAAACAGATAGAAACGCAGAGCGTGGAACAGAGACCGATGTATGAATTGATGTACGGGGAGCGGCGTGCTATGGTGTGATTCCACCAACAAGAAAAAGCGCCAGTGCCTTGTGCACAGATACTTGAGCGGCTCGATCAACATCCGGGAATATCTCGTGCTTTCGGAGCGTCCAGCGGCACTGTGTCAAGCGGAATTTCATACGGATCGCTTCATCCTCAGTGTGGGAATTGAGCTGGAATGATCAAGACTTTCGATGAAAAAAATCAGTAGCCAGTCGAGGATGTGTTGGATGCTCGCCTTGGGCAAGGCACAGTTACGGTACGCTGCAGCAAAGCGCATAGACTGGACCGCCTTATACGAACACTGGGGACAGTTTTCTCGAGCATTTGGTAGACGATCATCGTGTTTCATTGTATGAAGTTACTCAGGATTCGAAGAGCGATCGCGTCGACCTGCTCAGCTAGCGGGCGGCTTGTGTGCAGTTGCTTGTAAACGAAGCGCACATAGACACGTATACATGCATACACATCTCCCATTGCGATGGACGGCCGTGCAACGTTGCACGAGTCTGAGTACGTTCACAGAGCATTGAATGCGAATGCCCTAAATACGCGATACTTGCACTCGGCTTTCGTGCCTCGGACGGTATCATCGGTACCCCTGGCACGAAGCACGGCACCACAGCCTGACGCAGAAGTTCTGGGTCCAGCGCGGCGTTGCAACGCCCAAGAGTCTACTTCGATTCATAAAGGGTCAGTAGGGTTCCCAGAGCGTCTATGGATGCAACGTTCGTAAACCTCTCTGCCGGAGCTCGTTGCCGACGAGCGCCCTGTGAGTCTATGGGTCGAACGCGAGGCCGGTTGCCCTGCCGGGCGAACACTTGGTACACCCCGGAGGGCATCAGCCACCGTGCAGCGTCGAAATGAACGCGATCGTATCTCCTTCCCGTAAAACGTATTCCATTTTACCCTCTAACTCCCAGTCGACTTCGTTGACAAGCACCAAAACTCCCGGACGAAGCACGCCATCGCCCGAAGCGAAAAACTCGTGTCGCTCTCGGACTTGGTGCCGTCGAATCCACCTAATTAACTCGCCTACCGTCTTTGCCGGAACATCACACGCAACCGTCTTGGCTTTGGCGCTTGTAATTGCATCCAATCCACCGCCAAACTCTAAGGTAATCAGGACCATGAACCACCAACCCCTGAACAATGACGAGGACGAGAATTTGTGCTCGCGCATATGGAGACGTTTTCCCGGTCTCGCGGCGTTTCGGAAACAGCGAGTTAGGGGGTCTTTTCTAGCGGGTCTTGGGAGCGAGTGCAAACTTCAACCTAAGAATCACACCGTCAAGGTCCAAGTGGTGCATAGTCTATCTACAAAAAGGACGCTTTTACGCCGTACAACGTGGGTGGTCAGCTTCCAAGGTACTTGGCGAGCCGCCACGCTCATCGACGCTGCCGAACAGAACACCGTGGGAGTCGTTCATGTTGTCTGCTATTTACGTGTAAAGAGGACTCGTTTCCGCTGTGTGGATCATGTTTAGCTCCCGAATATTGGGGCAAGCCACAAGGCTCTACGCAGCTGTTCGACTATTCGTGAAGTAAGCTGGTGATTTTGCGCTATTCGGAGAGGCCAACTGGAATCCCAGCCAGCAAGCGATGAGGCATGGTTTCACACGGGAAAAAGTGCGCGAACCATGCAGAAGCAAAGCCACGTGGCGTTCTTGAAACCGCTGCCTGCCGATAGTGGTATTCACCGACGCAAACAGTTCGATGCGGTGACTTTCAAGGGAATCTGCCGTGCGCCGCTGCATGAAACGCTGACAAAGTTTTGCAGGGCGAGGTCCATGCTCATAGCGCTCTGGACAACATCGCACCAGACGGGAAGGGAGCGCTTTGCTGCGGTAGCGCCTGAGGCCCCGCATGCCCTCTGTGCCGTCGGTCTGGGGGTTCAGTACCGTCCGAGCGCCTCGGTGTGTACAGACAGCGGTGGGGGCGTCATCACGAGCAGCGACGTGCGGTAGTCCAGCGGAGGGCGGCGACTAGAGTCGAATGGCATGCATGTACAATGAGTCACCAGAACACCTGCCGGTGAACAAATGCTGATCTGTGTCCCCGTCCATGGACTCGGGAATCAAGGACGCGATGGAGCAAGTCGTGATCGATCTTGTCCGGACAGCCGCATGGGTACAGGGGAGCCAGCGTCGAGCAAAGTGCCGCACACGAATTGTCCTTTGCTTGCAGCTGCACCAATGGTAGAATAAAATGGAAAAGATTCCATGCCTCGGGCGTAAATACTGGGCTTTGGGTCTCTTCTCAATGTCATCGAAACCAGTCGCTGCGCGCTTGCTCTGCAACCGCTTCCTTCTCCTCTCTCTGGTATACGGCTGCAAATCCAACAGGCTCTCTTCTGGCTCCAGATCCGGGGTCGGCAGTTGAGGGATGGTGTTGGTTGCTCGAAACACCAGATCAGGGTGCTTCCGGCTGCTGTCAACGCATTTCATGCACAGGCCAAAGTTACAATATACGCTACGATTGTCATTTCCATCCTCTTTGGATGCAGCCTCGATGCACCTTTTCCAGTGTTGCGACTTGGCGGTGGACATGTTTGTTTCCAACACTGGCGCCGAATCCCTGGCCCGAGCGCCGTCTTGTCACGCGTGATCCCTTGCCTTGATCCCTCGGCATATGAACTTGACGGATACAGAAGGCGCGTCACGATGCCTTGCTTAGTTTCTGCGTCCGGCGCATTAACCAAGGATTCCGAGTTTCTATTACGCGATGTACCCGTCGAGTGCTCACACCGCTGCATTCGCATATACACGCTGTTCTATTCGATGGAGAATTTGTGGAACGTGATTTTGTCTACGATGAAACAAGAACCGGTAGAGAAATCGACGCTGGAGCACATTTCGAGTTATTTCGATGCGTCTGCGCCCATTCAAGCACAGCTTTGACGCACACTTCTCCAGAGGCGATAACGAAGATAGCAACAGCCCAAGTTCAGGACCCTTTTCCTCGCAAATAGATGGGATGGGAGCATCTCAGAACACATCCCGAACTGGGCTTCGTGCTGCTGTAGAATGCGGTATCCTCGACGGCAACAAACAAAGTAAGGTTTTGTCTCTCGTACCGAGTAGACCATTTGACCTGAGAAGATCGATGACCTTTCGGCGTGGGCTTGTGAACAAGTCGCCAAAGGGCCACACCGCCATGCTATCCGTCGTGCACTGAGCGACGTGAATCGCTGCGCCCTCGCATTGCCTTGAAGCGGAAAGATCGAAACTGGGAGGAATGTATGATTCGAGCGTACAGCACGTAAAGAAAGGAGAAGAGCGGCGACGTGTCCATATGCATTGAATCGCGATAGCTGTTGTTTTACAGGCGCTTGCTCCCGGACAAGCCGAATGAGCTTCATTCCAGTGACGTCATGAATGCCAACGACAGCGCGTCGAAGGAGTCACGCTGAGCGTACGACCGAGAATCCTCGAATGACGTATGAATCCTTGAACTTCTATGGATGCTCTTCGATTGTCGAGGCCGTAGAATTCAACCAAAAACATCGAAAGGCGGTAACAAAGATGCTAGTTCAGCTTTTAGTGGTAATCTGCCGCGGGACACGGGCGGTGCAGCGTCCCCAGGAGACATCTCCAGTACTGCAGGAGCGGCACCCGCTCGCGCTGAATTGAGGCGCGCGTCTGTCGACCAGCCCGATACCGACTCGGAAACGTTTGCGAGTATGGTAGTAGTGTTCTTCGGGCCAAGATCACTTGTGTGTGTGTCCCAGTACGACGGAACACAGGTTCTGCTTGCAAACGAAACGTTTCGCAAGTTTGCTTCCGTTGCGTTGCTATAGAATATGGACGAAATACGCCGCCGTCAAACTTTACAACAGGTGCAGTGACGCTCTCCGACGCGTTCCCGCGAAATCTCTACTCTAGGAAAGCTTCCATCTTCATGCGGTTTACTGTGCGCATTGCGGCGGAAAAAGGTGCAAGCACTCGCCGTAGGTATTCTTTGCCGCATACAGTGCGTGGCGGTGCAAAACACGAGGTCGACGACGCTCCGCCGAAACGTCGATCCTCAACGGGCGCCGCTCTCTCTGCACCCGAGACGCTGCTTGCAGTCCGCACAAGTGATCCTAATCATGGGGCAAGCTCAAAAGCGGATGCGGCTGGAAACCGGCGGCAAATGCAGGCGCTAGACTGTAACGCTACGGAGCGTGGCAGTGCAAAAGATGCGTCCCCTGTCTTCGGAGACTCGCTGTCGTCCAGACAGTACGCTGGTACTTACTCCGAGGAGAATGCCCTGCAGCGCGACCGTACTACAGGTAGCGTTTCAAATAATGTCACCGATGATGCCGGTATCCGTCCAGGCATCCGTCCCGTGGACCACGCCGATGACCCGCGGACCCTGATTCCGTCGAGTTGGTGCAAGACACCAGCGCGACTGAGTCAGCGGATTGCTGTTTTCGGCCAGTCTCCCGGAGCTGCATCAGCCCAAACAAAACGATCCGAGGAAAGAATGCATCATTTGCCGCCGATTTCCGTACAGAGCGTCCGCAAACGAATCCGCATCCCTTCAGCGGAACCGATGAGCCAGCAGACTCCCAGATGCGATGAAGAGCCTGCTTCAAACGGCGCCAGAAGCGAGCATCGCGAAGCACGCGAGACGAGCGACGATGCCGCTTTTCGCTCACCTTTTGCGGAGACGTTTTTCGGGAATCCTGACGGTACGCCTTGGTCTTCAGCTCGCAAAAGAAAGATTGCTTCCCGGCTCTGTTGGGGTACTGGTTCGGGGACTCGATCGCCCTCGAGCCTGGTCGCGACACAGCAGCAATCGCCTCCGCCTCTGGAGCTCGACGGACAGCACCTAGCATGCTCGCCTCAAGGTGAGGCGCATCTGTCTCGAACTGGCACTGACGGAGCGCCGTGGGCGCTCCGACTACACTATCGATGCGCGATGAGCCGCTTCGCCAGAATGCTTCGGGAGTGGGAGTCAAGGCGCCTGCTTTTCCTCCAGCAATCACAAGAGGACCCTGCTTTGTCGCTATTCAGTCGTCTTGAACGCGCAGAAATGCAGAGCGCTTCTGTTACGCCCACCGTCACCGTGCAAAAGGTCCTGTGGCGCCCGAGACGGACGGGCGCTGCTTCCGAACGCACCGTTCCGCTTCGAATTGCCCTTGTTGCTGTCGGGGATATCGCCGAAAGCGTCTCCATGACGCAGCATCAACTGGCGGCTCGCCCGAGCTTGAATACGGGTGCAGCGGTGGCATCTGCAAGGGACAATTCGAACGATTGTCGCTGGGCAGTCACCGACGCAGCTCAGCAACACCCGGATGTTGCGACCTTATGCGAACTCGTTCGCGATAATGGCGCCATTTTAGCAACAAGAACGCGCCGAGGACTTGACCAAGCTATCGTGCAGGAGGAGACACCAGCAACAGCGGTAGCGCCGGCTCCGCTAACATCCGTCGATACCCGCAGAGCCAGCGCCATCAGCAGCAGACAGTATTGCCGGAGCTCCAGCTCCGATCATAGAATGAGTGCAGTCCTCTTTCTGCCTGAGCGTGCCGCGAGCGGTATCGTAGAGCCCGGCCGCCGTCTCCAGTTGTACGGTGCATACTGGACGAGTTGGCTGCGGGGCTCGCCAGCAGCACCAGCAGCACCAGCAGCGAGTTCGACGTTAGCGCCAGCTATCGTTGCGGCCCTTGCAGTGCCACTGGAACAGCCGCTAGCTTCTCCGTCGCGAACTGGCCAACCATCCCCGGAAACTTTTGCGAACGTACGTACTGCTGACGGTCCAGGGGAACAACGTGAAGCCTCCCAGCCTCGCGTACTAGCACCAGGAGCCAGTGCCGTGGCTCCCCTGGAACGTTTCTGGTACACCCAACTACGCCAGTGTATTCTACAACAAATCGCGCACTGTCTCCCGCCGTCTACCTTGCAGTGCCGCTACCTATCTTGCTTAGCGCAGGTTTTCCACGAACCGTACCTTGTCCAGACTCGTATTGGTTTTTGGGGCAGGCTCTGCGGCCCAGGTGAGCAGCACGAGAACACCGGCTGGTTCACTGTTGCTGATCTCGACGGTGGAACCACTGCCATTGTGACGTACACAGGTAATCGAACTCCTTTCGTCGAGTTCGAGCAACTCGGACAATGTCCAGGCCTCTTCTTCTTCGAGCAACTGCGCGTGTCGATGTTGTGCCCTGCGGCTGCGTTGTGCCGGCGACAACAAGCGCCCGCGGAGACGTTCGCGTTGCAGCCAGCACTGCAACTCGCGTGGCTTCCGCAACGTTCCCGACTAGTGCCGCTTCCACCTTCGCTGGTGTCGAATTACGAAGGACTGCATCTGCATAGTTGATGCCGTTTTTGGAGCCGCCACTACGTGTCGCTTCGGCACACTTGAGTCTCTTGGGACTCGAACAGCCAACCCGCTTGTTCCCCGGCCGGCAGGCGCTGCGTCTGCCCCTGTGGACGTTTGGAAAGCACGGCCTCGCGGAGCACTGGCGAGGTTCGCTCATCGCTCGCACAGACTCGCGTCCGGAACCGGGCAGCGCTCCACCCGAGGCACTGCGTCTGGTACCGACCACAGGTGACGGCCGGTGTCTCTTTCGGGCGATTGCCAAGTGTTTGGCCTTTTATGGAAAGCGGCCGCTTCCTGAGCACCTCGAAAGAGCCGACGCAGACGCTCTCCGGGAGGCGGCCTTCCAAGAAATCTGTCTTCTGCGTCGGCAGGAGTTCCAGAAGAAGCACGTCGTAGAGGGTGACATGGGCGCTTACTGCGCACAGTTGCGCTCTCCAGAGTTCTACGCTGGAGAACCCGAGATGTTCGCCTTGGCGGACGTCCTCGAGAGACCCATTGAGGTGTATCTGGTACACCCGCAAAACCGGACGCTGCTCAAAATCGTCGAGTACGGTTCAGTCTATCGCAAAAGACAGCAGGATCTGGAACCCGTTCGAGTCGCTTACAACGGAACGAATCACTATTCAGCGTTGTTACCAAGGACGCAGCGCTAACGGGTGCCTTATCTGCGCGGCCTTGCACCGTTCTGGTGCTTCACGCGTAACTCGTTTGTTGACTGAGTCAGTCGAGGTACTTGGAGGCATATTCTTTTTCACTTGACCGGTCTGAAAAGAAGTTTGCGTTTGCATGTGCGCGCTCTCTGGGAAATCGGCCGACAAGTGATGCGTCCGATGCATTCGACGAGATCCTGAACGAGACGATGATCGTGTCATAAAGATCCATCCAGAGACCAAGTCTTATTTGACATGATCCCGGGAACGAATCGCCAGTCTCGCTCTCGAGCCGGAACGCGCCCTTACAGCATTCTCTAGGAGCCGATAAGAAAAACGTGTGATTAGTCGGTGCGGTTCCTTTAGAACAGCACGATGCCGACGTGTGTCACGTTGGGTTTCGAGTCCAACCGTTGGCAGCGGACGATGTGCCCGATGCAGGGTGACGAGTCCAGCGTAGCGGTGCTCCTGAACCATAAACCGAACGAGCACTTGTCCTACTCTGAGACTCGTCTATTGTGATAGGTGTGCCAACGAACGTGTGAACTTAGGTCCGTTTATATGAAGGAGACAGTGCATGTCTGCATGTCTACGCAAAGCAACGCTTTTGCTTCTACCTCGGAGCACCTGCTGGTCCAGACACGCTCCCGCACTGGACTGGTACCCAGCAGGCGGAGCAGATTTCGTAGCAATCATCATCTTTGCGGGTACCGTTGCCGGCACATTCGTGCCGCTGTGCCGCATACGAAACGCACTTTGTCGTCCAGGTCTATCCACGCTCGCTACAGCATCCGCATCGGGTGCTGCGGCTGCAGGTGCTGGTACCATCCTCGCCCGCCACCCACACGGGAGCGCTCGTTGACGCCTGCGTTTCGAGTCTGCCACAATCCCTGTTCATAGATCGATCACAGCACGTGCATCATTGTGAAAGACTGTTGCACTGCGTACGAATACGCGCGATAATCACCTAAGAATTCCGATACCTCCCGGATATGGACGCACTCGTCAGCGTCTTTTTCTACGAGAGCTCGAGGATAGGACGCCAATCCAGCATGAAATCGATGCATTGTTTCGGACTAGGCGGGGTGTAGAGAAGCCTGGCGCAATCATTCAGAAGCAATGAGGGAAACACCTGCAAAGCTCCAATACTGAATGTACGGAGTCCGCATTACAACGAATCGGAGACGCACTCCGCCATCTGCTTACATGGACGGCTAGCATGGCCATACCAACAGCCATACCAGTACTGGGGGCAGTAGTAGCTTCGAAACATACCTATTCGGCATGCCACCCATCCATCGAGGTTGCTTCTCTGTGCTTCGAGTTGCTCGAGAGCCCCCATGCATCCGAGTTTCTCCCTTCGTCTGGGGCGCAGCGCAGGCACTCTCAGCGACACGATCTGCGTCGCATGCAGATAAGCATGCCCCGTACCCACATGATAGCTCGAAATGCACGCGTCCACGGCATCGATTCCATCGACACGATGCGCAGTCTGCGTTCCGTGGACAGCTTACCTGGAGCATGACGCCCCTGTGGTGCTACCCCAGCAACGAAGGCTGCGTGTCCACGGACACCCACCCGAGCGATCGTTCAACGGCATCGTTCCAACGACGGTGTCGACGTGCTCGCTCTGCATCGTCGATACCAGGAGTGAGTACGAGCTCCTCGCGCCAGAGCTTCCGCACCTGGTCCACTCGATCCAGGAGGCCGGTTGCGAGCGCTGCAGCCGCCGCTGCACCCAAGGCAGTTGCTTCGGCGATCTGGGGACGCACGACAGGCACACCCAAAAGGTCGGCCTGCAGCTGGAGCAGCAGTTGATTCGCCGTCATTCCGCCGTCCACCCGGAGCATCTGGATCGCAGCAGTGCTCTGTCCGAGATCCGCTAGCGCTGCTTCGAGCACCTCTGTTGTCTGAAAACAAACTTGCTCTAACATTGCTCGAGCAATATGCGCCCGGTTCGTAAACTGGGTCATACCGACAAGGACTCCGCGAGCATCGGGACGCCATCGCGGTGCGAATAATCCATTAAAAGCTGGCACCAGATAGACATCGCCAGTATCGGAAACCGAAGACGCCAACTTTTCCGCTTCCTGGATGTCACGAATGACACCCAACTGCTCTTGGAGCCACTGGAGTCCGGCCCCGGCTATGGCCACAGAGCCCTCCAGGGCATACTGAACCGGCTGGTCGCGTCCCAACTGATACGCGGGTACCGTCAAGAGGCCGTGGCGGCTGGGAATCGGCCTCTCGCCGGTGTGCAGCATCACGAAACAACCAGTGCCGTACGTACACTTGACATCATCGGCACGTAGACACGCCTGACCTAGCATGGCAGCGTGCTGATCACCCAGGATACCTGCCAGCGGTACCTGGCCATCGAGTGCACTCTCGGTGCTCGTCAGGGTGCCGTAGCGCTCGGCGCTGGAGCGAATCACCGGAAGTGCTTCCCGCGGCACCCCGAAAATGTCCAGTAACTCGTTGCTCCAGTGCTGGGTGCGGAGCTCCATCAACAGAGAGCGCGAGGCATTGGTCACATCGGTAACGTGTACACGTTCCTCGGTTAAATGGTAGGCTAACCACGAGTCGATGGTACCCAGGAGCACCGTACCGTCCTCAACACCCTTTTGAACTGCAGGTACATTCTCGATAAGCCACCTGTATTTCGTTCCCGAGAAGTAAGTGGATATGGGTAAGCCAGTGAGCTCTCGAAAACGATCAAAAGCCTGCTGTGGCTCCGTGCCCAGCTCCCTTCGATGGCGTTTGCTACGCCCCACTGACCTGCTCTGGTGCAGTTGTCTCGACTTGCCGCTGCCGCTGGTACTGGTGCTGGCGCTGATGCTACCAACACCGCCGCTGACGGAAGCTGCTGTGTCATTCGCTGCAGCGAGCGCTGCACAATGCTCGCGAGTCCGAGTATCCTGCCAGACAATAGCCGGGTGTAGAGGCTCACCGGTTCGCCGGTCCCAGGCTACGACGGTTTCTCGCTGGTTGGTGAGTCCCAGACAAGCAATGTCGGCAGGCTTTATGCCTTTCTGTTCCGCCTGTTGGCAGACTGCAACCAAACAGCGACGAGCATTGCCAAGAATCTCAATTGGGTCGTGTTCCACCCAGCCGGCTCGCGGAAAGTACTGCCGGTGGCCCAGTTGATGGGAAGCGATCACAACGCTCTCCTCCAAGTCAAACAAAATAGCCCTTGTGGAGGTTGTACCCTGATCCAAAGCAAGCGCAAAGCGTTTCTCTTTCATGAAAACAGCGCTCAGGGACTGCTTTGGATAACGAGCAGCACCTGGAACAACGCTGAGACCGGTACACAAATGGTCGTCATTTGCTGCTGGTAGCGTCTGGTTTGCTATCGCCGCCAGCAAGGAACTATCTGTATGATAGCAAGCGTTCGAGCGGCTTGCATCAAGTCCCTGCTACAGCGACTGTTTCAATTACTAAGGTGATAATGACGTCGAAGTAATGAACCTTTGCGCTTTATTCAATCGGTGAGCAAGGAACAGTCTATACGAGAGCGAGCGTCCAAGCGGCTTGCAGCAAGTTCCTGCCATCGTGATCTGTTCTGTTGCATCCGGAATAGGTCTGTTTAACCGGTTTGGAGGGAATCGCGACATCACGCAGAGTCAGTCAAGATTCACGCTATACTACTGCCGAATAGATTCGAGGACGCTCGGGAGCGTTGGCTCACTCAACTGGCGCAAAGGCCACACCGCAGAGTTTGCTCCCTAGCGACAAGTGCGCTGCAGTTTGGAACGATGCGCAGTAGCGGGCAGGCGTAGCCGAGTGTGACCCGAAAACCGCGCCGACGCGCATGTGCAGAAAGCCTTGCCGATGAACAGGCCAGTATCCAACTCTTCGCATCAATGACGTATGGTTGCTTACCCAGGAACTCACGTTCGTTTCGAAGAAGTAAGATGTAACGCTGACGCATACAAGCATGTCGCCCGGCGGTTACAGAGAAGGGATTGCCCCTGAAGCGCGTACACTGAGGGAATAGCCGGCAACTATGAGCGATCATATTAGGGTGAACAGAGCACACGAAAAGGCATACGCTGGGACATCTAACGGCAACAATAAAACCCAGTAAAACGGACCCGAAGGTATCCAATGACTTGGTCGATGCACATGCGCGATCTATCGACAACATTCGAGGTTCTGTCGCGCATAATCGAAAGAAACGCGGCGTACGGACGTTGCTGCTGCTGCTGCTGCTGCTGCTCTGTTTCTATGCGACCCAGCATGTGCCCGTGATGTTTTGGGGTTGCATCGGCGCTCCGCGTCCGTAGGCGAGCATCTCCATGCCCGCCAGCACCAACCACCACGAACGAGAAACCAAGTGCCTCATGAGACTGAAGCCGCACGCCCGTCATGCCGCCAATGTGTCGTCGCCGGGACACACGCTCCGTGTACTCGTCTCGATATCGCGCGATGGACGCGACTTGTCTTCAGTGTATCGAAAGCATCCCTGGATGGACCGGATCTCCATAGCCTATAGGCAATCATGCATCGCAGCGTCAACAACAACAAGAGCAACGTCCCTGTTCGGTCTCGCGACCATTCAGTGGAAAGTGTCCGTTTCGCGCTCGCAAACACTGATTCATCAGGGCGAATGACACCCGGGGGCGTCTATGCCACCATGCCGCCGAATGCAACGATTTCAAAGGCAGGTGATGACTAAACGAGCAGCGATCAGGAATTGGCTTGAGCCTCAGTGCGTGTTGAGGTCGAAGGAAGCAGCTTTCGCAACGAATTCCCTTGCGGATTCGTTTTTGTTCCTGGGTCTAGACCCGCCGCGTCCGCCGAGAGACCATCCGAACGATTCGAGGACGCGCTGCCGTCTTGCTCAGTCGACATCCGATGAGCGCGATCGCTTTTCGAAGCTATGTCCGTTTGGACGGGATCCTCCACATCGGGTGCGTCTGTCTGCGTTGGAGCTGCGGTGAAACGGCGAGCACGTACTCGTAGAATACGTCGATCGTCAGCATCATCGACGAAGAACTGAAAAGCATCGATGACGGCGCTATCCCCAGGATCCGGTATGCCGTCCATACGATCACAGAGAAAGCCGCCAATGGTACCATACTCGTGGAGGTCGTCTTCCGACACTTCCATACCTATGGTCTCCGCAACGCGTTCGAGTCGCGCTTGGCCATCCATGACCCAGGTGTTCTCGTCGATGCGCACGATCTCTTGACCCTCCTCTTCGTAGTCGCTGTCGTCCTCGTCGTAAATCTCACCGACGATCTCCTCCATGATATCCTCCAGTGTCACGAGGCCGGCGGTGCCACCATACTCGTCAACAACGATTGCCATATGGATGCGTTTGCGGCGCATCTCTTCCAGAACTCGCCAAACCGGAAGGCTCTCCGGAACAAACATCGCTGGTTCTGCAAGTCTGCCAATGCGGGTGTTGCGCAAGTGACCGTCCTCGCTGCCGAGAAACTCCAGTAAGCGCTTCACATACAGAATCCCGATGATGTCGTCGACATTCTCCTTAAAGACGGGATATCGAGAGTAGTGTGTTGTTTTCTCGAGCGCAAGGAACTCTTCAAGCGTACTTTCGCAACTGATACAGGTCATTTCGACGCGCGGCTTCATGATTTCGCGCACTTCGGTCTCTTCCAAATCAAGGACCGATTCGATCATGTCCTGCTCGTGAATGTTGATTCCGCCCGAGCGGCGGGCACCAGCGGTGATCAGACGCAGCTCATTCTCTGAGACCAGCGGTTCTGACGAGTGCTCTAGACCTGATGCTGTTAGCGTCAGATTCACAAGAAAGGAGAACGCTTTTCCAACAGGGTAAAGGAGCAGCGAGAGCAGATGCAGCGGACGCAGCATAAAGCGCGCTACTTTTTCGCTGTTATGCACTGCTAATGTTTTCGGTAGGATTTCACCAAAAAACAGAAACACCACCGTCATCACACCTGTGGCATAGCCAACCCCGACGGATCCGAAGATGCGTGTTGCCATTTCGGTGGCGAGCGCAGTCGAATACACGCCGCAGATCGTGCTTGCAACGAGAATCGTCGTCAGATACCGAGTGATATCTTGGTTTAGGCGTCCGAATGGCGAGTTGCTGCCTTCAGACTCGGCAAGGTCGCGAACCTTCCACGGATAGAGTGCAGTGATTGCGGTCTCCGCCGCAGCCAGTGCCGACGACGACGCGAAGAGCAAAACCCATGCTAGAGCCTTTTTTCGCAACTCGTGATACGGCAGCTGCGATGCCGCAAGTGCCGAACGTGCCGGGAACTCCAGCACCAAGTTATTAGAAGCAACCAGCGGCAGTGTACTGGTGCTCACTGCAGCCCACACTGGGGCAAGCACCAGGCCTAGGTCACGTAGAAACACCAAAGTTGCCATCGCCGCTGCTGCGGCTAGTGCTCGCTGAAACATACGAAGCAACAGTTCTAGCCGAAGCGCTCTCGTGCGGCACGTAGCGGCGCTTTTCGCCGGCAAGTCGCCACAGCGCTTCCGATTCCTCGTCAAGAGACAACAGACCTTCGGCAGACGCTCGTTACGCCGACACCTCCGCCTCGGTTGCGTGTGCTGTCTATTTCGCACAGTGCCCCCACGACGCCCAAAACGTGGTACGCAGTGTGCGCCAAAGCGTCGCCCTTGAAGCGCCACACCAAAGGCCAGCGGCTCCGCCAGCACACAGGCACTGCGGCGTGACGACACCGACAACGCCCAGCCCCGAAACGCTCCCATGGAGGTCCGGTACACGCTTTCGGCACCGTTACACACCAGGATGAACCACCGCTCGCACTTGGGCGGCGTGCTTTCCACTCTTCTAGAGCAGAAAGCTCCGAAATCGCTCACACCAACAAGAAAAGTGGTGCAGGCGAGCACGCACGCAAACAAGCACGCATGCACGCAAGCACGCACGCACGCACGGCTCGAATGCGGGCAAGCGGGTGACGTCGTCGTCCAGCGTCGATGCAGTGCGCCTGACCTGATTTCACGTGTAGGTGCGCGCCTGGGAGGGCGCACGCATGCCGGCGGCGGCGGCGGTGATGTTGCCCGGCGCGCGCGCATCATCGCTGCCGCCCTGGATAGTGCGTTTCGCGGGCAGCTTCGCAGAGGGCATTGCATTGATGCGCGTGCGCGTATCTCAGGAGACGCAGACGGTCGCGCGCGTCTGCGGATGCCTGCCGTCCGTATCCGATGAGCCCGTGGAGCACGGAACGCCTTGTTTCGTGTGTGCGCAGCGATTACTTTCTGATTTTGTTTTCGAGATATCGTCCTGACATTCCAAACGCAGCAAAAAGGATGCAGGGGTTCACTAGTCGATTTAGGGTTCTCGGTCGTGTTTTCGGAGTGGCGCCCTCGACTGTCTGCCGCTGGCATTCGTTACGTCACCGGTGTC
>Ga0078972_1005228_pt1 | contig 33505 bp, 34 predicted proteins | sample YelNatPaOPGAMG01_FD_67568 | JGI IMG/M metagenome (GOLD analysis project Ga0078972, IMG submission 67568) | Hot spring thermophilic microbial communities from Obsidian Pool, Yellowstone National Park, USA - OP-RAMG-01 (SPADES assembly) (version 2) | ecosystem: Environmental > Aquatic > Thermal... | reverse complement strand
TATTACGCTGGATGGCCTTACGAAGCTGCAATAGACACTACGCTTGTAGGTTCAAGCAGCCACTTTGAAGTCGCCATATACTGGCTTACATGCATGGTCTACGGCGTTCCACAGCCCGTTATAGCGTTTATAATAGTTAAGGCCTTCATCGAAGTTCTAATATCAGGTGCCATCGTAGAATTTATACTGCGAAGCCTTCAAGTTAGAGGTTTCCTTGCAAAGTTTAAATTTTGAAGTGAATTATGAGGGCAGCGACGGTGAAGCCTTTTCAGTCCATGAATTGAAAAAGCATATATCGTTTAACTCTTTTCTCGACGGAGGTGTGGGTTTCTCGTCCGCGTACCCCATGGTGATCATTGCTTGAGGCTCAATATTTCTGGGTAGACCTAGAACTTTTCTTACTGCGTTTGGGCAAAAGAGCGGCGCACAAACCCAGCATGCTGCAAGCCCGTGGTAATGGGCGGAGAGTAGCAGGGTTTGAATGTAGGCTGCGACGCTTTGGACGCCCATAAGGTACTCTGCCCTTTGCCTTCTCATATCGTGATATTTGTGCATGTCTTCCATTGTTAAACAAACGATAATAATGACGGGACTTTTTGTGATCCTCTCCCAGCTTTCAAGCTTAACAATCTCTTCTGCTTTTTCTTTTGCAACTCCGTCCCTGAGCATGTCTGAAAGCCAAGCCCTACCCATTTCGTTGGCGAGTTTCACTTTAACATTCTCGTCGTCAATTGCAATGCATCGCCACGGTTGAGCGTTATGTGCTGATGGAGCCCACCTCGCCAAATCTAGAATAGAGTATACGACTTCACGTGGAACTTTGACAGGCTTAAACTTCCTAACGCTCCTTCGGGTTTTCACCAACGTAACCGCATCCAACAGCAACACCTTCACATCATCTTTATTGGTCTAAAAATTTAAGTTGAGATTGATAAATAGCTTTATGAATCGAGCGGTTTGATGGTGCTATGCCTATGGTGAAAGTTGTTGCTTTGGCTGGCGGCGTTGGAGCTGCAAAACTGTTGCGTGGACTTGTAGAAGTTCTCTCTCCACGAGACCTTGTGATAGTCGGTAACATAGGAGATGATATAGAACTTTACGGCTTGCATATAAGTCCAGATCTAGACATAATCATGTACACCTTAGCTGGGATTGTTGACGAAGCGAAAGGTTGGGGAATTGTAGGCGACACGTTCCACTGCCTTGAAATGCTTGGAAGGCTTGGGTTTGAAACATGGTTTAAGCTTGGAGATCGAGACTTAGCCATACATATTGCCAGAACAAAGATGCTGAGGGACGGCATGGGCCTCTCCCAAGCCACAGCCGAACTATGCAAAATGCTCGGCGTAGAGGCAAACCTCATACCTGCAAGCGACGACCCTGTGAGAACAAAAGTTCAGTCAGGCCAGCTTCTTCTAGACTTCCAGGAGTACTTCGTGAAGAGGGGAACCATGGACACCGTGACTAACGTGTTTTTTGAGGGAGCTGAGAAAGCTAAGCCTGCACCAGGCGTCATTGAAGCAATAAAGGAGGCTGAACGCATAATAATATGCCCAAGCAACCCAATCCTAAGCATAGCCCCTATACTTTCAATTTCAGCCATAAGAAAGGCGTTGGAAACCTCAGAAGCGCCTATTGTGGGCGTCAGCCCAATCGTTGGCGGGAGAGCAATAAAGGGTCCAGCTGATAGAATCATGGCTAGCATGGGCTTTGAAGTGTCACCATATGGAGTAGCTAAATTTTACGGCAACCTCCTAAAACACCTTGTCATCGACGAGGTCGACTTGGAGCATGAAAAAAGTATACAAAAAATTGGAGTAAGAGTTACCGTGACAAACACTTTAATGAAAAGCGTTGGAGATGCTATTAGTCTAGCCAGGGTTGTTATGGAAGCAGAATGAAATGCATGATTGTTTGCAGATTTCAGCCAACAATTTCGGAGTCAACGTCGGATTTATTGCCGAATGGGCTTTGGGCGCGTTTCAAAACGCTTTTAAGCCTTCAGTCAACAGTTCATTTAACCTCCAGCGAGATCCGAGCCTTATGCCGTTTGAACCTGGCGATGTAGGAGCGCGCGCGGAACCTTTATAAATCGCTGGGACTTCACTAAACAGCCAGTGTTAAACTCTTTGGAGTTGATAATTCCTAAAGGGTAGAGGAGAGGTTGAGAAAGGAGTGCGAAAAAACCGGAACCAGTATCGAAGAATTAGCCTTAGAGGCGCTGTACAGAGGACTCAACGAAAAGATGGACCCCACTGAAAAAGCCGAAGTGTACGCAAAGCTGTCGGAAAAATACCTGGCGGATGCCGACAAACTTTTGGCCAAGGGGGACTTCGTCCAGGCATCTGAAAAATTGTGGGGATCGGCAGCGTTGATGGTAAAAGCAGTGGCATCCTCTAGAGGGATTTCGGTCTTGTCGCACGGTGAGCTTTTCAGTTTTGTCAGGAAGTTGGGCGAAGAACAAAACGATCTGGAGTTCAGGAGGCTCTTCTCAGTGGCTAACACTTTACATCAAAATTTTTATGAAAACTGGTTACGTGAAGAAATAGTTAAAGAGTATTATGAAGACATAAGACAACTCATAGCCAAATTGAAGGAACTGATCGGGTAGCGCACACGGTGAAAGTAAGGTCGGAGGCTTCGGTGGATAAAAAATATCGGGCGCGCGCGTTAAGGTATAGCATCAGGGTGAAAAGGTCTTTCCAAGCATAATATCTCTAAATTGTTCATTGTCGCCCTTTCTAATAAGAAATGCCTCATCCACGTCTTTTCTACTTAGATACTATGTCCTAACCTGAAAGAGAAATAATTTGACTTTCCGAAGCTAAAAGCTAATATGTTACAACATTGAGGAGTGTTATCTGATTGAATGGAGAAAAAAAATATGAAAAGAATTCACGCATTAATCGGCGCGTATTAGACGGCTTCTAACTATTTTATAAATTCCACATTCTCTAAATCTTTGAACTTTTCATCTCCAGTTAAAAGTTTAACGTCTAAAAGCTTGGCTAAAACATAGTTGATACAATCCGTCATAGACAGGTTCCTGTCTTTAAATCTTAGTTTCATCATTGCGGACTCTAAAATTATTGGCTCATCAAATTCTTTAACAAACTGTTTGTAAGTAGTCAAATATTTTTCTGCCGTGAACTTTTTAAAATTTTTTAACAGATAGTAAACTAGTTCAAACAAAGTTAGTTCCGTGATAATCATCCTGCTTCCCACATACTTCCTGTAGTTAGCGTTACCTCTGATTATTTCTATGATTGCATAGGTATCGAAAACAAAGGTCTTATGAGCCATAGAGTTCACGGTCAATCTCATCCATTATTCTCTGCGTTGGTTCCTTTATTCTATCCTTCATCGTGCCAAACGTCTTCTTTAGAGCATTACTATTCTTGATAAGCAGAATCGATACTTCTTGCCTAGGTTTGATTTTTTCTTTTTTAACGACCTCTTTAGGTATGATTATGCCTATCGAATTACCCCATTTTCTCGTCTTAACCTTTATCTCCACCATAAGTTATACATCGTCTAACTATTATTTAAAGATATTTGCTCGATGATCGATTCATCATGTTACGCGCACGAAGCATGAGCTTTGAGGAGTTCGAGAGATAAGAAGACAGTGAACGCTGTAGTAAGAGGCATTGAAGTTATAGGAGGTGCAACAAAGAATGTTTCCAAGGAAATTAAAAGATAAACGCAAGGAAATTCCATGGAAGAAAATGACGCGCGCTAAGTACTCAGCAAGCATTTCTCCCAAACAAAACTGGAGCTCCCTGCCAAGAATGCTTGAAACCAAGTTTTGATCAACTTTTCTGTAAGCTGCTTCAGTAACACCTAGTCTTTGATCGATATAGTAGACTATTGACAACAAAGGAGACCTGTGCTTAAAGTAATGCCTTGAACCCTTGGTTCTCCATAACGCGATTTTTTCTAAAATCCCCATTCTAACTAGCCTCTCAAGCAATCCAGTTACGGTAGGGAGGGCCCCCTGAAATTAAGTTGTTAGAAGTTAAAACTCCTAGCGCGCGCTTATCACTTCCTCTTCCCTTCTACTTACTATAATTCCCTCGCCAAATCCATTTGTATTCTCCACAGAATATTCCACACAGAATATTCTTACAAGTCTTTTACTTCCTCTGAAGGTAAAAAAAAGCGCGTGTGCTCTTAACAATGGTAAAACCTAATTATTACTTTTGTCTTACCAAGTATGTATGAGCGAAGTAAAGCTATCTACGAAGGGACAAATAGTTATTCCGAAAGATATTAGGAAGAAAATGGGCTTGAAGCCAGGTGATAAAGTTAAAATTGAGCTCTTAGAGGGAAAGAAGGCGATTATACAACCGCTGGTGAATCCTCCGGAAGAGATTTTCGTGAGAGCCGCTGATAAAATTGTTGAAAATACGTTAAGAGAAGCAGACGAGCAGGGTGATGCGAAGATCAGAAGGCTTTTGAGGGATCTTGGAGTTCGAGATTGAACCGCGTTTCCCTTGACACCGGCGTGCTAATAGAGTACATCAACCTATCGGGTTCTCTTCACAAAGAAGCTAAAGCAGTCATTCAAAAGTGTTCTTGAATCGTAGCGCGCAATACACAAAGCCAAGTTCAGATTTTCAGAAGCGCGCTAGAGAAATCCTCATCAGTCCTTATTTTATCCATTAACTCATTGATCATCTCCAGTTTTATGAATAGCGCGCGCTGCTCCTACCGCTTTGTGTACAGTCAACCACTTCCATAATGGGATGAACCTTATCTTCCTCTCATCCACAGTTTGTTCATCTTCGTAATCCCAGGTTATCACAAGCAAGTCCTTACATTTGAGTTCTTCACTCGCCTTTATCAAGCCCTTGATTTCCCTCCTCTCTATTTCATCCCTTCCGGACGAGTACGTCACCTGAATCAACTTTTTCATGTCTAAACCTTCTTTTACTACGAAATCCACTTCATTTTGCTGATAATCCTTCCAATAAAAGATCTCGATCAGAGGGTTCTCACTGGCCATGTTCTTCAATTGCGTGAAAACGCAGTTTTCCATGAGCCTTCCGAAGTTTTCCGAGAACTTCGTTGAGAACCTTCTTATGAAGAAGTTGTCTACGAGCATGACTTTTCTTTCAGCCTTCAGCGAGTATTTTATCTTCGGGGATATTACTTCAACAAAGTTGACAAACATAGAGTTTTCAAGATAGTAGAAGTAGTTTGCAATGGTTTCCTTTCCAACCTTATGTCCGATCGATTTCAAGCTATTAAACATTTTTGATATCGTGGTGTACGTGGAATTAAGTAAAATTCTTATCAGCTCCCTTAACAGCTCCTTGTTTCTTATCCCGTATCTTTCAAAAATATCTCTAACTAGAAAGGTCCTGAAGTATTCATCGATTAGCAGATATTTTCTTTCCTCTTCAGATAGGACAATCTCAGGCAAACCGCCGAACGTCACGTACTCCCTTAGTAAATTTAGTTTCAGCGAATCCGTCAGCTCCTCTAGCCTCTCGTTCTTAAACCTTAGAAACTCGGAGAGGGAAAGAGGGTAAAGCTCTTGACAAATACATCTTCCCCTTAACTCGGTTGGTATCTCCTTGCTCGAAAGCCTCGATGAAGAACCGGTTAGGATTATTTGATAGTTGAAAGAGTCCAGCATCCTCCTTACCCATCTACTCCAATTCGGAATGTTTTGGATCTCATCCAGTAGCAGTACGATTTTTTTCCTACCGTAGACTTCTTTTATGGCATCCGAGAGCTTTGTCAAAGTCTCGGTCTTCCTGGGGATCCTTTCGTCTTCAAAATCTATGTAAAGCGTATTTTCTTTCCCAAGCTTTTTTACCGTATTGAAGAGCAAAAAGGTTTTTCCCGTCCTTCTAAAGCCGACTATTGGGATCGCTTTAAATATCCTCCAATCTATGAGATTTGTTGGATCCTTCTCTCTTTCTACCGCAGTTGGTAGTTTCCTCCCCTCCCACTCCCTGATAATGTCCCTTAACGTCATTTCTAAAGTCATTAGAGTACAATACTTTAGAATTTTGTACTATTTAAGGTTTATTAGGGAACGACTAAAAAATCATGAGCGTTGTAGTCTAAGCGCGCGCTAACCCCTGAAGTACTCTATCCAGGCGTATGCACCGATCACGTAACCATAACTCATGGAATTCGGCCTCCTCTCTTTCGGTAAAAGAGGACAGCTTGGGATTGGAGCCAAACATCGAAGTAGGGATTTTCAGTTTTTCAATCATAAGCTTCTGTATGACCTCATCATAGCTTTTCGCAGAAAGCCTTCTTTTCAAAGCATCTAAGAGTTGCTTCGTCTTCCTGCTAACTTGAATAGTTGTAGCCACAATTGTGACTATGGTTATAGTTTAATAGCCTTTCTCCAGGAACATTATTCGTAGCACGTGAAAAAAGAATACAAAAAAATAAACTTTAAATATACTTTAGGATACTAAACTTGAAATGTATGATGAATTCTCACGCAGAGTACTGCTCCTCTTAAGGAATAGGAAAACTACAAGGTTCAAGGATCTTAAGTCCGTCGTCAACAATCCTAGGACGCTCACGATAAAGCTGAGGAAGCTTAAGCATCTGGAGCTTGTAGAGGCTAAAAACGGGATGTATGAGCTGACCCCTAAAGGCCTTGAGGCAAGCAGGGTTCTTGAAGATTTACATAGAATCCTTTATTCTTCTGAACCAAGGACCGTTAACGTGGAGAGAATACCTCATCATTACTATGCTCCTGTGATAAGAAAGTACTGTGAACTATTGCGGGATCTGTTGGGGGAAAGGTTGCTGAGCATAATGCTTTTCGGCTCTGTCGCCAGAGGAGATTGGGACAGGGATAGTGATATAGATATTCTTATAGTGGCTGAGGGCTGGGATGATAAGCCTGCCTGGGTTAGGATTAAAGAGCTCAGGAGGGCTAAGGAAGCCTTGGAGGAAAGCCTGGAGTATTCGGAGGCTTTAAGAGCCGGCTACTTTCCGATTGTTCAAAACTACACGCTGAGCGTTGAGGAGGCCAAAGGGTTTAACAGGGTGTACTTGGATGCGGTGTTCGACGGTATAATCCTTTACGATAGGGACGGCTTTCTAACAGGGGTGCTTCAATCTTTAAGGAAAAGACTTGGGGAGATGGGTTCCGTGAGGGTTACGCTTCCAGACAGAAGGTTCTACTGGGTTCTGAAGGATATGAAGGCTGGGGAGGTAATAACGCTTGGGTAGCACCACGAACGTAGACCTTGCCACGTCAGCCCTAAGGAGGAGTGCGAGATGGCTGAGGAGTGCCTCAAGGGCTCTGGAGGATGAGAGGTGGGATGACGTTGTCTACTCTTCGCAGATGGCTGTTGAACAGGTTTCTAAAGCCGTCTTGATAGCGCTTGGAATAGAATATCCTAGGGAGCATGATGTTAGCGCCGTCTTCAAGTTGGTCTCGAGGATAGAGAATGTTCCAGAATGGTTCGCATCCATTGTTCCCGAGCTTGCCAACAATATTTCTGAGCTGGCTGAGCTGAGAGGGTTAGCTGGCTACGGTTATGAGAAGGGCTTGGACGCGGATTACTTTAAAGACTATGCACCAAAAGCATATGAAACGGCTAGGAAACATTATGAGGCCTGCGCCAAATTCCTATCTGAGCTTTACGATGTGGATGCGAAAATGATTAAGTGATCTTCCCGCTAGCGCATACTAAGCCTCTGATTGCTTTAAGAAGCAACAAACGATTCTCAATACCTCTTACTCGGCTCGTGCTATTACCTTGAATGTAACAACCTTATTCCGATTGCGAGAGCAGCCACTACCACCACGACTATGGAAAGCAAAATTGTATTACAGCTACTAAAACTAACACGCGTATTCTAATCGCCTCTTTAGGCTTTCTTCTAGCGCGCGCTTTTTCTGGCCTGTGCAAAAGAAACGAAAAACTTAATAATTTGTTAATCTTAACTAATTGTTAAGAAGTTGTGGATACCTACTTGGCTTGGGGAGACCTACTCGAAGCTTTTCCTGAGGTTTGAGAACGAAATATTCACGTTCAAGGAAGCCCAGGAATTTCTACAGGTTGACGGAAACAGGCTTTCAGTAGCGTTCAGCAAGCTCCACAAACACAGGATCTTGCTCGTTTTCAGCGATAAGAGGCCTAGGCTCTACAGGCTTCTTGATCCTAGGGGCTTCCTCCTACTGGCATCTGGACTCGTTAGGAACTTGGACATGGTTGCTCAGGAAAGGTATGTTAAGGTGCTGTGTGACGCCTTGTATCTCCTCTCACGCTCGTTAACGATAACGTCCCTAGCCCTCTACGGTACCGTTGCCCGGGGTACGGCGAGGGAAAACAGCGACATAGACGTGCTCATCGTCTCCAACGATTTCTCTGGAAGCATCGGGAGAAGGATAGACATGCTCTTCCAGGTGGAGAAGAAGCTTGAAGACGAGCTGGGATGGCTTAGGAGGCATGGTATCTACACTGGTTTCAGCTTCTATCCCTTGACGGAAGAGGAAGCGTCTAGGAAACCCCTGCTCTTCCTCGATATGACTGAGGATGCTATAATCCTCTACGACAGGGATAGGTTCCTAGAGAAAGTTTTGACGGAGTTTAAAGCTGAACTTCTCAGGGTCGGCGCAAGGAGGGTTTTCGTCGAGGAGGAGAACTGGTATTGGGATCTGAAGCCCGGCTATAGGTTTGGGGAGGAAATAACCCCTTGAGGCTCGTCAGGATTGCCCGCTCGTACATAAAACAGGCTGGGGCTAGGCTTGATGATGCTCGCGACGCTTACAAAGAGGGGAACTACCCCTACGCTGTGAGGCTGAGCCAAGAGTGTGTGGAGCTCTGCCTGAAAGCAGCACTTAAGGTGGTTGGCATAGAGTATCCAAAGGTGCACGATGTTTCAGATGTCTTCCCAAGCTTTAAACAGAGATTTCCGAGGTGGTTTCAGGAGGAGCTGGACTACCTCTCCGAATCCTCTAAGATATTGGTCAGGAAGAGGGAGCCAAGCTTCTACGGTGGTGAGGAAGCTTTTCTGTCGCCTGATGAAGTAATAGACGAGGCGGATGCAAAGGATGCTCTCGAGAGGGCCGAAAAGGCCCATAACCTTTGCAGAAAGCTGATAGAAGAACTCGAGGGTTCTTGAGGGCTTGCAGATGCATACCCAATTTCTCATTTCGTACACAAAGATTTTTATAAATTTTTAGCACTTTGTTGGTTTGTAAAAAAGATCAACAATTACCCTTTTAGCGCGCGCTAGGTAGGGGTCGCACCACCTGTGGAGTGAGAGAGGGTAATTCCTTCGTAAATCTGGATGAGGAGAACGCGCTTGAATCTAGCTTTCGCTTGTGCCAGCCTCCCTCTTGTACACCATTTCGATGAACGAATCCCTCACGGGCCTGTAGACCTGGTTGAAAAACTTCTGCTGGTCTAACAGCACCTCCCGAGGGAACCTCTTCAGATACTCCAGAGACCGCCTCCAGGCCTCCTCATAGGGAACTACTCCGTCTATCCTCCTCGCTATCTGGTTATCGTAGTCCTGCGGAGTCTGCTTAGTGTCGCCTATCGTAAGCCATCCGTCGTCGGATAAATAGGCAGCCTCGTTACCTAGGTAGAACACCTTTTTCTCTTCCGCGACTGCCCTCTCGCTAATTTTAACGGCCTCCCTCCTGCTGGGAGGCCTCTTCACCTCCACCCCTCTGCGTTTGGCCCAGGCGTAGAATATCGCTCTGTTTAACCCGAAGGATTTGGACTTCTCAATGTCCATCGTCAGAAGAAAGCATCGCGCGGCCTGCAGTAGAGCCATGACCTGGAACCTCCCGAGCTCAGGGACTTCCTCCTTCTCTTTCTTTGCGCTGGGGGGCATTGGGGTTGCTCGTTTGAAATATCCTCCCACAGCAGATAAAGCTTTTTCGGCGAGCTCGTCGGCCTCCCCGACTTCAAAATCGCCGTAAGCCGGCTTATGTCTGAAGCTCTTCGGATCCGCCCACGAAAGGTCGAAGCTCTCGAGCTCATCGGGCTTGAAGCAGACGCAGGAGTAATCCAGCGTCCTGTGGAGCGAGAGCGGCAAGGTGAAAACCCTTTTCAAATCGATCTTGTTCTCGATCTTGGCACTTGTGTCAAGGCCTGCAAACCTAGGCCTAACCCTCCCGATGATGTATTCGACTGTTGCGAAAGCCACATCTAAGGGGTGGTGCTTTCTGAGGAGCTCTTTGGAGAACGCCTCCTCGGAGATGTGTATGTGGCACCCCCTTCCGCTCCACTTCAGGTATACTGATTTCACCACTCCCTCCCTATCGAGCTCATCTACTATCAGCCTGCAGACGTTGATGGTCTCGCGCCATTTCTCGACCTCGTTGTCCACGTCCCAAGTGGGGGTTGAACACAGGATGTTGGAAGGGTCCTCCAGATCCTCGTTTTCAGAAAGCCTGCTGTATTTGTTGACCGAGCCATAGAAGGACCTGGGGTTGATAAACCAGAAGGCTCTGAACAACCTGCCGATGTCGCTCTGGTCCGCAAATCTAAGTGGCGTCCTGTCCCTGTTGTATCTTACGAAGAGCCTTTTCTCCTCCGAGCTGCCCTCTATTGCTATCCACCTGTCCTTACCGCAATTGAAGAGCTCCTCCGCAACACTAGGGTTCGAATAATACTCCAGAACCCACGATTGACCGCCGTCCGAACGCTTGGGTTTAGTCAACGGTTACTCCAGGCTACGATTTTAAAGATAAACATTTTTAACACGCCCAGACATCGCGAACGCGATTTGATCAACGACCCTGGTGTGAAGAAGATGCTCAACAGGTTTGTAGAAATGATACTGGAGAAGGTTGAGAAGCAATGATCCTCAGGACATCGTCTTTAGTAACCACCAAATTGGATGGATTTATATTCCTGTGAACTAGGCCCCTTCCTGCTTTGAAACGCTTGCCATGGGCATATTCCATAGCGCACGCTAAGCCGAAGGCCATTAGCCTCTTGGCCAGAGGTGCTCGCAAGCGTCGGAACTGTCCTTGATGTCCTTGATGCCTCGAGTTCGTAATTCCTAGGGGTCAGCCGTCGAGGTCGCCTTCAAGAGGCTTAGCCCAGCCTCCGGGTTAAATTCACGCTTGAAAGATACTCCAACGACCTCGGCCAGGACTATCTCGGCCAGGTATAGGACGGGGCTTCCTGGTTCGAGATGTCCCCCGTGCGTTCCCTTTCCGTCCGAGACCGAGATGTGCGCGTGAAGCTTGCCGTCTGCTATGATTCCGTCCACCGAGTTTACTTCTAACGGGCCATCTACCTCGAATTGTTCATCTTTCGGCAAAGTGTCCTTAGAGGTCACTCTGTGCATACGACAACGCTCAAGCGTGCCTATCGCCGAGACTATGACCCCGTTACGAATACCACTCTCTTTAGCAACGCTCTCGATGGTATTTAGTAGGTCCTCACCCCTATCGCACCTTAAGACGACCACCTTCCCGAGTCTAACCTCCCAGTGTTCCATACTCCCACCACCTAGAGCTGGATGCCGAATTTTTCAAGATATGGCGTTTGTGTCTTCCGGTCGTCTTGAAACTGCTTTAGCGCCCTTTGCGAAACCGCGTCGGCCAGCTCCCTAGGTATGACCACAACACCATCATCATCCCCCATGACGAAATCTCCCGGTTCCACTAGAACACCTCCGACTGAGATAGGTACGTTTACATCCTCCGGGCGGAGCTCCTGCCTCCCGATCGTCTCAGTCCGTCCGATGCCCCTGCAGAAAACGGGGAACCGCTCCTTTCTTATCTCCCCCACGTCTCTACAGCCGCCGTCTATTACCAAGCCAACTATGCCCCTGTCCCTCGCGATCAAGGCGATGCACGATCCCCAGAATCCGACCTGGGTATACCCCCCTGCATCGGCGACCAGCATATGCCCTGGCTCGGCTACCCTGAGGAAAAGGTCCCCATTATTTCGACTTCTATACCAGTCCGCGGCGTAAAGTTCGTACTCATCTGGCGTCATAGTTGGTATTGGTTCCCTGACCTTGGTCAGCTTGATTGTCAGCGCGACCCCCACTGTCTTTATGTCGTTGAAAAGGGGCCTTATGCCCTCGTGCATTATTGTCAAGTCATGGACGTTATACCTGTCTAAAGCGTCTATGACATCCGCAGTCCGGACCGCCATTAGGCGCCCGATGACCTCCCTATCCCACTCGGAAACGGAGTTGCGCATCCTCATCAGCCACCACGACCTCCAGCGAATTTCGTAAGCTAATAAGCGTTCCGATGAGGCCGAAGACACATCGCGTTCAATAACCCTTATGAAGAGGCACGCAGCATACCGGTGAACGTGGACAGGCTCTACTTGCAAGATCCGGTTTCGGCCGGTGTGATCCTTTCATACAAATGCAGCAGCACCTGCGACCACTGCATGTACGCATGCGCCCCATCTTGGAGGGCTGACTGGTTTTCAGAGGAGGGGTTGGAACTGGTGCTTAGAAAACTGGCGCCGAAAATCCAGGCGAGCCCCTACGGCCCTGACAGCGTGAGCATAAACCACGGGTTGCATTTCACCGGCGGGGAACCCTTTCTGAACTTCGAACTGCTGGTTAGCGCTGTCAAGCTCGCTCGCGGGTTCGGCATACCATCGATCTTCGTCGAGACAAACTGCTTCTGGTGCGTTGAAGACAGCGATGCGGCCAAAAAACTCATGAGGTTGAAGGATGCCGGGTTAAACGGGATATTGATCAGCGTGAATCCGTTCATACTGGAGCAGGTCCCGTTCGAGAGGACGGAGAGGGCGGTTAGGGTGAGCAGGGACATCTTCGGCGAGAATGCGATGATCTACCAGGAGTTGTACTACCGACAGTTCAGAGGCCTCGGCATAAGGGGCACGCTCACCCTCGACCAGTACCTGGAGAGGGGTGGGTCGGCGCTGCGCTATGCAGAACTTCTTCCGATGGGTAGGGCGTGTTACAGGCTTGAGCACCTTTTCGCGAAACACCCTGCGGAAGACTTCTTCGGGGAGTCCTGCGCCTCAGAGTTAACAAGAAACTGGCACGTCCACGTGGACAACTACTTCAACTACGTGACGGGCTATTGCGGCGGGATATCCATGTGCGACGCCAGGGACTTGGACGCGTTGCACCAGGGAGTGGACTTGGATGAAAGGCCCATAGTGCGCGCGCTCGTGAAAGATATCGAAGACCTCTACGCGTTGGCTGTGAGGGAATTCGACTACAGGGAAAGGGAAAGGGGATACATTTCCAAATGCCACCTCTGCATAGACATAAGGAGGCACATCGCCCAGCGTACGGATAGGTTTAAGGAGCTACAGCCCAGAGAGCTTTACTACCACTTGGAGTAAGAGCTGAGCGCATCTGCGGACCGGCGAATTGATTTGGAGCAGAATCGCTAGGGTCTGAGTTTTCAACGTTTAATAATATAATCAAGGTAATGCGGACGGAGAAGGCATGCTCGAATGGCTCGTCTTTGCGTTGTTATCGGCTATAACTGCAGCTCTCGTGGCCATACTGGGCAAGGTCGGCCTTGAGGGCGTGGATTCGATCACGGCAAGCGGTGTGCGCGCCGGCGTAATGTTCGTAGCCATACTTGTCCTCATGTTGCTCACTGGAAGGATTAGGGAAGTCGCCACCATAAACAGAAAGTCATTCCTCTATGTCTTTCTCGGAGGGCTAGCGGGCGCAGCGTCATGGATATTCTACTTCCTAGCGCTTCGTTACGGTAAGGCGTCACAAGTCGCGCCAATAGACAGGCTCAGCGTGGTCTTCGTAATAGTGCTCGCAGCACTCTTCCTTGGAGAGAAGGTGACGCTTCAGGTGGCAATCGGAACCGCCCTAATAACGGCAGGTGCGATATTGGTCGCGCTGGCTTAGCGCTTCGACCGCAGCAGGACGCGACGTCGACCCACGATGCCCGTCAGGGACAGCAGGAAGAGAGAGCGAAGAAGTCGACCTCGGACTGAGGGATAAACACTACGAAATCGATATTTCAGCGCCAACACCTTTGGATGAACCGAGCCTCTGTTTTTTAAACCTTATAAAGAGGGGGTCCGGAAGGGAGCCAAGAGCATGCTGGGTTCGACCACGCCACTAGGGCGGAGTTCTAGACCGGACATGGGAGAGGTTAGGAGGGGTGATATGAGGTTTGGAGGAGGAGCCTGAGAAGCCGAAGGAAAAGCCCTCGAGCACCGTACTCGTGTTCGGCGAATATGAGAATCCGCCCACCGAGGAACTACTCGATAAGGGATTGTACAATGTCCTGAAGCTCAGAGACATCTACATGCCTCACACCTTTGGAAGGCACGAACACAAACGCTTCAAGAAGCTTGAGCTTCACGTAATCGAGAGGATTGCGAACAAGCTTGCCTTAACGAAGAAGGCGGGGGGTAGGAAGGCGGGAGCTTTGAAGGTAGTTAGGAAAGCGCTCCAGATAGTCAAGGAGCAGACGAAGGATAACCCGATGAAGGCCGTCTTGATGGCGATCCAGAACTCTGCGCCGAGGGAGGACACGACGAGGATAAGCTACGGCGGTGTCGTGTACTTCCAATCCGTCGACATCTCACCTTCGAGGAGGATGGACGTGGCGATAAGGAACATAGTAGAGGGCGCCAGACAGAAGAGCCACAAGAGCCCCGTGACCATAGAACAAGCTTTAGCTGAGGAAATAATACTGGCTTCAAGGAAAGACCCGAAGAGCTATGCAGTATCGAGGAAGGAGGAGTTAGAGCGACACGCCGAGGCGTCGCGTTAGAGGCCCGCGACGCGGCAAAAACCCAGGCATGCTGGTGCAAGCTCGGCACATAGTTTTAGGACAGTCCCATTTGGTTCCGGATGCTAGCGATGCCGACGTTGCGTTCTTAAAGCCGAGCTGTAGATTTTAGCGCGCGCTATTATAGTGGTAAAAAAAATCTTCCGCCGGGACTCGAGATCTGGACCGCCTACTGCATCATCCTCTTAAGGTTCTGGATGCAACGCCTAGCGCACTCTAGGGGTGCGTAGGCGTAGCTCTCCTGCTCTATGATGTACCACTCCGTGCCACCTATGGTCTCGCATAGCTTCAAGAACTCACGCCATCTCATGTCGCCCTCGCCTATCACCGCCAACTCGTTACTCGCGGAGAACTCCTTCAGGTGCACGGTGGTGGCACGCCCCGGATGTCTTTTCAATATCTCAAGCACCCCCTCAGGGCTGACGCCTCCGTGCATCGCGTTTCCGGTGTCCAGCTGCATTACGACTTCGGGTACGGTAGAGCTGAACAATATGTCCCAAGGTAGATCTCCATCGACGGGCTGAAACTCGAAGGTATGGTTGTGGTACCCGACGCGGAGCCCGTGGGGTTTGAGTTTCTTCGCAATTTCGTTCATCAGCTGGGCAGTCTCCAGCCAAGCTACCTTTGAGCCCCTCCTATCCTCGGGTAGCCAAGGCACTATCAAGAACTTGTTGCCGATCTTTTTGTTGAACTCTACCGTCTCCTCAAGCGCCTCGCCAAGCAGAGAGTCCAGGCCTATATGCGTCCCCGCCACCTTAAGACCGACGTTGTCCAAGAGCCCCCTTAGCTCGTCAGCACTCCACCCGTAGTAGCCGGCGAATTCCACGCCATCGTAGCCCATCTCCGCCACCGCCTTCAACGTCCCCGCAAGGTCGCGCGCGCAATCCTCGCGAACGGAATACAGTTGCAACGCTATCGGTATCTTCGACATCTCATCCACTCTGGCCACTGTTGAGTTGGAAACGTAATTAAAGGTTATCCATCGCGACTTTAGAATGCGCCGGGCGAGGGAAACCGCCAACTCCACTGGGCCGTTGAAGCTTATTAACCAAGCTCGCGAACGTTAGAGGGATGTTTAAGAGGATCATGGTTGCCACCGATGGGTCTCCTACATCGGAGAAGGCTGTCGAGACTGCCTTGGGTTTGAAGCGTCTGGTGCCCGAGGCCGAGGTCATAGTAATTCACGTGTCGGAGATGCCACCCAAGACGATCTTGGAACCTGGCACCGAGCGGCCACATGGTCTCGTAGCGCTCCCGGATTCCACTAAGGCCAATCTCACGAGGGAGAGCGACGAAATACTGGAGAGGGCGAGGGCGATCGCTGACAGGTCAGGGTTCAGGGTGAAGTTTTACAAGAGGTCAGGCGACCCGGCATCTCTCATAGTCCAAGAGGCCGAGAGATTGGGTTGCGACCTTATAGTTGTAGGCGGAAGAGGCGCTGGCGGACTGGAGGCCTTTCTCGGTAGCGTTTCGAGCAGAGTCGCCAACCGTTTCAGGGGCTCGGTTTTGATAGTCAGATGATAGCAGTGGCACCTGAAACACGACTCGAGATATGAGCTTGCGACCGGGCCCGTTGAGAAAGAGCCCCTGACAGACAAGAGGACGAAATCACCTGCCCTTCTTGATCTTCAGGAACATCAACCCAGATACCAGCCTTCCTAGGGTTGAGATCGCGTAACCTACCTGAAGGCCAAGCCGCTTCCCGAGAACGGCTCGAGCCAGTTCGGTAAAGTTGCCTCCGAAAGCCGAACCCATGAAATAGGATATGCCCAGCACCATGTTGTATGTGGCGATGAACTCGCTGACCCGTTCTTCCGGTACTATATCCAACAGATATGCAGACACCGATATGCCGCTCGAAGAGATGACTACACCGAACAGAACGTTGCAAGCTGCCAGCTGCAGGAAGTCGGAGACGAGGGCGTAGGATAGCGGCACTATTGGAAGCGAAATATAGTGAAGGAACATGATCGACATCTTGCCGAACCTGTCAACCAGACGACCCATCAAAGGCTGGGCTAGCATCGTTGTCAATATGTTGATTATAGACAGAATCCCGACCTCCGTCATGCTGAGATTCAGCGTCTCCGCCATTGTGACCGAGAAGAGCGGCCATGCGAAGGTCATGAAGAAGCCTTGTAACGCCGTAAGCTTGATGAAAAGCTCGAAATCGGCGTTTTCGCTCAAAAGCTTGGGTATCTCTGACATCTTGAAGAGGGAGGCTATGTCGCCCAACTTTGCTGTCTTCTTAACCTTCGGCTCTCTGACCCTCAACAACAAAACGGACCCAAAGGAGCCCGAAATCGCAGCCAAGGAGACCGGTACTAGGGGGCTACCGCCCGAGAGGTCCATCAGGGGACCCGAGGCGGCAGTGGCTATGAGGCTCCCGGATAGCGACGCTATGCTCACGGTCGATAGGGCAAAGCCTCTTACAGGTGCCGGAATGAGCGCACCCAGAAGGGCGTTCCAAGCCGGCACCGAAGCTGATGCCACGAGGAAGTGTAACGACAGTGACAAGGAGAGCAGCTTGGGGTCTAAGGTAAGGGCTATCGGTATCCAGAGGAGAGAGGCCACAACGTCCGCAAACACTATTAGCGAAACTCTGCTGTTCAGCCTATCGGCGAGCCTCCCCCACGGTATCTGGAGACCGTATGTGAACAGGTTGTTGAAGGACCGCATCCAGCCAACCTCGCTCGGGGATGCCCCGATCCTGAGCGCATACACGTATATGAAGGGCGAGACCATTCCATCGCTCAGGGAGTTCGCGAAAGCCCTTGCGTATACCCATTTTAGCTCCCCAACCTTCATTTCGTTGGCAGACAAGGCCCCCCTCCGCGTACAGACCAGTTGCCAACTCTTAAACATCACGTGGAACTCAGACATCTTGGATCACATCAGCACCTTACAACAACTTCTCTGCACGCCGATAACGACCTTGACGAGCTGCCAACTATGACTAAACTTTAAATATTAATCCGCAGCTATGCCGGTTGAAGTGTGATATTTGTCAAAATCCCATTACACGAGAGCCGTCCTGTTAGAGATGGCTGTTGCAGTCGAGGAGTCTGCAAAGGATTTCTAGCGCGCGCTATGTGAACCACCGCAATCAACCCCCCAGCCGCTCAAGATACCTCTCTGCGTCGATTGCGGCCTTGCATCCCATACCAGCCTCGAACACCGCCTGCCTGTAACTTCTGTCCTGAGCCTCACCGGCGACAAATACTCCGTCAACGCTGGTCCTCGTGAAGTCCCTGGCCACGACATAGCCCTCGCCGTCGAGCTCCAGTTGCCCCCTGAAGATCTCGGTGTTCGGACTCTGTCCGATCGCTATGAAAACCCCGTCACAGGCGAGCTCGAATCTCTCGCCGGAATCGACCCTCCTGAGCCTAACGCCCTCAACCCTTCCAGCTCCAAGCACCTCCTCAACCTCACAGTTCCAGACGAACTCTATCTTGGGTTCTTTGAAGGCCCTCTCCTGAAGGATTCTTGTAGCCCTAAGCCTGTCCCTCCTGTGGACCACCTTTACTTCGCTCGCGAACTTGGAGAGCTCGAGTGCTTCCTCAAGAGCTGTGTCTCCGCCACCTACGACCAAGACCCTCTTGTCTTTGAACAGGGGGCCGTCGCAGAGGGCGCAAAGCGAGACGCCCTTGCCCATCAGCCCCCTCTCGCCCTTGATTCCCAACAGCTTGCGCGAGGCCCCCGTTGCAACTATGACTGCCCTCCCCTCGTAGGTCCGGCCTCCGGCCAGAACCTTAAAGGGCCTGGACGAGAAGTCCACCGACGTCGCGTCATCAAAGACGACCTCTGCTCCAGAGCTCTCGGCTTGGCTCAACATGTTCGTAATCAGGTCCGGTCCTCGCACGGCCCTCCTGAAGCCCGGGAAGTTCTCAACATCACCAGTCAGCATGAGCTGTCCTCCCCATTGCGCCCCGGCGATGAGCAAGGTCTTCAGCCGGGCCCTACTGGTGTAGATGGCGGCGGTGAGTCCAGCTGGTCCGGATCCTATTACTATCACGTCGTGCATACATTCGATGAGCTGCGGTACGCTTTTAAACCCTAAGTACAGCGAGCTCGTGCGATATAGCCAAATTTACTTGAAGACCCTAGCGCGCTCCGCCGAGCTGGACGCTCACCGAGAAAAAACGACCGGGCGAGCGTATATCATTTATAAGCTGATTTTAGCTCCTCGTGCTCCATGTTCCCCATCGGAGATGAGAACAGGCCCTCCTCGACGCCTCTGGTGAATTACTCGCTGATCGCGCTGAACGTGCTCGTGTTCCTCTACGAGAGCTCTATGTCGGAATACGGACTCATGAGGTTCATATACGCGTACGGCTTCGTCTCCGCGAGGGTTCAAGTCCTGTCGATATTCACCTCGATGTTCATCCACGCGGACATAATACACCTTTTCTCGAACATGCTGTACCTTTACATATTCGGCGACAACGTCGAGGACTCGATGGGCCATGTCGCGTACCTGCTGTTCTACATGATATCGGGGATTGGGGCCTCGTTTTTCCATTATGTGTCCGACCCTACCTCGATGATACCCGCTATAGGGGCCTCAGGTGCGATCTCGGGTGTCCTAGGGGCGTACTTCATGCGCTACCCTTGGGCGAGGATAAGGACGATCGTTACTGGACTTGTGTTCTGGAGGATTGCCAGGGTACCAGCTCTTGTGTTCATAGGCTTCTGGTTCGTGCTGCAACTGCTCTACGCAACTATGACGGATGTCTCCGGCATAGCATACTGGGCGCACATAGGCGGCTTCGTCGTGGGCTTTCTCGCCTCGAGGTTTTTCCCGAGGAGGAGACGCCCTCCGAGGATTTACTGGCAGGTCTGCTGACAGTCTCAGGTCACCTCTAAAAAGTTCAGCTCCCACGAACCTTTTTATGTCCCGGTTGGCCGCCTTTCTACGACGCAGGAACATGGAGTTGACGCTTGAGCAGGGGGAGTACCTCGTGAGGCTTGCTAGAAAGGCCGTGGAGACCTACCTGTCCACTGGCGAGAGGATCAGCTTACGCGAGCCTCCCGACTGGGCGAGGGAGGAGAGCGGCGTCTTCGTCACCCTGAGGAAGCTGATATCAGGGGGTGGCCAGGAGCTCAGAGGCTGTATAGGATATCCGGAGCCGGTGATGCCGCTCTACAAGGCTTTGATATCCGCGGCTTTGGCCTCAGCCTTAGAGGACCCGAGGTTTCCCGAGGTCGGATTGCACGAGATGGACTCGATAACCGTTGAGGTTAGCGTGCTTACAAAACCCAAGAAGATAGAGGTCGAAGACAGGAGGGAGCTGCCGAAGGCCATCAGGATAGGCAGGGATGGCCTCATCGCCAGGAGGGGTTTCAGGAGCGGGCTGCTGCTCCCCCAAGTGCCAGTGGAGGAAGGATGGGATGCCGAGGAGTTCCTGTGCTATACGTGCATTAAGGCTGGCCTGCCACCGGACTGCTGGCTGGACGAGGAGACCGAGTTCTACTCCTTCGCTGCGATCGTCTTCAGCGAGGAGTCGCCGAGGGGCAGGGTTAAGATGGTGGAGCTTTGATGGCGATTTTGACCTAAGGATGAAAAGGACGCAAAAGGTGATTTTTAAAAAAATAAAAAAACAAAACAAGCGGTGAAAAGGCGACTAACGTCTAAAAGCGTTTTCCAAAAGCGTTTTCTAACGCTTACCAGTCGCTGTCTGAGTACCTTCGCTCCCTCCCCCCATACGAACCCCTGTAGCGTCTCCTCTGATCGCTGTACTGTTTCGAGGATACGTTGTTATCTTTGTTTACTTCGGGTATCTCTACGTTCGCCTTCTCAAGGCTTCCGTATTTGCCTACGTTCAAGCGCATGGAGCCCCTGAACAGGTTAACGTAGCCGTTGGTGACGCTTACGACATCACCTACTGCCACCTTCGATATGTTCTCGTTCCAAAGAGTCATCAGAATGGTCCCGGTCTCGTCGCCCATCAGAGCCTCGGCGATCGTGTTCGTGCCGCCCATCCTCGAGCTGACTTCTCTAGATTCTGAGATTTCGACAACCTTTGCCACAAGGTTCACGTGTTTAGAGTTGGGGGTGAGGTCTTTAATTTTCACAATCTCACTCAAACTCTTTACCCCCTTTTTGGCTAAGCGACTTCACGGTGCTATATAAAGGTTTAATGCGCCGCGAAAGCTCCTCTAGCTGGGCAGGTCGATGCCCAGCTTCTCCTTGGCCTTCGTCCTGATGTAGTCGACGTAGATGCCCTCCAGATCCCTGGCATGTCTCGTCAGCGCGTTGAAGGCTTCGAGCTCGGTCTTCTTGAGGTTCTTTATGAACCATTCGTTCTCCTGCAGCCAATACCCTTGGTCGCCCTGCATGTAGGGGAGGTTCATGTTGTCGTTCGATGCCTTTATGTCCTCTTGGGTGAGCGGCTCGAGTACCACGCTCCTAACCCTTTTGAAGAACCTCTCCACATCTGAGACCTCAAGGCCCAAGAACCTGGCCCTTATGGATGAAAGGCTGTCTATATGAGCCGACTGGATGGAGCCGTATATTATGTTCGCAGCTATCCTCAGGCTGTAGGGGTTGAGGTCGGTGAGTATGCCTATTGGTATTCCAAAGTCGCTGAACTTCCTCAACATCCGCCTCATGCCTCTCGAGGGCTGTCCTCCGAGCATGGCTATGCCTATCTTGAGCTTCTCGGGTATGCCGAGCTCCATCAGGTTCCTGTAGATGCCCTCCTTCTCTATCGCGAGAAGCGCCTTGATGTTCGCCTCCTCTATCTCTATGTACTCGACGTTTCCGGGCACGGAGTAGCCGTCTCCTCCAGTCCTGAGGCAGTTGACCTTCATCTTGGGCTCCCTGAGGACGATGTCGCCATAGAGGTAGCCCTTGGACTGCGCTACGAACCCGAAGCTCTCCCTGCTGACGGAGTAGTAGACCTCGGCGATCTTTATCACCTCGTCCGACTCCGCCTGCTCGGAGGGGGCTATCAGCGGATGCCTCGACTTCTGCAGATAATAGTAGTCCCTCTTAGTCGTCGAGAGCCCTATCTCCATCCTCTCGAGCGCCACCCTTGTGAGGAAGGTGAGGGCCACGAGCTTCCTGAGGCTGGACTTCCTATCCCCCCTTATCTCCGAGGTCTGATCTCCAAGCCTGTAAGTGTGGTTGTCCAAGTCAAAGAGCACGTTAGACTTGCTCAGCTTCCTGTGCACAACGTTGGGCACTTCGCCGGCCGATATCAAAGTCCTTATCTTGGAGCCGTGGGCCTTGAGCTTGGCCATGACCTCCTGGACGCTCAACTTTCCACCACTTGTCCCTGACAAAGGCCTCACCCGAAGAGCTTGCTCACCACCGGCGTCACGTCCAAGGGTTCGCCGCAGATGTGCGCTACCTCCTCAGCGAGCAGGTCGTAGTAGCTCTTGAAAAACTCAAATCTTTTGGCCTCGCTCTCCTCCTTCATCTTCTTTGAGAAGTAGACCCTCATCTTCCTCCCGAGCTCTTGGAATGCGAGCTTGAGCTCGTCCCTTATCTCCTCGCTGGCAGCTACCGAGAACTTGCCCGGGCTCGTGTAGGGCACCTTGCTGGCCACTATGGAGCCCACGAAGACTACCGCAACCCTGGGCTGGCCTCTGTCATCGGTCGAGAGCCCGTAGTTTGGCCAGTCTATCTCCTCGACCGTCCTGTGTATAACGCAGTCAGAGCTGTCGTAGGGCAGAGGCACCCTGTTCGCGAGCCTGATCACCGACATCCTCCTAGGGCCAGCGTACTCAGAGACGGCTTGCCCGCCGATCGCCACACCGACCTCCACCTGGAAAGGTATGCCCTTGTAGGTCCAGGGCGGCCTTGACACCGAGGCTACGAACTCGGAGTCGGGGAAGAGCTCCCTCAGGGCCCTCGTTATGTTTTCCTCACCTATGGGGCTGAGAACATCAAGCCTCGGCCTCATGAGCTTCACGAGCTTAGCCGCCTCCAGCACCCTGTCGGCCTTGATGTGTTCCGGCCTCAAGTTGGGTGGCAACTTCGCCAGGTTCAGTATCCTCCTGGCCGTTTGCGGCGAGACCATCGTGAAGTGCTTTGAGAGGAAGGACACCAGGGTCCTGCAACAGTTGTCCACCTCGGCCATCCTCTGCATTATGCCAGGGTCGACGGAGTACAGATGTGGTTTCATCTCCTTAGGCTGAGGAGGCACCTGATCGGTTGTGCGTTCGATTCGAAGCTCCGAGGTCGAACCCTCCAAGGTCTTCTTGACCACCAGGCTCATGTGCGGGTTGCCTATCGCCAGCTCCTTGAAGTACCTGTCCAGCCTGTCCGAGTACCTCGCGGGTATTGAGATGGTCACCCTCAGGCCGTGGGGCTTGTCCCAGTCTAACTCCTCGTTCGAGATGACCACTGGCTCGTTCTTCTCAACATCTATTTTGAGGACCACTCTGCATGCCCTCGAGGAGCCCGCGACCCTGCTCAATATCTCAGCCGGCTCGAGGCTGGTCAGCTGGGAGTACAGTATCGCCGCGGATATCCCAATGCCCTGCTGTCCCCTGCTCTGTCTGAGCGAGAAGAGCTTGGAGCCGTACAGTATCTTTCCGAAGGATGGGGCGATTCTATCCGGCATTATGCCTATACCGTTGTCCTCCACAGCAACCCTGAAGACCTTTGCCTTCCTGTCCTTCCCCATGCTCGAGGAGAGAGTTATCACCTTGTCGGTCTCCTCTATGCTCACGAGGATCTCTGGGAGGACTCCACCAGCCTCTGTTGCGTCCAAGGAGTTGTCTATCATCTCCTTGAGCGTCTGTATCAGAGCCCTCTCAGGGTCGCTGTACCCAAGCTGGTGCAGGTTCCTCTCGAAGTACTCCGCGGGGTTGGCCTCGCGCATCCTCATTGCCTCTTGTTCCGCTGCCCTCTGGAGCTCCTGTAGACGCTTCTCTTCCAATTCTGCCTCGAATGTGGAACCAAACACGATTAATAAACCTTTTTTAACACCAAAGGGTGAAAAAAATGGTTAACTGGGTCAAAAAACTTTTAAAATTAACTTTTTATTTCACAGGGCGTAGGCGTTTATCACGTCCAGTTCCTGACGACAACCTCTACCATCCTTTCAGCAAGATCGGAGATTTTAAGCTCCTTCATCCCCGAGAGCGCTGAGCTTATGGTATCGTTCAGGGGTGAAGACCACTTTTCTGGTATACCCTTGATACCCAACATGGCGCCAATCACGGAGCCAACAGTAGCGCCGTTGCAGTCGGTGTCGAGTCCTCCGGAAACGCTCAGACAGATCGACTTTCCGAAGTCACCGTCGCCGTAGAGCAAGGCCAAGGTGACTACGACCGCGTTGTTTATAGTGTGCACCACGTGATAACGCCCGTACTTTGACATAGCCCTATCGTAGGCGGAGTCGAAGCTCTCGCACTTCCTCCAGAGGTCTACGGAGTCCCTTATGGCCTCTGCCAGCCTGCTCTCCTTGGGTATGCAGGAGAGCCCCCTTTGCACTACTTCTAGAGGTTCGGAGAGCATGAAGGCAGATGCGACCATCGCGGCCACGTACATCTCGCCATATATCCCGTTCTTGACGTGAGAAAGCCTGGCGTCTCTATATGCCATCTCAGCAGCACTCCAGGGCCTCATGGGATTGGCATAGCCCCATGGGTCCGCCCTTATCTGGGCGCCTACCCACTCCCTGAACGGGTTCCAGAAGGTTGCGGTCTCAGGGGGCTTGATCCCCAAGGCCAGGTTCCTGTATGTTTCCCTCTCGGCGGTGTATGTTAGGTAAAGTGGAAGACGGTTCAGCCATTCCTCAGCTACGTCGTCTGTTGTGAAGCTGAAGCCCTTCCTCTCGAGCACCAGCAGGCCCAAGATCGTGTAGTCTATGTCGTCATCCCTCAGCGCCTTCTTTATGTTGCCACGCAGCCCTCCGAACTTGTAGTAGTAGTCCTGTATACCAGCGTCCTTGTGGGGTACCAGCTCAGGGATGTAGTAGTCGAGCGGGTAGCATCCGGCCTTCTTCAGATATTCCTCTATTCGTTCCTTGGGCCATAACTCCACCGGCTTACCTAGCATGTTGCCTATGACGCGGCCGAGCCAAGCACCCAACATCTTCTCGTGGAGCTCGTGGCGGCTCGTCCAAGTGCTCTCGTCCTTCTCAGGTCCCGCCCGCTTCCTTATCTCGTCGAGCTCGTTCGGCTCCACGTAAGGCCAGCCGGCCACCGTGGGCGAGGACGCTATCTTGTCGTAGAGCTCATCGAGCTCCTCGTGTCCGACTTTTGAGACATCGATAGAGTCAAAGCGCTCCCTGATCCCCTTTACATCCCTGCCCTCCTCCTCTGCTTGAACCAGCTCGAAGTTCAGGAGTTCTAACTTCTTGGTCAGAGCCAGCATGGCTGAACCAAGAAGCTTGAGTAAATAAAGTTTGAGAAAGACAGAAATATCTTTGCGGTTCAAAAAGCCGCATGACCCAACGAAAGATGGAGCTTACAAACGAGGGCATGAGGCTAGTTGGGGTATTCGACACACCTGACCAAGAGCCCAAGGCCTACGTAGTGCTCTTCCACGGGTTCACCGGCGACAGGGATGAGAACGGCGACCTTTTCGTGAAGACAGCGAGATCGCTGTGCGACCTGGGCATGGCTGTCGTACGTTTCGACTTCAGATACTCGAAAACCGATACCAACAGGAGCGAGAGCGATGGGCACATCTCCAAGATGGTACCCTCGGCTTGGATCTCAGACGGGCTTTTGATAGTCAACGAGGTGAGGAAGATATCAGGGGGCAAGAAAGTGGCGGTATTGGGGCTTAGCATGGGTGGCTATACAGCCCTGAACGTGGCAGCGAAGGAGGGGGTTGACGCCCTGGTACTATGGTCGGCATTGGTGGATGCCAAGATGATATCCCGTGCAGAGAGCGACGAGGGAGCGATTGGGGGGCTGATGGGTGAAAACTTAACGCGTTTCATCAAGGACATGCTCGACAACAACCCGATCGGTATCGTGCCCTGCATAAAGGACATCCCCATGTTGATCGTGGCTGCGGAGGGTGATTACGTGGTGCCCCCTGCACAGGCGTTGACCCTGTTCAACGAGTACAAGGGACCTAAGTCGCTTTACCTCGTTGGCGGGGACGACCACGTGTTCTCAAGTCGAAGGGACGAGGTAATAGCCCTAACCTGCTCTTGGCTGGCTTCGAAACTCTGAAACTTCCTCTAGGTTCCGAGGAGCGAGGAGAACAGCGCCTTGGTGAGCTCCTCCTCCGCCTCGACTAGGTCCTTGTAGGTGTCTATGGGCTTCCAGAGACCTGATGCTCTATATGCGAATAGCCTCCTTTCCTCAGCCAGCCTAGGAAGCACCGACATCTCAAAGGAACCCTCGTCAGGCATATATTTTACGGCCTCCTCCTCTAGAACGTAGATGCCGCTGTTCACCCAGTGCGGGAGTTCGGGCTTCTCGCGAAAGCCCCTCACGAACCCCTCGTCATCGAACTCCACTATGCCGAATGGGCTTCTGAAGGGGACCACCACCACGGTGGCAACGCCGCCCTTTGACCTGTGAAACCCTACCGCGTCTTTCAGGTTGATCGAGGTTATCGTGTCCCCGTTAAGAACGACGAAGGTGCCTCTGACACCGCCTTTTGAGAAAGCCTTCTTGATGGCCCCTCCTGTGCCGAGCGGCTTCTCCTCAACGCTGTAATCTATGTTGATGCCCAACCGCCTTCCATCGCCGAAGTACCGCTCTATCGCATCGTGTCTGTAGCCACACGCTATTACAACGTCGTTGATCCCCGACCTCCTCAACCACTCGACCTGATACTCGAGTATGGGGCGCTTTAGGACCTCGACCATCCCCTTTGGCTTATCGTCTGTGTAGGGCCTCAGCCTGAGGCCCAGACCGCCGGCGAGCACTATCGCGTACATCTGGACATCACAGACCTCTAGCCACCACTTGCGACTCGGACATTTCTGATCCTCACCTTAGGCGATATCTGTCCACTCTCGTTCAAGACCTCCTTCGAGGCACCATCGACGCTCTGTAGCAGATCGAAGACCGTCGAGCCCACCATCGACTCCTTTACGGGATATCTCAGCTCACCCTCCTCTATTAGGAACCCGTGATCGATCAGGCTCGATACGTTGGAGCCACCAACGGGGCCGATCTGGCTGTCGTAGACGAATATGCCAAGCCTTACGTCCCCGAAGAGCTCCTCCTCCGAAATCTCGCCCTGGCCTATCTGGATGTTAGTAAGCCCTGGCCTGGGCCTTGAACCCAGGTCTCCCCTCATCGCCCTTCCCGTGTTTGGGAGGCCCAGCACGCCCGCGGTGTAGGAGTCGGTGAAATAGGACATCAACACCCCATTCTCCAAGAGGGTAAGGGTTGAGCAGGGATAGCCTTCTGAGTCAAAGGGTGATGAGCCTATTCCGTTGGGATACAGCGGCTCATCCTTGACGGTCAGCACCTCCGATGCCACCGGTGAACCAACCTTGCCTATATAGTATGAGGAGCCCAGCATCACGTTGTATGCGTTTGCTCCGAAGCCGACTATGGACGATATGGTCGACAGCGAGGTCCTCTCGTCGAGTACCAGGCTGTAGTTGCCGCTCGGTAGTTTCTTTGCTCCGAGCGCCTTGAGAGCCTTCTTTGCGGCCTCCTTCCCAACCTTCTCGAAGTTTCTCTCCTTGAGGTTTCTGACGAGGAAGTAATCAAAGCCGGTGCTCACCTCGCCACCATCCTTGGCAAGTGCCTCTATGAAGAAGCCCAACCAAGTCCTCTTGGTTTTCAGCGTGACCCCAAGGGAGTTGGCTACTACGTATTCCTGGGCCGAGACCGTTGCTCCACCTGATACGTCGACTGTGCCCTCAGACTTAGATGCCTCTACGCCATCGACACAAAAACCTATGAGCTCCTCTGACGTCAAGGCCTCCAGCTCGGGGTCGAACAGGCCCGGTACCTCTGGCGTTGGCTTAGGCTCAGGGAGCGATTTGAAGCCGTTGTCGGGAGGGGATGACCTAGCTAGGGAGATGGCGTTGCTCACCACCTTTTCGACTTCACTCTCCGATGCAGGAGTGCTGGTCGAGATCCCCATCGACTTGCCCACAAAAGCGCGCACTGCAAGACCCGAGGAAAAACCCTCGCTGATCCCGGTTATGCCATCGCGCTCTATGGAAAGGGAGGCGGACCTCTCGAACAACGCCACCGCCTCTGCTTGAGTTGCACCAAGCCTCTGGGCTACTTTGACAGCTAGGGAGCACAAGTCGAGCGGATCCAACTCAACCACCCCTGCCTCCGACCACGATGTCCCTTACCGCGAGGTAGGGACCGCCGCCCGAGACCGGCGCCGATTGCCCGTCCTTTCCACAAGTCCCAGGGAAGGCTATCTTCATCTCCTTTCCGACGCCGATCGTCTTCTGCAGCACCTCCAGCGTCAAACCTGACATCGAGACGTTCTGCGTGCTTTCGCAAATCTTGCCATCTCTAATTAGCCTGCCCTCTTGTGCCGTGAAGTAGAATTGCCCCCTTGCGGGGTCGACGTAACCGCCGTAGGACTCGATCAACAAAATGCCCTCCCTTATGAGCTCCGCGAGCTCCTCCAAGGTCATATCGCCGGCCTGCACGAAAGTGTTGCTCATCCTCACTATCGGCTTAGAGGAGAAATCCTGAGCTCTGGCGGCACCGTTCGGTTCCACGTTCATGAAAGCCGCCGTCTCGAGCGAATGCAGGAACCCCTTCAAGACGCCCCTCTCCACGATTACCCTCCTCCTGGCCATTGTGCCCTCAGAGTCGTACGGATAAGATCCGCGTGCGCCCTCTATCGTGGGATCATCTACCACGGTCACCATCTCGGATCCAACCTTATCTCCGACCTTGCCTGCTAGTATCGACCTGTTAGCTTTCACGGCATCAGCCTCGGAGGCGTGGCCGAACGCCTCGTGTATGTAAACTCCGACAAGGCTGTGGTCCATTATCACGTTCATCCTACCGCTCGGCGGAGGTTTTGCTGAAAGTATGTTTATGCCCCTCCTTCCGAGCTTCACGCCCTCGTTTTCCACATCGTATCCTTCTATCGTCTCCCAACCCCTGCTCTCCCCTATCGAGGTCGTGACGTTCTGGACCAGATCACCCTCCTTAACAGTCGCCTGAGCTGAGAGCCTCGTGTAGCACACCTCGTATTCGACGTTGGTGCCAAGGGAGTTTGCGACACGCTCCTTCTTCACCGCATCTCCCAAGCTCACGCCCGTCGTTGCGACCGCCGGCCCGACGGACCTTATGCTCCCGTCAAACCTGAGGGCGACCGACATCTTTTCCTCGAGAGGTATTTCCCTTGGGTCGACTCTTATCCTAAGTCCCGACCTTCCTTCGAACGTGGCTCCCCTGTATACCTCAGCAGGCTCTTTCGTGTTACTCGAGGCAGCCCTGGCTGACCTTATCGCCTTGTCCAACGCGGCGGAGAGGCCATCCGGAGAAAGGTCCGTTGTGTAGGAGAAACCCCAAGCACCTTTAACCAGTGCTCTGGCAGCACCCCCTGCGCTCTTGCGGTTCACGACCTGATCGACCTCGCCCTTCCTGATGAACACGTTCGTGGACTCCACCTCCGTCACCCTGAGGTCAGCGAAGTCCTTCCAGCCCAACTGAAACCTATCGAGAATGCGCCTGAGTTCGAATTCCATAGCTAACCTATAGCCCGCGGTCTATTTTATTTTTTGGTTTTATGCATTTCTAGCTTTCTCTTCGCGCGATCCCGCACCGAATGACCTTTCAGCGCGCAAACGATTGGTGGGCGTTTGTGGAAAACAGGGGGCCTTTGATACCGAGCTCTATTCGCCCGCGGCTGCTGGATCAAAGCCGAATTCTTCTGGATGGAATATATTGTTCCACCAGACATTAGCCGATATCGTTAAATCTTCAACAAGCCTACTTGGACGCGATGAAGGAAATAAGGGTTGGTTTCGTTGGAGCAGGTGGCATAGCCAAAACACACGCCCATAGGCTTTGTCAGATAGAGGGTGTTAAGATCAGCTCGTGCGCGGATGTCGACACGGAAAGGGCGCATGGGTTTGCTGGGGAGTTCGGGTGTAACTTTTACGGGAGCGTTGAGGAAATGGAACGCTCGGAAGAGCTGGACGCCGTATATGTGTGCACCCCGCCACACTCTAGGGGCATTGAGGAGGTATTCATAGAGAAGGGCATAGCCACCTTCTTCGAGAAACCCGTGGCTCTTGACATGCGAAAGGCCAAGCACATACAAGACCTCGTTAGCAGGGCGGGCATAGTGCACAGCGTGGGCTACATGTGGAGGTACTTGGACACTACCGACTTCCTTAGGGAGAAGATGGCAGGCTCTAAACCCATTGGGCTCGTGGTCGGACAATATGTGGACCCGTTCTGGTTTCAACCGGGACATTGGTGGCTCTACAAGGACAAGGGCGGTGGGCAGGTCTTAGAACAAGCGACGCACGTGTTCGACTTGATGAGGTATCTAGTTGGGGATGTGACGAGGGTCTACGCTGAGATAGATAACCTGGTTGTCAGAAGCTTCATGGCGGATATGACATCTGAGGACTCGTCAGCGGTTGTCATGCGGTTCTCTTCAGGCCCCATTGGTGTGGTCTTCAGCACGTGCGCCAGCAGGAGAACCTACACCGGAACCAGCATCAAGATAATAGCGAGGGATGCCGTATTCGAACACGGTGGACATTCGGGCTACGTGAAGGTGTATCGTGACGACGGGGTGGAGGAGGTCTTGAACAAGCTGGATCCGTACATGGAGGAGGACCTCGTGTTCATAGAGGCGGTCAGGAGGGGTAGCATGGAGGGGGTCAGGTCGACGTTTGAGGACGCGATCAAGACGCTTAAGGTGACGCTGGCCGCTAACGAGGCATCGAAGTTAAAAAGGGTTTTAGAGGTTGCTGATGGTGAGTGAACATGAAGTTCTCGGTTCAGGAGAACCTTGTACCTGGGCGGACCTTGGAGGAGAAGCTCAGAAAGCTTCAAAACTGCGGCTACGACGGTGTGGAGCTCTGGGGTAGGCCTGAGCTTGGCGGGTCGTTAAATGATGTCTTAGACGCCCTGTCCACGAGCAATTTGAAGGTCAGCACGATATGCTCCGGCTATCCCGGGAGTCTGCTCTCACCGGACAAGGAGGAGAGGGAGGCGGCTATAAACGGCATAAAGGAGAGGCTGGAGTGGGCGCACAGGCTTGGGGCTGTAGGGGTGATAACGGTGCCTGTCTTCGGCGAAGCTGCCGTCCCTGACTTAACTCCACTTTTCGCTAGCAAGTTTGAACTCGAGTGGAAGCTGGCGGTCGAGGAGTACAAGATACTGGGGAGATGTGCTGAGGAGGTAGGCAGCTTTGTGATCGTGGAGGCACTCAACAGGTACGAGACGCACTTCCTGCGGACGCTCTCGCAAGCCGCATCTCTATGCGACGAGGTAGGTTCCGAAGGAGTGAAGATTATGGCCGATTACTTCCACATGAACATCGAGGAGGCTGACATAGGGACCAGCCTGAGGAAGCATCTCGACAAGATAGTCCACGTGCACTTGGCTGACAGCAACAGGCTCACACCCGGAAGTGGCCACACCGATTTCAGCACCCTCAGGATCCTGAGGGAGGGTGGATACGGCTACTACTTAGCTCTCGAGTGCGGCATGCCCGGAGATCCCGAGGAGGAGCTTAAGAGGACATTGAAATTGCTCAAATCATTCTGAACCGCGAGAGACATGCCAGCGCTGCGATTAGCACTGGGCTCGAGAAACATGCGGGACGGACATGGGTTTTAAACCTTGTACGGCAAGATGGTTATGTCCCTATCACCGTAGAAACGCAAGAGGAACGCAGCTGCTGCCCAAGACGCGATTGACAGAAACCAGCTCAAGAGTTCGAGACCTGTGGGCCTGAAGGACAAGACTATCTCTTTTGCTCCCCTAGGCAGTGAGACCGATGTGAAGGCGGGCTGTTCCGGCTCCACGTTCAACTCGGCTTCGCCGGATGAGGCGTGCCAGTTGGGCATGTAAGCCATTTTGATTACGAGACGCTCCCCCTGCTTCGCTTCCGCCACTTTTACCCTGATCAGGTTAGGCTTGAACTCCAAGACCTCAACGCTAGAGCCCATGGTGGCGAAGGCGAAGTTGTCCTTGAAGCCGACCACTTGGTATATCTTAAAATTACCAGAGGAGAAATCCTCTCTGAAGAGATCATCTGAAGAGGAAAGCTTGCTCTTCATCACATCGGAGAACACGACAACGTAGTGAACGTCATATTTCAATAACAGCTCGTGAATCTCCGGAGGTTCCTTCCAGTAGATGTTGTAATTCAGCTCCTGCCAGCTGTCCCAGAAAGGCTTGTACCAAAAGCCGTAAAACCCGCCGTAGACCCTCCTGTTGCCTATCTCCATGAAGGCGGCTCCGAACGCGTGAGAAAACCAGAGCTGGTTCATGGGATCCACCGGGTTGTCCCAAAACGTGGTATCCTCGAGCCATATCGCCCCAGACTTCTCAGAACGCTCCCTTAGCCAGGCCAGGACCTGCCTGACATCGTTCATGGCCTCCGATTTGCTGCTCTCCGCCAACGAGAAGAAATACGCGCAGTCCTGGACTTGGGGCAGGAGCGAAAAAAGGAGCAGCGAAGCCACGGCTGCCCATGCAAGCGATTTCCCCCTTCTGGAAAGCCTCTCGTATATCATGTCGACCGCCATGCCCGCCAGGCCGAACATCGCTATCCTTGTGAAGTCCAAGAAGCGCAAGTACTGCGGCACAGGTGGGCTCAGCCCACCTGAGGCACCGAATAGGGAAAGCGCGGTAAGAACCACGAAAAATATACCGCACTCGCGTCTGCTTATGAACACCATTACAAGGCCAGCGGTGCACAAGACCCATGAGGACCAGAATGACTCGAGGTATACGGAGTACAGAAACCAGCCTCCTGGCCTGTCTCTGAGCGATTTGAACCAAGGGAATACGAAGGGGGTCGCGTAGATCATGTTCCTGGTTAACAGGTCAGGGGGGTCTGCGTAGAGGATGTACATGTGGTCTCCGTAGAGGAGGGTTGGCAATAGGTAGAAGGACGAGAACCCGATTGCCAGGGCCGCCGCTATACTCAACACCACCAACAAGTTGATCCCCCGTTTTGTGCTTCTCGCCTTGAGCACCTCTTTAGCGATTATTGAAAGGGACATGAAGCCCATTCCGAACGTAGCCAGTATGTTTGACAGGGCGGTCATGGCTGCTAGTGAGGCGTACTCCACCAAGCCCTTGACCTTGAGTTCTCTGACCAAGGAGCAGAACTTTGAGTTGGCTAAGAACGCGAACATGACGCCAACCGTGTAGGGCCAAACTCCTACGATCATAGATGCGTTTGGCAGCGAGAAGTAGATGAAGCCAGGAAAGGGCGCGAAAGTGAACGAAAGCAACGAGGAGAACAATATCTTTCCAGGGATGCCCATGCCGAGCGACCCCGCGAACAGGTAGGCGGATATCGGGAAGAGGATGTAGCACAGGGAGTATACGAAGTTGTATGAGAATTCTGCTGGCAGAGGAGAAGTGAATATGTAGAGCCTCGTCAGCGCGACCATGAGCATGGGTAGGAAAGTGGGACCGAACCTGAACATCGGAAGCCCTGTCTGCAAGTATGGGTTCCAGCCGAAGGGGTTTAGCTGGTTGGACAGGAGCTCGTCTGCCATGTACCAAGACTCCGCGAATCGACATGGGTGGTCAGCGTTGATCAAGTATCCGCCATCGGATACCGACCTGAGGACTAGGAACGCGTTTATGGCAGATATGATTAGCAGGGGCGGGAGGTCTTTAGAAGCCAGTAGCTTGCCGAGGATTGACCTCAGCTTA
>Ga0078972_1005227_pt1 | contig 33516 bp, 30 predicted proteins | sample YelNatPaOPGAMG01_FD_67568 | JGI IMG/M metagenome (GOLD analysis project Ga0078972, IMG submission 67568) | Hot spring thermophilic microbial communities from Obsidian Pool, Yellowstone National Park, USA - OP-RAMG-01 (SPADES assembly) (version 2) | ecosystem: Environmental > Aquatic > Thermal... | reverse complement strand
AATACCCGATGTGTATGGCTCAAAGTTCATCTCCTCATCATAGAGTTCAACATAGTTTGAAGAATAAACAATACTTGAAGGGCCGTCTTTTGTTCCTGTCTGGCAGGATGTTGTTGCTTCAAAAGGGATAGGCAGTATTACAAAACGTGCTTCCTTTAACGGGATATCCGGTATCCCCAAAAAATTATGGCTCATCTCTATCATATCTTATAAGATAAAGACAGCGGCTGCTATAACAGTTGTCCACAAACCGTTTTTATCTCCTACTGCTGATTGTGTTATATTAGTTGTCTTAACTATTCTATTGGACATACGCCATATCTCTTTCTTTTTGTCATATGAAGAGTCCGCGTCAAACTCAATACCAAGGATTGTTGCTAACATTGTTGCAGCAAGGTCTTCTGCATAATCGCCTGCCTTATCCTCTGTCTCTCCAAATCCCTCATGTTCAGATAGATAACCATACTGTTCACTATTTTTAGGTATTGCAATACCCACTGATGCAGTAATGAGACGATGTGGTTCATTGGTTGAATTCCTACTGAGTACTGTATATACAACCTGTCCCGGTTTTAATTCTGCAAGCCCTGTCTGTTTTGGTATTAATTTACAGTGTGGTGGAAAGATACTGGATATGGAGACAAGGTTAAATTGTGCTATTCCTGCATCTCTCAGTGCAAGTTCAAAACTTGTCAATTTCTCTTTATGTTTACCAACACCTTTTGTGAGAAATACCTTTCGCGGTACCAGTTCCATTTCCCCTCCCTCCTTTACCTCGCACTCTTTACCCCTCGCTCTTTCCTCCATCTCTTTCTATGCGAGAGGGATGATTTTGTATTTCCTTCCCCCTCACCTTCATCCTCTCCCCCGAGGGGAGAGGTAATGGTGAGGGGTGTGTCTCTTTTTATGTGCGAGGCATTGTTTTTTCTGTCCCCCCCCACCTTTTCAATTTCATCCACATTAATTATCTCATATTTCTTACATTATTTCCACCCTTGGAGCAATAAATCCGATTTCAGTGAAGAAAATTCTCTCCTGAAAACCATATCCCCTAAAAATTTTGTTGTCAGTGGACTGAGTAGAGGAGTATAATATCTTTTACGGGAAGGGAATTCTATGGAAATAAACAGAACTATATTCAGAGAGTATGATATAAGGGGAACATATGAGAAAGACCTCAAAGGAGATGTCCCTTATCTGCTTGGTAGAGGATTCGGAAGTATCATAAGGCGCAATGGTAAAAAGACAGTATGTGTAGCAGGTGATAACAGAACAACAACCCCTGAGATAAAAGAGAAACTGATTTCCGGCCTAATTAAATCCGGCTGTGATGTAATAGATACAGGAATAGTACCAACGCCTGTCCTGTACTTTGCAGTCCATCATTATAGCTTTGATGCAGGGGCAATGGTTACAGCAAGCCATAATCCCCCTGAATTTAATGGATGTAAGATGATGATGAGTAATAGAAGTTTATACGGTAAGGAGATACAGGAAGTAGCAGAGATTATTGAGAAAAATAACTTTGAGGAAGGAAAAGGGCAATATACTCAAAGAGATGCAATCCCTGACTATATAAAATTCATCCTTGAAAGGTTTAGATTTAAGAGAAAACTAAGGATAGCCATTGATACAGGTAATGGAACAGCAGGTCCTTTGATAGTATCCCTATTTGAAAAATTATGTCTTGATATCACACCTCTTTATACTGATAGCAATCCTGCATTCCCCAACCATCTCCCTGACCCCCTTGTCCCTGAAAACCTTAAAGACCTGACAAAGGCAGTAAAGGGAAAAAACCTTGCCGCAGGATTTGGATATGATGGAGATGGTGACCGCTTAGGAGTTGTAGATGAGAGAGGAAATATCCTCTGGGGAGACCAGTTATTGATTATATATGCAAGAGACATCTTAAAGAAGAAGCCGGGTTCTAAAATAATCTTTGATGTCAAGTGCAGCAAGGCACTGGAAGAAGAGATAGTAAAGGCAGGTGGTATTCCGTTGATGTGGAAGACAGGCCATTCACTTATAGAGAATAAGATGCACCTTGAAAATGCACCGCTTGCAGGAGAACTTTCAGGGCACCTGTATTTTGCGGATGAATACTATGGATATGATGATGCTATCTATGCATCTCTACGGCTTCTTAAGATAATGGACGAGACAGGTAAAAACCCTTCTGAATTACTGGAAGGAGTAAAAAAATATTATTCAACCCCTGAGATACGGCTTACTGTTCCTGATGAGAAAAAGTTTGATGTTGTTGAAGAACTTAAAAGGTTCTTTGTCTCTAAGGGTAATAAGATATCTGATATAGATGGCGTAAAGGTATTCTTTCCCGATGGATGGGCACTGGTAAGGGCATCAAATACACAGCCAGCGATTGTTGTCCGTATTGAAGCAGAGTCAGAAGATGCGCTGGAAAGAATAAAAGAAGGGTTTCTTGAGACAATAAGAAACTTTACATAAAAGTGCTTTACCAGAAAAGGGGGTGAGTCCTTATGAAGTGTCCACTGCGTATTCGTCCGCAGAAAAGGCCATTGGGAGAGGCAACCTTTGGCGTCCCTGAGTTCATTGAGGACTTTGATATATGTCTTGAGGATGGATGTGCCTGGTGGGATGTGGATAAAAAATGCTGTGTTATAATACATCTATCTGCTATAAAAGAATCATTGTCTTTATTGACTGCTGATAAAAAGTGATAGGTGCAACAACGAAAGGAAATAGAAATATGAGAAAAATTGGTGCCATTCGTAGTTTTATATTTTTACTTTTCTGGATGATATCATTCCCATCCATGAGCCAGAATTCTTCTCCAGAAACTTCTTCCCCTATTTTGATACCAATAAAAGATATCCCTGATATAATCAGATATTCATCTCTTCCCGGACAAGGTAAGGTAGAAGAAGTTGCCTTCAGCCCTGATGGAACACTCCTGGCTCTGGGCGTACCATCTGCAATTATACTTTGGAATCTAAGGTCAGGTGAGACCAGGACTCTGCATATAGATTCTTTATTTTCTCCTGAATTCTCTTTTAGCCAGGATAACAAAATCCTTGCATCAGTATTTGGACATGAAAAAATTGTTATATGGGATACCACTTCCTTCCAGAATAAAATTTTATCACAATCCCCCCGTACTTTCTCCATTGCCGTCAGCCCTGATAAAAGGACTATTGTCACAGGAGGTAAAGAAATCTCTCTGTGGGATGCAACTACAGGGAAAAAAGTAAAAACACTTCGGAAAGATAAAGGGATTGAGTATTATTTCTGTAAATTCAGTCCGGATGGCAAGTTTATTTTCTCAGCAAAAGATCAGAAAGAAATTGTTATGCTTGATGCGATAACCGGTCAGATTTTAAAAACCTTATCTGGGCATGGTCATGAGAAATTTATAACTGCTATTGCTCTGAGTTCTGATGGAAAACTTCTGGCTTCTGGTGGAGACGATAACAGAATAATACTATGGGATACAACTACAGGCACCAAGTTAAAAGAGGTGCCCATAGCAAACATTACCAAAGAAAAGAATGAGAAAACAGCATCGCCAGAATCGCCAGGTCAGATATTTTACATTGCCTTTTCTCCAGGTAACACACTTCTGGCTGCTGCTACTGGACCTCTAACATTTGTTGCATGGGAAGGAGGGAAAAGGGAAACATCCGTTGTTATCATAGACCTCAATAGCAGTAACCTAAGAATAATGGAAGTGCCCTTCTGTTATGCCCTATCTTTCAGCCCTAATGGAAGGTTTCTTGCCACTGGAAGTGCAGGTGGAAATGTATTGGCCATCCTCTGGGATATGACTGCTTACGCCATCAAGAGAAACTTTATAAAAGATGCTTTTGAAACAACTCAGGAATATGAAGCGAGAGTAAAAACGATAGAGTTCCCATACTCATTCCCTGTATTTTTGAATAAATCACAATACAATGCCGATAAAGGTGGTTTTGAAATTGAATTTATGATAAATAAATTGTTTATTCCTATGGATAGAGAAAAAGCGAAGGAGATTGTCAATAAGTCCCCTGATATCCTGAAATTAACCGGTAAAATAAGGTATTACAAACCTGAAACCCTCGTATTAGACCAGGCGGAATTGGTAGATATCACAGGTGGTGAAAAATATCCTGTTATTAATACTGGGATAATAGAAAAGAAAGAAATACAGAAATAAAATTATACGAACATTAAGAAGATGATGCCTTAAATGAATAACATATGGAGGGAGGATGAAAAAGATTTTATTTGTAGCAGGGATGGTGTTTCTGCTTGTTTCCTGTGTAAAGGCAGAGATGACAGAGGCACCTGACTTTACACTCGAGGATGTTAATGGGAAGACGATAAAACTCTCTGATTATAAGGGGAAGGTTGTAATTATTAACTTCTGGGCAACAAGATGTCCCCACTGTATTGCTGAAATACCCGACTTTGTAAAGTTTTATAATGCATACAGGGAAAAAGGAGTGGAGGTCATCGGGATTGTAGGAGGTCCTATAGATGAAGTAAAAAAGATAATCAGCGAGGAAAAAATCACCTATCCTGTATGTTGGAGAGGTGTTAAAAAGGTAGTAGACCTCTATGGTATACAATTTGTTCCCACAACATTTATCATAGACAAAAATGGTAATATCTATCAGAAGAAGATTGGCGCTATGTCAGAAGAAGAAATAATAAAACTCGTCAAGGGACTACTATGAAAAGAGATGATGTAATAAAGATACTTGTAGAGAAGGAAAAACTGAAAAGCGAACAGATTGAGATGGTTGCCAATGAAAAGGAGAAGACAGGTGCACCTTTTGGTTATCTTCTTATAAAATTTGGTCTTATAACAGCAGACCGGTGGTATAACTTTGTCCTTAAGGAACTTAAAATAGTTCCCCTGAATATCTCCGGGATGGAGATTGACAGGGATGTTCTCACTTTCCTTCCTGAATTTACCTGCAGGAAATACAGGGCAATCCCTGTTTACAAAGGTGGGAAGAAACTCATATGCGGAATGGTTGACCCTTCTGACGAGGAGGTAATAGAGGAACTTAAAAAAATCTCCTCTATGGAGATAGAGCCGCGGCTGGTCAGGGATATGGATATAAAGGTTGCCCTTGAAAAATATCTTGCACAGGGAAGTTTGAAGGTAATATCTCCTGTTGAAAGGATTGAATCATCAGGTAAGGTCTTCAAGCCATCAGAGGTTAAAGAAATCAGTGAGGCATCTGCAGTAGAGGCAGTAGAAGATATGATAAGAAAGGCAGTAGAACTGAAGGCAACAGATGTCCACATAGAGATTGAAGAGGAAGGAGTGAAACTGAGGTATAGAATCAATGGGCTGCTTTATGAATTTCCTCCACCTCCATTAGAACTTTATCCTGCCATTGTATCGCACATAAAGGTTCTTTCATCCCTTGACATAGCAGAAAAGAGAATCCCTCAGGATGGATACTTCAAAATAAAACTTTCAGAGGCAGATGTGGACCTGCGTGTGTCAACATTTCCCACCATCTTCGGTGAGATGGTTGCTATGAGGGTGCTCAACAAAAAAAATATCGTTTCAGGTCTTGAACAATTGGGCTTTTACCCCCAGGCACTGCATAGCTGGAGAACACTCCTTGAAGAGCCCTACGGGTTACTACTTGTTACAGGACCAACCGGAAGTGGCAAGACAACAACACTTTACTCTTCTTTAAATGAACTGGACAGCCTCCATAAGAAGATAATAACAGTTGAAGACCCTGTGGAATATCATATCCCGAATGTTAACCAGACACAGATTAACCCAAAGGCAGGGCTTACATTTTCTACTGCACTAAGGTCTATCTTGAGACAGGACCCTGATATTGTAATGATAGGTGAGATACGAGATAGTGAAACCGCAGAGATAGCACTTAGAGCAGCACAAACAGGGCAACTGGTATTTTCAACACTCCATACCAATACAGCACCTGCTGCAGCAATACGTTTGATAGATATGGGGATTGAACCATACCTTATCTCTTCATCGCTTATAGGGGTATTGAACCAGCGGCTGGTAAGAAGTATATGTAATAACTGCAAGGAAAGATATAAACCACTAAAGGAAGAACTAATACAGATTGGCATATCTCCTGATGATGTAGAGTTTCTTTATAGAGGGAAAGGGTGTCATCTGTGCAATGGGACTGGATTTGGTGGAAGGACAGGGTTATTTGAACTTATGGTAATGAACGAGGAGATCAGAAGGGAGATAATGATAAACCCTGAGGTATCACGGATAAATGAACTGGCAAGAAAGGCAGGGATGAAGACACTGAGAGAAGATGGCGTTCAGAAGGTCCTTGATGGTATCACCACCATATCAGAGGTTCTCTATTCCACAAAAAAATAACCTTACGGAAATTGAAAGGAGAGAGATGGACATTATAAATCCTTTTTGCAAAAAGGGAAATTGGTTTAAGGGCAACCTCCATACACACACAAAAAACTCTGACGGACAGTTCACCCCTGAAGAGACCTGTGTGGCTTACAGTAAGGCAGGTTATCACTTCCTTGCCATTACTGACCATAACAAACTCACAAAGGAAGTAAAAGCACCTGACAATTTATTATTAATTGATAGTTGTGAATTAGATGCTAATGGATACCATATTGTCGGGATAGATATGAAAGAGGAAGTTAATAAAGAAGGGCTGTCACCTCAACAGCTTATAGACAGTATAAAACAACAGGGTGCTATTGTTATTCTCGCACATCCCTACTGGAGTGGCTTGACATCTTCTGACATCCTGCAGATAGATGGATATGATGGCATAGAGATATACAATACTGTGTGCCACCGTATGCAAGGCAAGGGATATTCAAGTGTTCAGATTGATGAGGTCTTACAGACAGGTAAAAGATTCTTCTGCTTTGCCGCTGATGACTGCCACAGGGAAAGTGATATATCAGGTGGTTTTATAATGGTAAATGCGGAGAGCCATACAAAAAGAGATATATTGACATCTATAAAAAAGGGACTTTTTTATGCCTCAACAGGACTTTTTATAAAAGATATTATTGTGGAAAACAAAAAAATAAAAGTACATTGTAGCCCTGCGGAAACAATTGATTTTATTGGCTATAATGCCAGTGGTGAAAGGATAGCAAGTGATGGACCTATTGAATACGCAGAATATGAGATAAAAGGGAGTGAAAGATATATCCGTATAGAGATAACGGATAGATACGGAAAGAAGGCGTGGACAAATCCGATTATCTTTCTGTAAATGTCTTTTTCCACACCTTAAGAAAGGGGCCACCCAATAATCTCACCGCTAATTCTGCAGGGATTGTTAATAGGTCCCTGTCAGGCATCTCAGGTGCTACAGGACCATCGTATCCAATCTCTGCAAGGGTATTTAAAAATAGTGGCAGGTCAATAACACCTGTTTCACCGGGTAAATACTTTCCTTTATTTTCATTGGATATATCTCCTACAAGAACATAGACCACCTCATCCTTTGAAATCTTTCTTAAGTCCCCTGCCTCTCCGCCTGCAAGATACCACTGTCGCGCAGAGAGAATACATCCAGTATTTCCTGTTTTTATCTTCTTGAACAACCGTGTAGCTTCAGCAGGTAGAAAATGTTTGTGGTCTTCAACCCCTATCCCTATCCTGCACCCATAGTTATTGAGGACCTTTGCCACAGGACCAAGTCGCTCCACATAAAAGCTCAGGTTGCTTTTTAACCTTTCATCCTGTCCCTTTATAAAACAGATGACACGAAATGCCTCAAGGTAAGATGCAACTCTCGCGTAGTTCTCCAGTTCTTCCAGTCCTTTCTCATACATCTTCTGGTCTGCATCTAAAGAAAATGGAAGTTCCCATACACCTGCCTTCAGGTTAAAGGAATCCAGCATCCCTTTGACATAGGCAGGTGAATGTTTCTTCACAAGGTCATCTGTTTCTTTTATATCAATCTCAATGCCTTCAAAGTCACCAACAGTGGCTATCCGGAGTTTTTCTCTCAGTCCTGTCTCTTTATCAAAAATTTTTAGTGGAAGATTTCTGAACATTTTTCCCTTTCGTTTTTTACTTTTACTTTATTACTTATTATAATATACTCTACAAAAATGGAAAAGACCTTTCATATACAGTGGCATATAACGGACAGATGCAACCTCAGGTGTCTTCATTGCTATCAGGATGATTTTTCATCTAAAAGTGAGATACCTCTCTCTTCACTGGAAAAAATTTTTTCTAATGTGATGGATTTTGTGGAAGAGAGAAAACAAAAACTTGTGATTGATATAACCGGTGGAGAACTTTTTCTATATAGCCACTGGAAGGAACTACTTCAAATGGTTTATCAGCATCCAGCAGTAAAGAAAACAGGCATAATAACAAATGGCTTCTTTCTTGAAGAAAGCACAGGGTTTCTTGACGGTTTTGAAAAACTTGCAGTTAAAATTTCAGCAGAGGGGGTAAAAGAAAAGACATTTGAGTTATTCCGTGGAAAGGGAAACTATAAGATATTTATAAATATCTGCAAAAATTTAAAGATGCACCTTCCTGTACGGGAAAAACTCTTGATGTTTACACTTACAAAATATAATCTGGAAGATGTCCCTTATCTCTTTGATTTCATTAAAGAGTATAACTTTAATGCATTTATCATTGAGAGGTTCATCCCATGGGGTAGGGGAAGAAAAATAACAGAAGCCCTTATATCTCCAGCGGAATGGTTATCAACACTCAGGACTCTGTGTGATAGATGTGGGCTGGATGAAGATATAAATCCTCTTCTGCCATACAGGGGCTTTATGGTCAGTATGGATAAAAGGGGCTATCACCTTTTTGGTGCTACCTGTATTGTGGGAACCGATGGCATAGCGATAATGCCAGATGGGACTGTCTTTCCCTGCAGGAGATTTCCTCTTGCAATAGGAAATCTTCTTGAAACACCACTTAAATATATATGGGAGCAGTCAGAGGTCTTAAGAAAACTGAGGAATAAAAATTTTTTGCAGGGGAGATGTAAAGGTTGTAAAATTAAAAACTGTCGGGGGTGCAGGGCGATTGCTTACAGCATAACAGGTGATTTTCTGGAAGAAGACCCCCTGTGTCCGTTATAGAAAGGGAAAAACAACCCGTCTGCTTGGCGCAGACACCCTCTGAGAGAGGGGAATGAACACCCCGTCCTTCGGACACCCCTCTATGAGAGGGGAATGAACACCCCCACCCTTTCCCTCCCCCCTCGGAGGGGGAGGATGTAGGTGGGGGGAGAGAAAATCAACCCTCGCACATAGAAAGTGTAGCAGAGAAGAGTGCGAGGTAAAGAAAGCAGGTAAAACAAGTCCCATCACATAGAAAGCGTATCAAGGAAGAGTGATGGGTAAAGGAGGGGGGAAAATGGAAATGGTACCGCGAAAGGTATTTCTCACAAAAGGTGTTGGTAAACATAAAGAAAAATTGACAAGTTTTGAACTTGCACTGAGAGATGCAGGCATCGCACAGTTTAACATTGTCTCCATATCCAGTATCTTCCCACCGCACTGTAAACTAATATCAAAACAGACAGGGCTTGCAGAGCTAAAACCGGGACAGGTTGTATATACAGTCCTCAGCAGAAACTCAACCAATGAACCACACCGTCTCATTACTGCATCAGTGGGTATTGCAATCCCTAAAAATAGTGAACAGTATGGTTATCTCTCTGAACATGAGGGATTTGGAGAGACAGAGGATAAGGCAGGTGATTATGCAGAAGACCTTGCTGCAACAATGTTAGCAACAATCCTTGGCATTGAGTTTGACCCGGACTCTTCATATGACAAGAAAAAAGAGATATGGCGTATGTCCAATAGAATAGTTAAGACAACGAATATAACACAATCAGCAGTAGGAGATAAGAACGGCCTGTGGACAACTGTTATAGCTGCCGCTGTCTTTATTATATAGGACTATGATAGAAACAACTCATACCTTCCTGGGAATACCGGATATCCCGTTAAAGGAAGCACGTTTTGTAATACTGCCTATCCCTTTTGAAGCAACAACATCCTGCCAGACAGGGACAAAAGAGGGACCTTCAAGTATTATCTATTCCTCAAACTATGTTGAACTTTATGATGAGGAGATGGACTGTGAGCCATACACATCAGGGGTTAAGACCCTTCCTCCTGTCGGACCTGACTGTAAAAACCCGAAAGCAATGGTATCAAGGATTGAGAATAAGACATCTTCTTATGTTAAAAGAGGCAAGATTGTCATAGGACTGGGGGGAGAACATACTGTATCTCTGGGACTTGTCAAAGGATATAAAAAATACTTTCCGGATATAAAGGTTCTGTGCCTTGATGCGCATTCAGACCTGCGGGAAAAATATCAGGGAACAGAGTTCAGCCACGCCTGTGTAGCAAGAAGGATTGCAGAAACAGGATGCCCTGTCTTTTTTGCTGGCGTGAGAAGTATAAGCATGGAAGAAAAAGAATTTCTGAAAGATAATGAAAAGGTAAAGGTGCTTTTCGCTTATCAGATGCAGGGCAAAAGATGGGCAAAGATATTAAACGAGATGTTGCCTTCCGGTACTTATTACCTTTCTTTTGATGTTGACTTTCTTGACCCCTCAGTCATCCCTGAAACAGGAACCCCTGAGCCGGGTGGATTTTACTGGTATGAAACCGTTGAATTTCTCAGGTTGTTTATACAAAGAAAAGACATAAAATTAGCAGGGCTTGATATTGTTGAACTATCGCCCTCAAGACACTTTACATCTTCTTCTTTCCTCATAGCAAAACTTATATATAAGATAATAGGGCTTATCTCCATCAAAGAATGACCTGTCTATCACTCTTTCAGAAAGGCACTCAGCCATCCAGCAATAAAAGATGCCTGTTTCTCACGGATATGTTCCTGAAAATGGACATGGTCACAGTAAAGGTTATCACCCAGATTTATCGTAAAAGTATAAAGGTCTATTACAGGAACACTATTCACTCTCATCACCTCATCCGCTACTCTGTTATACTCTCTTACATCAGCCGAGAAACGATAAAAGGTCATCCCTTCCCTGTTATGTATCTTCTCATCACAGGGTGTGGTACGGACCCATACCGGCTTTGCTTTCAGCATCCTGATTACAGATAAAATTTTCTCCAGATTTGTTTTATATTGCTCAATAGGAACCTGTTTCTTCCCTGTTGCAGGGTCTGTCTTTATATCATGAAGCCCGCAGTTAAAAAGGATTAAGTCCGCATCTATACCACCCGATTTTAATTTATATTCCAGAAACCGCAGGACACAGGAAGAGTCCCCACCGTTAGCACCAAGTTCTGTATCATCCTCATCTCGCTTGCGTGAATAGGCAATAATGCCTTTCAGATATTGCTCAAGATAGGGACCATAATGAATGGAAATACTATCTCCAACTACATATACCTTTCTCATTAGCGCTTCTCCTTATTTAAGAAACCCTGCTGCCTGCCGGTACATCCCTGTCGGTGGTTAATATAGAAAACTTATCATTGTTGAGCGTCGCAAGAATCATTCCTTTGCTCTCAACTCCCCTTATCACCTTTGGCTCAAGATTGGCAAGGACAACAACATTCTTGCCTATCAATTGCTCTTTTGTATACCAGGGTTTTATACCTGCAACAAGTTTCCTTGTTTCATCTCCTATATCCACTGTAACAAGATATAACCTGTCCGCACCTTCTACATCTTCAACATCCAATACCTTTCCTATCCTTATATCCATCTCCTTAAACCTATCAAAACCTATCATTTTTCACCCTCCTTGTTTTTAACTGGAATTTTTATTGTAAACCTTGTTCCCTTTCCTACCTCTGACTTAACATCAATAGTACCATTGTGTTCCTTAACAACCTTCTGGACTATTGCCAGTCCAAAACCAGTCCCTCTGTTACCCTTTGTGGAATAAAATACATCAAAAATCCTCTCTATATTCTCTTCAGGTATGCCACACCCATTGTCTTCAACCCATATTTCTATAGCCCCTTCATTTAACAAAAATTTTGTTCCAACCTTTATTATCCCCACCTTTTCTTTTACTGCATCTATGGCATTATCAAGAAGGTTTATTATCAGACGTTCCATCCTTGCAGGGTCAAGGTATGCCTCTGGCATATTCTTATCATACTCTTCTATAAGTTTTATCTTTTTTTCTTTTACCTCATCTTTTTTAGTCCATAAAATATCCCTTATAACATTATTTATATTCACAGGGACTGGCTCTATCTCTCTTTCTCTTGAATAATCCACCATAGAAAGAACAAGGTTTTTCATCCTGTCATAACTTTTTCTAAGAATACTTCTCCCTTCTTCCAGCATCTCTGTGTTTTTGTTCTCAACTGCCATATCAACAAGGGCAATCCCATTTTCAAGGTTATTCAGTATATTTTTTATATCATGGGAAAGTCCACCTATGGTCTCTCCGATTGTGACAAGTCGCTGGTTTTTGATGATACTGTTGACAAGTTTTATATTACTGATAGCAAAACTAATCACTACAGCCCCTGAAATAACAAGGGCACTTTCCTTTGGACTGATTTTATCTCTTCCTTTTCTACCAACAACAACTGCTCCAAACTTTTCCCTTGTTGTTCTCAAAGGTGCCGCAAGTACAGAAAAGGTCTTCCTGTCTATTTTTACTTTCTCTTCAAGGATACTTTCCCCCTTCTTAAAACATTTAAGCCCGGTATCTCTCACAAGTGCTGGATTGAACTCCTTTGCAGAAGGATAGTGATAGGCAAGATGGAATGATTTTTTATCAACACCACAAATAAATATCTCAATAAAGTCAGGCGATAAAAAGCTCTTTATTTTATCTCCGAGTATCTGAACAAGTGTTACCTCATTTTCAACCTGTGCCATCTTCTCTGAAAGGTGCTGCATAAACATCATTTCAGAGAAGAATGCAAGTACCCCCTGCTCTACATCCTTCATCTCCTTAAGGAGGATATTAACAAAGTCATCAACCTCTATTTCTTTCTTCTCCCCAATACTCTCCTCAATCTTTTTCATCAGGGAGTTAAAGCCATCAACAAAACCAACCACTGGCTTTACAAGTACTTCAACAGTCCCTTTTATTGTCTTTAATGGTTTTGCCATAACCACTCCATACTTAGAAGACCATTTGATGCGAAGAAAAACCTTTTCTCTTCTTTTACATACTCCTTATATACGCCTCCTGCCTCTTCAAGTATAATCTTACCTGCTGCTATATCCCATATGTTAAGCCCTACCTCAAGAAATATGTCCGTCCTGCCAGATGCTACATAGCATATATCAAGTGCTGCAGAGCCCATCATCCTTATCTTTTTCACCTTATATGCAACATCAGAAAGAAACGTTATGCCATCCTTTATCTCTTCCTTCCCTTTCATAAGCCCAAAACTGATGACTGCATCTTTCAGTTCTCTTTTTTTGCTTACACTTATACGCTTCCCGTTCAGAGATGCCCCCTTCCCTCTCTTTGCCGTGAACATCTCATCCCTGAAGAAGTCATACACTATTCCAAAATTATACCCTTTACCTGTACAGGCAATTGAGACACTGCAATGTGGAATCCCCCTGAAATAGTTTACCGTGCCATCCAGCGGGTCAATTATCCATACATATCCTGAACTTCCCTTTTTCTCACCTTTCTCTTCCGAGATATAACCATCTTCAGGAAATGCCTTCTCAATGCCACCGACAATAATACTTTCACTCTCTACATCCTGCTTCAACTTCACATCATAGGCGGTCTCACTGGAGACATCACCATAGCCAAAACCCTTTCTTAAAAAATCTCCTGCCTCTCTTGCAATCTCTTTTGCTAACTCAAACCTATTCTCCATATCTATCCCTGTTCCGCCCCCGCGGTGGAAATCACGCGGTGGGCAATCCAAAACAAGATATATTATACCTGATTACTCAAAACCTGCCCAATAAAAAGAATATATGGTAAAAGTAAATCCTTGTTAAACCCCGTTCAAAAGAAAAAGCTTAAGGTGGCTTCATAGTTAGGTTGTTTTTTATCTCCTGGAAAATAGGGACAGCCCCCATTTTCGAAGTGTAGTAAATTTTAAAAATGGGGGCTGTCCCTATTTTCTAATCCTTTGTGTATCAAATGTTTTTACGCCTATTGACAAATTTCTGGGGGGTATAATAAAGTTGTGATATAATGTAATGAACTTTGAAAATCTGGAAATAAGGAGTGATATTTAAAAGATTTCTTATGTCGTAATTTTAGGAAAGAGGACAAAAATTGACAAGTGGGATTAGATGGGGTAAGTTAAATGCAAACGCAGTTTACTAAATATTTACGGCAGAGGAAATAGTTAAGTCATATCAGGGAGAACTGAAAGAATTCATTGAAAAAAGAAAAAATACCTGCTTTATGAATAGGAGGAGGATATGTCTGTTATAAGAAAAAGAGGTGTGGGTACAGTATATACCGGCAAAAACCTCAACTATATCGCCTTCCCTATGGGGGGTATAGGTGCAGGAATGTTGTGTTTGGAAGGCAATGGTGGACTGACCAATGTTTCAATAAGACATAAGCCGGAATTTTTGCATCAGCCACTTATGTTTTCCGCTTTCTGTGTTAAGAACCATCCTGAAACAGCAAGGGTTCTTGAGGGACAGGTCCAGGAATGGAAGATATATGGGCTGCCGGGCGCCGGTAATGGACTGCGCGGATATACCTATGGACTGCCAAGGTGCTATACAGAATCATTCACTGCAAAATTCCCTTTTGCTACAGTAAAACTTGTATATCCTGGACTACCGCTAAGGGTTGAGATTACAGGATGGAGCCCTTTCATCCCAGGAGATGAGGATAGCTCATCCCTCCCTGTGGCTGCACTTGAATATAACTTTATAAACTCCGGGAAAAAAACTATTGAAGGGGTTTACTCATTTCATTCAAAAAACTTCCTTGCTACTGAAGAAACCGGGCACAGGGTAGAGAAGATAAAAAACGGGTTTATCCTCCATCAGGATGCAACAGATGAAAAACCCTATAATGAAGGGAATTTCTGTGCTATGGTACCGGGAGAAAAAGTTGGTGTGAATTGCAACTGGGTAAGGGTTGGATGGTTTGTCATTACCGCTGCACTCTGGCAAGAGATAGAAAAAGCCAGAGTTATTTCCAATCCACCTTTCAGTCAGGAAGATGAGCCAAGTCCTCGAGGTAGTATATATGCGCCTCTTAAAATCCCTGCAGGTGGAAGTCAAAAAATAAAACTTCTCTTTTCCTGGTATGTACCGTATAGCAACCTGAGGATAGGAGATGACAATACAAAAGAATTCTATAGACCGTGGTATGCAGGCAGGTTTAAAGACATTAAGGATGTATCCCTTTACTGGGAAAAGTATTACGATAGATTAAAAGCAGAGACAACAAAATTTACAGAGTGCTTTTACAGTTCTTCTATACCAGAAGAGGTTATTGATGCTATCTCTGCAAACCTTTCTATACTTAAGTCCCCTACAGTTTTACGGCAGACAGATGGCCGACTCTGGTGCTGGGAAGGTTGTTGTGATACACAGGGCTGCTGCCATGGTTCCTGTACCCATGTATGGAACTATGCACAGGCAATCGCACACCTTTTTCCAGGTCTTGAAAGGACTTTAAGGCAGACGGAATTTAATGAGATGCAGGATGAAAGAGGACACCAGGAGTTTCGGGCATGGCTACCCATCCGTCCATCTGTCCACAGATTTCACGCAGCAGCGGATGGTCAGTTAGGTGGTATTATGCGGGTCTACAGGGACTGGCGAATAAGCGGTGATAATGAGTGGCTTAAGGGACTATGGGAAAAGGTTAAGAAGAGTTTAAACTATTGTATAGAAACCTGGGACCCTGAACACAAAGGGATTCTCCAGGAGCCACACCATAATACCTATGATATTGAGTTCTGGGGACCTGATGGTATGTGTGGCAGTATTTATCTTGGGGCACTGAAAGCCGCATCTCTTATGGCAGAAGCAGTCGGTGATGATGTCCCTCTTTACCGGGAACTTTATGAAAAGGGTAAAAGGTATCTGGAAACTAAATTATTCAACGGGGAGTATTTTTACCAGAAGATTATGTGGAAAGGACTGAAGGCAGAAGACCCTACAAAAAAGCTATTTACAGAGGATAAAGAGGCAATACGTAAACTTTATGAAAAAACCAGATATTACGGTCTTTATCTCGCCTGGATAGATGAGGTAATGGAGATTATTAAAAAAGAGGGGCCGGGTGAACAGTATGGAAAGGGATGCCTTGCAGATGGTGTTTTAGGTGCGTGGCTGGCGGAGGTCTGCGGAGTTGGGGAAATCCTTGACAGCAAAAAAGTGGAGAAACATCTACTTTCTGTCTTCAGATATAACTTCAGGAAGTCACTTATAAACCATGTCAATCCGCAGAGGCCGGGCTATGCTTTAGGTGATGAAGGAGGACTTCTTCTCTGCACCTGGCCCAAAGGGGAAAGATTAACATATCCTTTTCCTTATAGCGATGAGGTATGGACAGGATTTGAATATCAGGTGGCTTCACACCTGCTGATGTTTAATAAGGTAAAAGAAGCACTTGAGATTGTCCGCACTGCGAGGGCAAGGTATGATGGCTCAAAAAGAAACCCTTTTGATGAGTATGAGTGCGGACACTGGTATGGACGTGCACTTTCTTCTTATGGACTACTTCAGGGGCTGACAGGCATCCGCTATGACGCTGTGGAAAAGACGCTTTATATCAGGCCATCTATAAAGGGGAATTTTTCCTGCTTCTTCTGCACAGCCACAGGATATGGACTCGCAGGCATCAAAAATAAAAAGCCATTTGTGAAGGTATATGCTGGCAGGATAGAAATAAAAAAGATAAAGGTGGGGGGTGGATGATGAAAAGAAAGATTATGTTGGGGATTTTGATAGGGCTTCTCTGTATCTCTCTAAGAGGACTGGCAGATGAGATGAATAGAAAGGATGTATCCCTTACTGTGTATAACCAGAACTTTGCTTTGGTAAGGGATATAAGGTCTCTCACCCTGAAGGAAGGGATAAATGAGGTAAGGTTTTTTGATATAGCGGCAAAGATAGAGCCGACAAGTGTGCACTTTAGGTCCATAACAGCCCCTGATAGGTGCGGTATTCTTGAACAGAACTTTGAGTATGACCTTGTAAGTGCAGACAAACTCCTTTCAAAGTATATTGATAAGGTCATCAGTGTTATATCACAGGATGATGTCAAATATACAGGATACCTTGCCAGTTATGATGGAAGCCAGATTGTCCTTGCTGAAGATAAGGAAAAAGGACCTATATTTATGATAAACCGTAGCAATATCAGGAATATTGAGTTTCCACAACTACCTGAGGGACTCATCACAAAGCCAACCCTTGTATGGTCACTGATAAACAATAAGCCGGGCACTCACGATGTTGAGGTGAGTTATATCACAGGTGGTATCAACTGGGTAGCCGACTATGTTGCTGCTGTCTCTGATGATGAGAAAAGTATCTCACTTAACGGATGGGTAACGATTGACAACAAAAGTGGTACAGATTATAAAGACGCATCCTTAAAACTTGTTGCAGGGGATGTCTTCAGAGTACAGAAAAGGGCAGCAATTGCTGACAGGATGGAGGTGAAGGCATTAGGTGCGGCTATGCCAGAGCAGTTTGAGGAAAGGCAACTTTTTGAGTACCACCTTTACGAACTCCAGAGAAGGACCACCCTTAAAAATAACCAGACAAAGCAGATAAGTCTACTTTCAGCCCCAAAGGTCTCTGTAAATAAGGTCTATACCTACAGCGGTGCATTATATAACTGGTATTATTATGATGCCTGGCAGGGACTACAGTGTAATAAAAAGGTGGGGGTTAACTTAGAGTTTAAAAACAGCAAGGAGAATGGGCTGGGCATACCACTTCCAAAAGGAACCATTAAGGTATACAAGGCAGATATAGACAAATCACTCCAGTTCATAGGAGAAAACCAGATAGACCATACACCAAAGGATGAAAATATCTCCCTGTATTTAGGTAATGCCTTTGATATTGTTGGTGAAAGGAAAGTAACAGACCATAAAAAGATTGCGAACAATCTATACAGGGACTCCTATGAGATTACACTGAGAAACCACAAGAAAGAGCCAGTTGTGGTAAAGGTGATAGAGCGACAGTGGGGTGACTGGCAGGTTATACAGAAAAACTATGACTACAAAAAAGAGGATGCAAACACACTGGTATTTGAGGTAAATGTTCCGGCTAATGGGGAGACAAAGCTCACCTATACCGCCGAATATAAGTTTTAACAGAGAGATTTTGACATGTATATTCAAATGGAAATGAACGGGGATATATTTGTATATATTTAGTCCCGTAACATAAAAATGCAGTTTATGAACATAGTGTATCGCAAGGAGAGGGAGAAATGAAAAAAACAGTTATTAATATTCATACGGGATTTAAAGTTGGGAAGGTTGATGAGAGAATCTTTGGCGGATTTCTTGAACATATAGGGAGGGCTGTATATGAAGGGGTATATGACCCGAAAAGTAAAAATGCAGATGAGGATGGCTTCCGCAGAGATGTGATGGATGCACTGAAGCGGCTGAATATGACTGTAATGAGATACCCTGGGGGAAACTTTGCATCCGGCTATCACTGGCTTGATGGAATTGGACCAAAAGAAAAAAGGCCTGTGGTGAGAGACCTTGCCTGGCAGTCACTTGAGCCAAACCAGTTCGGAACAGATGAGTTTATTAAATTATGCAAAAAGATGGGCTGGTCTCCTATGCTCACCGTTAATTTAGGCACTGGAACACCTGAAGAGGCAGGGAACTGGGTTGAGTACTGCAATCTACCAGAGGGAACAAGATATGCGGATATGCGGGCAGCAAATGGTAATAAAGAGCCGTATGGTGTGAGACACTGGTGTCTGGGGAATGAGATGGATGGGCTATGGCAACTTGGGCATCTACCAGCCCGCGACTATGCGATAAAGGCACAGCAGGCAGCAAAGATAATGAAGGATGTGGACAGAACAATAGAACTTGTGGTCTGTGGCTCCTGTGTCATTTCTATGCCTACATATATGGAGTGGGACAGAGAGGTGCTTGAATATATCTGGGACTTTGTTGACTATATAAGTTTACACAGGTATGTTGGGAATCACAATAATGATACACTTGACTTCCTTGCTGTAACAAACTCTATAGATAAACAGATAGAGGAGATGGATAGTGTCTGCAGGTTTGTCCAGGCAAAGAAAAGAAGTAAAAAGAGGGTATATCTGTGTTTTGATGAGTGGAATGTCTGGTATAAAAATCATGAAAGTAATGGAAAAGGACAGTTTGCACCACACCTCCTTGAAGAGGTTTATAACCTTGAGGATGCACTTGTTGTCGCTGGATTTCTTAATAGTTTTATAAGGCACTCCGACAGCGTAAAGATAGCAAACCTCGCCCAGATAGTAAATGTAATCGCACCTATTCTAACAAAAGAAGATACGCTACTGGTTCAGTCCATATTCTACCCGTTTGAGATGGTATCAAAAAGGAGGGATGGGACATCATTACAACTTCACATTGAAGGTCCTTCTTATGAAAGTCCATCTTATGGAGCAGTCCATTATATAGATGCTGGTGCTATACTGGGTAAAGGTAAACTGCATATATTTGCTGTAAACAGGGCTATTACAGAAGAGACAGAACTTTTAATTAACCCTGCTGATATTGAAATTCTATCCCTTGAAGATGGAGAGATTCTAACAGGGCCAGATGCAAAAGCGGCAAACTCATTTAAGGATAAGGATGTGGTGGTCTCAAGGAAGTTTGATGAGATAAAGATTTCCAGTGGGAAGGCAGTATGTAAACTTCCTCCTCTTTCCTTTGCTGCTTTGACATTTAAGGTTGGGTAAAAAAAAGACATTCACTCTATATAAAATCCGTATATACGGGATTTGGAACCACCCCATGTCTTTTCAAGGACAAAACGAATACCTTCTATCTTTTTTCCTATCTCCACCCGCACAAGTCGCATATAATTGTCCTCTATCTTTGAAATGCTCTCCCATCTTCCTTCAATCATACCTTCAATACGAAAAGCCCTCGGCATAACATCAGGGAGGGAAACTAACTGGTCATCTCTCTGATGATGGCTCATCGTTACCAGTTTATCCAGTCCACTATCAACTATAAGAGTTGCCTTTTTAACAAGCGTCTTTTCCGGGAATATATAAGAAATATGGTCTCCAGGATATGCCTCCCAGCAGTGGTTATCACTTCCTACAGGTCTATTAATTCCATCCCTTACTGGTTCTGGATTTCCTCTTGATGCCTCAAGTTTGCTTCTCATTGTGAGTACATTAAACCTCTGTCGCACCCAGGGTATGTATGCATCATCATAAAGAAGTTTTTGCTGTAGTTCATCTATATGGTGAATTATTTCTCGCGGGTAGATACCTTTATTGATTGCCATAGCGGCTGCAGTTCCTAATGCCTGTCCCATACTACAACAGGTTCCCATTACCCGTGTAGAACTCATTGCCATATGTGTACAACTTGCATTACGACCTGCAAACATCAGATTTGATATATTTTTAGAATAAAGTGCCCTGTAAGGAATACCATAGGGAGATGGTGCTGGATGGAATATTGTTGCTGGAGCACCTATCTTAACTGCATTAAATCCAGCAGGGTGATGGTCATCCATACTCCAGCCACCATAAGCAATGATATCTTCAAATTTCCCTTCTTTTTCAATATCATTCTGCGTAAGAACATACTCACCTATATATCTTCTGCTTTCCCTTTTGGCAGGAAGAAACTGGACCCAGTCCAGAGCCCAGTTTTTAACTTTTTCTCTGACAGCAGGGCACCTGTTTTTTAGATGGTCCCATACACCATAGACAATCTTCAAAAGTTCATCGCGAAGCATCTCTGTATCATAAATAGTGTGATATTCTCCACCAAGTTCTATCCACCAGTATCCCATCTGCCACCACTGGTGTCCTTCTGCACCATAAGGAAGTTCTTCACAGGAGTTAAAGCGATATGCCCAGGAAGGTGGCAGAAAAGGATGTGGAGTGTTATACTCTCTTGCCTGAAAGAGACAGGTCATCCCCATTGTAAAATTATCTGGCTTAACAGGAGCAGCGGACTCACCATATTCATCTCTGCCTTCTCTCCCCATACGAAAATGCGCACCTACCAGTGGAGCAAGGATCCCATCACCTGAACAGTCAGCAAATATCTTCGCCTGGACAGTGTGGTATGTGTATGTTGTTGTCTGCCATCCCTTTACAGAGAATATATAATTGCCTTCCACTTCAGCATCAAGGCAGGAACAGTTAAATAAAAGTGTTATATTTTTTTCGTTTTTCAATGTTTCGTAAAGGATAGTATCCCAGACAGAGTAACTTTTTTGAGGATTAAAGAATAGGTTCTTCATCCGTAGTTCTTCAAGGATGCCTGTTTCTCTCATATTTTTTATACTGTTATGCCTGTCTGCGCCGGATATATGCATACGGCACTCACTTGAAGCATTACCACCAGGGACAGGTCTATCATGCATAAGCAGGACCTTTACCCCATTACGGGCAGCAGATATGGCAGCACATATACCTGCCATACCACCACCAATGACACAGAGATCCACACTATGCCTTAACTCTCTTGTCTTTTCCATTTTTATAAAAACTGGAGCCGTATCTGACGAACTCATCTGACATTGCCTCTATCTTATCCCATGTATGTCCGGGTCCTTCAGGTGAAGGATACCACTTTGCTATAAATCCGCCGTTAAAACTCCCAAATGCATCTATGAGTTTTCTCGCGTATCTTCTTACATCCTCCACAGTGCCTCTCACCATTGTATTCTGTATATCCACAGGACACCAGAAACACAACCTGCCACCAAACCTTCTGCTTAGGACTTCAACCCCCATATTCTCCTGCTGGTCCATCTGTATGACATTTAAGTCCGCCTCTATAAGTCCTTCCAGTATATCTATGATGTAGCCACAACTGTGCAGGAAAGTTAGAATACCCTTACTCCTTGCAAAAGAATATACCTTCTTATACTTTGGCTTCCACACCTGGTTCCATACCTCCGGCTTCACCATCAGACGGTTCTGCAATCCCCAGTCATCACAGGAAAATATACCATCAACACCGAGCTCATCAAGTCGCTCTATTACTGTTATGTTTATATCACAGATTCTGTCAAGAAGTTTATCCAGTTCTTCAGGATAAAGATATGGGTCTGTCCATGCTGCCTCATGCCCGCGCAGGTATTCAAGCCGGTGGATTAAACTCAAAGGGATGCCTGCAAGTACAAACTTCTCATCCCTGTTTTCACCAACAACCTTCTTAATATTTTCATACCTTCTCTTATCCTCATAGTCAGGGAAGATATAACCGGAAAGTTTAGAGTAGTCATCTAAGGGATGATATGTAACCTGTCCCATTGTCTTATCACCCGGCAGCCGCTCCCATATACATCCCCACTCATCCTCCCATCTTGTATCTGTTTGAACCTTCGGCTGCCAGTCAGGGTCAGGACCACAGCCAACATGTAAAAAGTCAGAGCCCCATCTTTCAGGAAGGTCCCACGGAATTCTATCAGGTCCCTTAAAAAGCACTGCCCTTTTCACCCTTTCTCTTGGTGTCATATCTATCTCCTTCTGTCAATACTGCTGAATTATTTTAATTTATTTTATTTTCTTCGGCAAACTGAACTTTTTAAATCCCAATTTAAAAGCAGGGGAGTTTTTTTTCAATCTGAAATCACATCTCTTCATATTATAAAACAACGGGTTAGCAATTATAGAATGTGTATCCATCCCTTTTTCTTTCCATTCATCCCAGGTAAGATGTCTTCCACTTGCTCGCTCCACAAATCTTATCTCACCCTTATTGACCCTCCAGTATAAATTCTTATCAAATACAAAGTTAAAATCAAGGCCTCCTTCTATCCATCTTTCTGTATCACCAACAACAATATTCCTTTCAAAGGTAATCCTTTTATGTGACTCAGGCCTTGATACTTGTATCTGCTGCTCTCTACCAAAGGCAAAGATATTATTTCTAACAATGTTTTCCTTCCCATAATGTTGATGAAAGCCGCCATGCGTTGTATTATAAACAAGATTATTTTCTGCAATTATATGAGTGCTTCCTTCATCAAAGTATATTCCCCAGCCACCATACCAGTAGCCATAGATATCATGAAAGATATTATTTGATATTAGAGTGCCTTCCTGAATACCAAGGGTATAGATTCCTCCCATATCACTTAAGATTGGCCCATCTCCACTGCTTTTTTTACCTATATGATGGACATAATTAAACCTCACAATATTACCTCCTGCAAGTGATTTATCATATCCCCATGTCCAGCCGATGCTGATGCCTGTATAATAAAAATCAGCTATTTCATTATTCAAGATTAAATTATTATTACTCTGCCCGAGCCATATCCCAACTGCACTATGAAAGATATTACCACCATCTTTAATAATACAGCCATTTATCTCATTACCACAGGTATATAAATTTTCTGCATCCCTTATAATTCTCTCTCCTATCTTAATTCCCCCTGCACCTGTATCATATATCTTACATCTAACAATTTTATTACTCTTGCACCCTTTTCCTAATTCAATCCCATAATTGCCAATATGGGATATTTCGCAATCTTTAAATATACAGTTCCTCATACCTTCACAGAATATTGCTCCAGGGACTTCAACTGCTGCCTGTGCAAATCCACCTACATCTTCTTCTGAGAAATACCACTCCGTATGTGAAAAACCTATATTATAAAAATAGATATTTTCAACATACTTACCTTCTTCCGGTCTTCCAGTAATCTTTAAGACATTCTCAATCTTTGGGGCTATAAGTTCTATCTCTTTTTTATTCTCCGCTGGACAAAAATAAACCATCCCCTTTTCAAAGTCAATGTACCACCTATCTCTATCAATAAATTCAAATATATTCTCAACATAATAAAGGTCGTCTTTTATTGGTTTAAATACACTCCTTTTCCCGAACTCCATAACTGCTTTTTCTTCATCAATGGATATAACAGGCAATCTTGACTCAACCCATCTATCCATAAGAATAACCTCTCCATTTTTAAGGTCATCCCATCTTTTAATATCCCCTTTATTAAATTGAATTTTAAAAACACCTTCTTTCCATTCTTTTTTCTCATCCTCTTCACAGACACCAGCAACCTTTAAATACCCCTTTTCTGGATACCTTGCTCTATAAATCCTTCTATCATCTGACCATAGGTTCCTGAATGGTCTTCCATCTGTTTCAAATACCAGTAACCTTTTACTATTTATCTTTTCTTCTCTGTAGTTTTTTATTTTTTTACCACCACTAATCCTGACCTTTTCATTTTTATAAGGCATTATAATAACAGGAAACTCATCTGTTCCTGAGTGTTCAGGACGTATCTCTACTGGTTTATCAATAAAGTATGTCCCTCCTCTCATCATAACTATAATCTGTTTTTTAAATGTCCCTTTACTTCTTTTTTTAATATTTACAACCTCATTGACTGCCCTCTGCAAGGTTAAAAAAGGGCCATCATTTTTCTGTTTCTCTGGAAATCTACCTGAAAAAGAGTCATCTCCATAAGTAGAAACATATAAGACCTCTGCATTATCTATTTTTACTTTTCCCACTTTCTCCTCCTGTCTTAAATACCTACTGATCGCCATCCAATGTTATCAATCATAATTTCCATACTTTTCCCATATACTCAACATAAGTTTATATCTTTCAAGAGGCATTCCTGTATAGATACAATTTGAGGTTGAGAAGATATAACCATATCCAGGCATCCCATTTTTTAAAGCATAAAGGCACGACTCAATAACCTCTTCATCAGTCCCTGTCTGCAATAATCCACAGTTTACATTTCCTATCAAACAAACCTTATCTCCATAGAGTTCTTTTATAACTTTTATATCAACTCCTGCCTGTGGGTCAAGTGAGTGTAAAGCATGTGGTTTTGCCTGAACCAACTGGTCAACTATTGGCATTATATTTCCATCTGTATGTTTTATAGTATAAAATCCCATATCCCTGTATCCCTTAATCAATTTTGAAAGATATGGAGTTACAAATTCTGAAAACATTGCTGGACTTAAAAATGGGCCTGAATTGAAACAGTAATCAGCACATAAAGCAAATCCATCAAGATATGTCCTTTTCTTTATTATTTCTGCGTTTTTTAATGCTTCACTCACCATACCTTCTGCTTCTTTTTTTAACTTTTCCGGTTCATCAGCAATCCTCTGAACAAACTCCATCATCTTCTCTCCCGATGGTATGCCAAAAGTTGCATCTCCATGTATCATCAGAAAATACTTATTCCCAATCATCTCCCTGATTGTATCTATTATGTAAATTGTTTCTTCAAGTGTATATGGATTTGGATGAATGAATATTGCACTATGGCTAAATGTCTCTGCAGTTTTAATAAAAACTTCAGATATATCCTTTCTATGCAATTTTCTCTCTTTTTCTGTCATCTGCTCCCATTGTGAATAATTTCTGTGGGAAGGGTGAACCTTCCCAAATGCTTCCATTGTAAGAAAAAAGACAAGTTCAAAGTGAGGAACCCTACCTTTTATTTCTTTCCTCTCAAGTGCACATAGAAATCTCTCTCTTGGCTCCATATTATCTCCTTTTTAGGTCTATATTAACCCTTTAATCTTACTTTTTCAAATTTATCTTATTATACTGGTTTAATATCCACATTATATAAATCTCTCTTCTCTTAAAATTTTCAATAAAGTTTACTCATATTTTTAATCTATACTCTTTCGGTGGGAAATTTTTGGCAGGAAATCGTCATATCTACCAGATATTTATTATTGAGTAACAGAAATTTCTTCTATGTAAAAACTCCCCCCAATTTCTTTATATATTTGCCCCTTACTCGCAGAGATATCACCATTTGCCCTTATAAATAAATATTCAATATTTTCCCAATCGGCGAAGTTCCCTACAAACTCAAACTTGCTTTTTTGAAATTCAAACTTTTTCCAGCCCGACCAGTCCATAAAACCAATATCCACAACAAAATATCCTGTTTCTGAACATCTCAATCCCAGTTGAAGATATGTTTTTTCATCTTTATTACCATAAATCCATATTGATATACTTTTCATTTTTGAAAAATCTTTGTTTTTAATTTTTTTTCTATAATCTACCACATTATATTCTGTTTTATCACTAAGCTTGTATGTTAACTTTAAAGATGGATTGTCTTCTCTTGAAAACTCTTTCTCCTCACATACAGAAATTGAGCCATCAATTGCATTTTTCAATATAACAACATCCCAATCAGATTTTCCTTCTCTTCCCTGAAAGATTTTTATTTCTTCAGAAAATAAATTTAAGCAGAAAAGATAAATCAAAACAGAAAAAATTTTCAAAAAATTTTTCATCTTTCACCTCCAATTTTATTTTTAAATATATCTATCAGTTTTTTACACACTTCACCTGTACAGGTTAACTTTCCATCTCTGCAGATATTTTCAACTGTTCCTATATAAACTCCATCAAAATCATATTTTAAACTCTGGTTAAATGTCCATTCAAGTTTTGAAGGAGTAGGTACAACATCAACTTCACCTATTACTTTAACACCAAGTTGCTTTATAAGATGCACATCTTCAATAGATTGCCAGTCAAGAGCAGGAATATGAACATAATCAACAATATTAAGTTTCTTAAAGTTCTCTATATAAAAGATAGGATATCTCGCTGAGAAGAAACGACCTGGATAATCAGGATAAGTATGTGGTAACCATAGCCAGTAAGGTGGATTAAAAACTTCCCTTACAGCATCTGCAAGATTAACACACCATCTAAGCATACTCCATCTATAAAAATCAACAAAAACCCAGTGTTCTCTATCAGGATAAAAATTTTCTGGTGGTTTTATATCTTCAAAAGATTTATACTCCTTACCCATATCTCTATTAAGAGAATTTATATTTCCTCTGTATTTTTTCTTTAAGTAGTTTCTGTAACAGGAAATTGCATTTTCATCAAATGCCCAGATATGTGACCATTCATAAGAGATTTCTGACTCAAGACCCGGACATAACATTACAACTTCAATTTTTTCTAATAACCCCTTTTCTTTTAGAAAACTTAATGTGTCAATAATATGATTCCTCCATAATCTTTTTGTTTCCGGATGCCATGGGGAAAGGAAAAATCCACCTGTTTTATAAATCTCTCCATTTTCGTTTTTCATCAAAAGTTTTGGATACTTTTCTGCGAATTCTTCGGGTGGTGTATTATAAAAACTTATACCAATTTTAATTCCCTTATCCATAAAAGATTTTATTTTTTCTTCCAGCCATTTTTTGTTTTCTCTATTTTTCTCAGGTATATCAGAAGGAAAAGAAACCGGAATTATGTGGAGATTTATACCTATATTTTTTATCACTTCTGCATTCTTCATAACCTCTTCTTCACTCTCTCCACCTGCTCCCCATGTATCAAATATAAGAGAAAGTGGTTGTTTTTTCTCTTTTTTTTCGGATGGGTTATGGATAAGAACAGGACTTATAAACTTCATCTGCGAAATATAAAATGTTCCAGAATGAGGAGTATCCTCTCTGTTTATTATTGTAAATCTTATCTTATACACATTCTTATAAAATAGATTTATAGGACTACTTGCAGGTATTTCTATAAATTGCCACCCTGCAGGTCTTAGAGAAACCATTGAAAGTGGAATAAATGAATCTTTATATTCACACCATACTTCTATTTTATCTTTTTTATCATTTCCATACAGTTTAAATCCTAATCTTTCTCCTTCAAAATGGTTTATGGGAAATATATAGTCAATATTAATCTTTTTTTCTTCTTTTTTGAATTCATATTTAATTTCCAGACAATTTTCTTTTAAAAATTCTACTTTTTTCATCTGGATATCTTCTCCAAATGACCAATTTGAAATATTAAATATATCCATCTTAAATTCTTTTTCTCTTACATACGCAGGAATTTTTTCAATTAACTTTACTTTATTTGCAGATAAAAGGCTTCCTGCTGTAACAAGTAAAAAGAAAAATACTATAAGCCCTTTTGGTTCTTGATATAGAATTTCATCTCTAACTTTTAAAAATACTCTTCTTAACACTTTAAACCTCCAAAAATTTATACATCTAAATAGCAATAGATAGAAACAAGTAGTGTTATTATAAAAACTAACCTAAAACCTACTTTAGAAATAAATACAGATTGGCAACAATGTCTATGTTGAATCATTTTCCTGTACATAGATATCCGTAGTTAACTCTAACTCCTATTTTTTTACTCCTCTGGATTCCACCATTTTTTATAACTGGAATTTTTCCATAAGTCCCAACCATCATTTACAAAACTGGGGGTTGAAATTCCAGCACTATATGGTTCATACCATGAAGCATGTCCATCTGCAAAAAGAAAATTTAGACCATCTGAATGTAAGCTAAAAAGGTTACCCCCATCTTTATATTTTTTTAATCGCTCAAAAAAACCATAATCCCATGATAAGGCATCTGTTACGGGAACAACACTTTCAGTGACAACAATAAAATTACTTGTATGTTTAATTCTGGACATTTTCAATGAAGATGTACTTCCTGTTGGCCATTCATATATTGCTCTATTGACTGCATACGTTACCATTGGAAAACCATTATCTTTTCTTGTGTCACCTGGACAATGAATAAGAGGAGGATAATACTGTCCCCATGGATCATTCCAGTGAGGATTTTTAATATATTTTCCACCATTCCAATCTTTTGCCTCGGATATAAATTGAAGTGGACTTACATTAAGATATGGACGTGGAAAATACTCCTGATAATCATCTACATACATCTGTAAAGCCATTCCTACCTGTTTAAGGTTGTTTATACATACTGTCTGTCTCGCCCTTCCCCTTGCCTGTGATAGTGCTGGCAGAAGCATTGCTGCCAGAATCGCAATGATTGCCACCACTACCAGAAGCTCTATCAAAGTAAATCCAGTCCTTCTTACATCTCTTTTTTTCATATTGCACCTCCGCAAAGGTTTTTTATACAAACAACACTGCTCTTCATCCTTCCCTCTCTCTACTCTTCTACATTCCACTTTCCACCACCCCCTTTCTTTTCACTTTCTTATATGTCCCGGCTTCAAGATGGGTTACAAGTGAACACTCCAGAACCTCCTCTTTTACTCCATTTATTTTATCAGAACCGTAGGCAAAAATAAAATTCTTTTCTATCGCTTCTCCTTTTCACTCATGCCAGACCTCCTTTTTAATGCCTTATCTTATCAGAGGTTCTGGCTTTCAATCAACTTGTTTCCTTCACTACCTTCATATATAAATCTGTAAACACTACTTAAAGATACTACATATACTGGTATGTTCTTAATACCCAGTTATCCAGTACTTTTGGCTCTATATTATAAAACTTCCCTAAGAGCAATCGCCTTAGGTTATCTATCTCAATCTGCTTAGCAACAAAGTAAGAAAAGACGGTTTCAATACCATAGGGAACCACCCTGCTATCTTTTATATATCCCATTATCAGGTTGTATCTTACACCATCATATTCATCAACAGTGATGGGTGTCTTTATATGATATTCCATATTCACAACACTCCACAGGATATCTTCCCTCGTATACCTTTCTTTTTTTATCCTGCCACCATCTACTATGAAACTTACGTTTATTGGACCTCCCACCATCTGTTGCTGTATAAATGTCCCTACATTTGAAAGGTCTATCTCTATCTTTATATAACCATCAATAAATTCAGAATGTTGTGTATTTATAAGGTCCTTTGCTATCCCCCAGTATATCCTTTTCGCAAGAAGCATCACATCTTCTCTGTCCCTATTTTTTGATATAAAGGCAACCAGTGGCTTCAGATGTACCGGCACATCTTTAAAATTATTTTTGCTGAAGGCATCCTTTAGTGTGAAGTAGTCAATATAAGAATAAGGGATGTAGTTTCTGCTTTCTTTACCGGTTTTATAATTTTCAAGGACAAGTTTAAGATTATAGAAGTCATAGCGAAGCAGAAGATAGTAATACAGTTCTTCTGGTAATGACTTCTGCATATCTTTTATAAGGTCTATTGTAATGGTATCAAAAAAGTCGGAAATATCTTCTGGTTTTGTTATAGAAGGCAGTTGATAATGAGTGGTAGAAAGAATACTTGATATCTCTGCTAATGTCTTTGCATTTACTATCTTTGAACTCTCATCTTCTGTAAGAAATGTTTTTTCAAGTGCCTTTACCCTACCACTAATACCCAGTATATCCATTGTTATATCTCTTTCAGAACCTGTATATCCTTTTTTAATAGTTCTAACTTTCCAGGGTCATAGACAGCCACAGCAGGATGGTATAACGCTACTATATGAACCTTTGAAAATAAACTATCTCCACCTTCTAACACCATTCCATGCAATCTACTTATGGAACGGTTTTCTTTTAGAGAAAACCTGTTTATAAAATACCTTAACGAGTGCCTTCCTAAGCAGCATATAACAGATGGTGAAATAATCTCTATCTGCCTTTCTAAATAGGGAGTACACGCTTTTATCTCTTCTTCTTGAGGGTCCCTGTTTTCAGGTGGCCTGCACTTCACAATATTTGTTATGTATATATCTCTTCTGTTGAGTTTAATAGATGAAAGAAGTATATCAAGCACCTCGCCTGCCTTGCCACAGAAAGGGATACCTTTTATATCTTCATTATAGCCGGGTGCCTCTCCAACGAAAATGATTTTTGTTTCAGGGCTACCTTCTCCAAAGACCACATTATTCCTTGACTTCCAGAGGATACATCTCTTACACTGGTTTGCCTCTCTTCTGCATTCATCAAGAAGATTCTGCCTGTCCATTATCCTGTGAGAAGGAACTTCCCTATCTTCTCCCTCAATACATCCTCCATAGATGCCTTTATCTTCTCCCAGTTAAAAACCATATCCCAGTTAGAAGATGAGATAATAAATGCATCTTTTAGTGAACTGTCCTTTTCTATCTTCATCCCTTCTATAGTAATATCTATATCCGCGGGTATCTTCACGATATAGTCCTTTTCACTTATATCCCTGCAGACAGAGATGATAATCTCCTTCATATTCTCCTTCAGGTATTCATTAAACTTCTTCTCTATCTTCTTTAATACCTCATCTATAAAGTTGTTTTTAAGGGCAAGGAGTTCTTTTTCCTTCTCCATAACAAAGGCAGAGATACTTCTTTCTGCCTCTCTGTCTATCTTCTCTTTTTCTGCCTGAAGTTTTAACTCATACTCCTTATCTATTGCCACCTTTTCAGCACTATACCTTGCCTCAAGTTCTTCTTCTGCTTCCCTTACAATATCAGATGCCTTTTTCTCTGCCTCTTCAATTACTTTTTTTATAAGTTTTTCCAGCATCTTCACACCTTGATTGAAAATAGCAGGAATATAGAAACGACAAGTGCCAGGACCGCATATGTCTCAACAAACGCACCATATACCAGCGCCTTCATACTTGCCTCAGGGTGTTTTGCAGAAACAGCAATACCTGCAGCACATACCTTCCCCTGATGTATAGCAGAAAATAACCCTGATATTGCGATGGGAAGGGTTGCTATAAGAATCTGTAAGCCCTGCTGACTTGTTATAGTAATAGTTCCACCACCTAATATACCCACCTTCATCAAAACAAGAAAGCCGGTAAGAAACCCGTAGATACCCTGCGTTCCAGGGAGAGCCACAAGTAGCAACATAATCCCGAACTTCTCCGGCTCCTCAGAAAGAACACCATTGGCTGCACTTCCTGCATATCCAATCCCTATACTTGAGCCAGTACCACAGAGAAAGACAGCCAGTGCTGCACCGGTTAATGCGTATATCATCCCCATATCCATCTTAGCCCCCTTTTGTCTCCTTAATCTTTTTGATTAAAGCAGGTATAACCTCAAATATATCCCCGACTAAACCTAAGTTTGCCACCTTAAATATAGGCGCATCAGGGTCTTTGTTTATGGCAATGATATAGTCGGATGTCTGCATACCAGCAAGATGCTGGATAGCACCTGATATACCGCAGGCGATATATATCTTTGGCTTGACTGTCTTGCCTGTCTGGCCTACCTGGTGAGGATATGGTATCCAGCCAGAATCCACAGCAGCACGGGAAGCACCAACCGCGCCTCCCAGAAGGTCAGCCAGTTCCTTAATCATTGCAAAGTTCTTCGGGTCCTTTACTCCTCTCCCTCCTGAAACAATCACCTCTGCCTCCTGAAGGTCAACCACATTCTCTATCTTTTCCTTCCCGAGGATTTTCACCTTATTCTGTAGTTGGTCACTGTTAAAATTTTCTATGACAACCTCTGGATGCCTCTCCTCTATGAGTTTCGCCTCATCAAACATCTTTGGCCTTATGGTTGCCATCTGTGGCCTGTGGTTTTTACATATAATCCTTGCCATAAGGTTTCCGCCAAATGTAGGTCGTGTCTGGACAAGCAGTTTTGTTTCAGGGTCAATACTTATGTCAGTACAGTCAGCAGTAAGCCCTGTCCTTACCCTCGCTGCAACAGAAGGAATAAACGCCCTTCCCATCATTGTGGCTGCTGCAATAACAATAGATGGCTTATACTTTGTAATCAACTGTGCCATTGCAATGGCATATGGCTCTTCCTGAAAGTGTTCAAGTAAAGGGTCTTCCACCACATATACCCTGTCTGCACCGCGTGCTCCAAGTTCTCCAGCAAGTCCCCTGACATTATTTCCGATAAGAACCCCTGCGATATATTCCCCGAGTACTCTTTTCAGTTTAAGTGCCGCATTCAACATCTCAAAAGCAACGGGGCAGAGTTTCCCATCCCTGCTTTCTGCAAAAAACCATATCCCTTTATATTGTGATAAATCCACAACAGATGCCACCTTTTCTTCCTTCTCAAGGGCACCCTCGGGACAGGTCTTTACACATAAACCACACAGGTTACAGTTCTCATTTATAAAAAGTTTTCCATCCCTTATCTCTATCGCTCCAAAAGGACAGGCATCTATACACTGTTTACATAATGTGCACCTTTCATATATTATCCCGATAGCCATTACAGAACCCCTTGTTTTTTAAGTTCTTCAATAAGTGCATCTACAAGTTTTTCTGTCTCCCCTTCAACCTTTTTCCCTTCCTTTTTCATCTGCTCTGTCCATACATCAACCACCCTTGTAGGAGAACCATCCTGCCCATAAAAAGATTGATTTCCCTCTATGTACTCGCTATCCCATACATTAATCTGTGCCTTCTTTGCCTTCAACATCCCTTTAAGAGAAGGGATACGAGGCTGGTTTATCTCCTTAACAACTGTGATTAATACAGGAAGGGAAACAGAAAGTTCCTCATAGTGGTCTTCCATAAGACGGGCACACTCCATTACCCCATCTGATACATCCTTTATCTTGCTTACATAGGTGATATAGGGTATGTTGAGGTGGTGGGCTATCTCAGGGCCCACCTGGCCTGTGCTACCATCAAGTGTCTCC
>Ga0078972_1005226_pt1 | contig 33516 bp, 31 predicted proteins | sample YelNatPaOPGAMG01_FD_67568 | JGI IMG/M metagenome (GOLD analysis project Ga0078972, IMG submission 67568) | Hot spring thermophilic microbial communities from Obsidian Pool, Yellowstone National Park, USA - OP-RAMG-01 (SPADES assembly) (version 2) | ecosystem: Environmental > Aquatic > Thermal... | reverse complement strand
ATCGAGGAGTTAATAAAATAAATATGCAAAATACTAAAACAATACCACAAGTAAAAATTCCTGCTGTATTTGAAACTTCTCTAAATGGCGTAGATTTGTCTTTCGCTAATGTTAGCGAATACGAAAGGACAAAACATGTTCATCGTCTTCACCCTTATCTGGGAAAATTTATTCCTCAACTTGTAGAAGTATTTTTAAAATATTATGGCTACGTATCATAAATTAATTATTGGAAATTGTATGATTATGAAAGAGATACCTGATGGGACTGTCCATTTAATGGTTACCTCACCGCCATATTTTAATGCTCCTTTTGATTATAAAGGTCTATTTAAAAACTACGAACAATATCTTGGAGTATTGAGAAGATTTGCAAAAGAAACCTTTCGCGTTCTGCAAGAAGGCAGAATAGCGGTTTTAAACATTGATGATATGCTAATAAATGGCGAGAAATTTCCGATAGTTGCCGATGCTATAAAAATTTTTCAAGAAGCCGGTTTTAGATATAGAGACAGGATTATTTGGAAGAAACCTGATGGTTATTTAAGAATTAGTCGCAGAAGCGGTGTCATTCTTCAAAACCCTTATCCAATGTATTTTTACCCTGATAATCTTTTAGAAAGTATCATCATTTTCCAAAAAGGAAAATTTAATTATCGTTCTATCCCAAAAGAAGTTCGTGAGGCCTCAAAAATTGATACGAAAGAATTTTCAAACAAGAAATGGTATATGACACTTTGGGAAATGAATAATGTTTTGCCCGGCTCTCCTTTAGAAAAGGACATCGCGGCTTTTCCTTATGAATTGCCCTATCGTATTATCAAACTATTTTCTTATAAAGGGGAAACAGTATTAGATCCTTTTGTTGGTAGCGGAACAACAATGAAAGCCGCAAGAGATTTAGGAAGGAACAGTATCGGCATTGAAATTAAAAAATCGTTAGTTCCGATTATTAAAGAAAAATTAGGTTTCGGCGGCAGACAAAGCGATTTTCTTTCAGATCAAAATGATAAGTTAGAAATTATTTATAGAAAGCCAGGCAAATATGGACCTATCAGCTAAAATAAAAGGTATAAAATATAAGCCGTTTCTTTGTAGAGATTTAGAGATTTTTGAATTTAACGACTTAGAAAAAGCGCTTGCTTCTGCTGCCTCTTTTATTTTAAAAATCAATAAAGAAAATAAAGTTGCTATAAGTTGGTGGGTTTCGGCTAAACGCACTCGTTCTTATCCCTACGCAAGAGTTTATGACACTTTGGGGTTTTCTGGAAAAAAGATAACAATCATTCCGATTGTGAAAGATGAGGGCAAAGAGGGTGACAGAGATTTTTTACAATGGGACACCGTTTCATTGATGAGTTTATTAGGAATTTACGTAATCATCGCTTATTATCACGAAGCAGAACCAAGCAAAAGATACAAAAACAAAATTACAAACCAGCGTTTTGATACAAACTATCTTAAAGAGCAAATTAAGAACATCCTTTCTTATCAATCAGATGCTTTACATTGGAACATTGCTCATATAGATAATGCTGGAAGAATTGGGCAAAAAGCTTTAGAAGCATATGATGAAATTTCAAAGAAATTAAGAGTTGAGATGCATTCACGCCAAAGCGCAGAAAGAAGAATAAACGAACTATTAAAAGGCAAAGAAGAATTTATGAATCTTTCACGAATTTTAGCTGAAAAGGCGCAAAGAAGAGAGCGGTTGACTGTCCAACCAAAAGAAAATCTCTCCGGAACAAAAGCTATTATTACAATACAGAATTATTTAGGTGGCTTATATTATTTTACTGCTGATGAAGTAGAGGTTAGAGGCAATAATGTCTTTTTAAGTGAAGGGAAACATAGTAAAACAAACTCTTTGCCGTCATTAGAAGATATAAAAGATGGTTTATTGAAAATGATTCTCTTTACCAATCTTGAAAATGTAAAAGCGGATGGAAAGAATTATAAACCAATAGCAGTATTAAAATTAACGGTCGAAAATCATTTTAATGAAAATCAACTTTCTTCTTCGCAAAAGGAAATTTTAAAACTTTTACGAGAAGAAGCGAAAAACAATAATTTTCAAATTCAACTAATATGAATTATTACGATTATTTTTAAAGAGAGAAGGGGGTCAGCCTGTGTACTTCGGACGATAAAGGAAGGTTATATTGAAAGAGCAGAAGTATCGCATCGGAAGGCATTGAGAAGCGTAATTGGGATGGAAGAAATTATCGAATAAGTTTTGGAAGTTATCCACAGTTGCTATTACAATAGATACTTGACAGCGTTTGAGTTCCTATTATAATAGAAACTGAATAGGTATAGTATTATGGAAAAAGCTAAAATTGAACAATTTTATACTCGTTGGCATGCCGTTTTGCCGCAAAGGATTGACGGTTATATTTACGACGAGGACAGAAAACTATTGCCAACTCGTTTTATGTTCTCAAAATTCAAAAAGATAATAGAGAAATTTTTGAAAAACGAGATTTCGGAAATTGAAAAAATTATCTTGATGCCCGGCATTAGAGGTATAGGAAAAAGTACGCTTTTGGCGCAAACTTTTGCTTTGGAGAAATTTTTAAAGCCGAATAAAGACATGGCGATTTTGGAGAATATCGGAAAGTTAGATGAGAAATTATATCTTGATGTTAGTCAATTACATGCAGAACAAATTACCTTGAATGATTTTTTCAAATTTTACGAGGAGATAAAAGAATTTCATTTTGAAAAGCCAGATAAAAAAATTTTGATTCTTCTTGATGAAATACATTTTGATGAAAATTGGGGTTTATTTTTAAAAAATCTTTTTGACAGAACCAAAGGGCATAAAGATATTTTAGTGATCGCGACCGGTTCGTCAGCCTTGCAGATAAATATGATTGCCGATTTGGGCAGGCGAACAGATGTTTGGAATATTTTTCCAATGACATTTAACGAATACTTGATTTTGAGATATGGCAAATATCCCTTAGACGGTTTGTCGGACGAACTTCAAGAAACATTTTTTAACTCTTCTGACGCCACCGATGTTTTTAAAAAACTCCAAAGAAAGGAAGCTGAAATAAGGAGGTATTTTCTCAACGAAGTGCCAGCAGGAGCGGAGAACGATTTTTTTGAATCAGGCGGTTTTCCTTCCGCTGTAAAAATTGAAAACAAACAAAAAGCGCTAGAAAAAATAAGAAGCGTGATAGATGGCATTATTGCCAAAGATATTCTTAAGCTCAAAAGATTTGAAACGCATACCATCGCCAAGGTTAATGATTTGCTTTATCTTTTGGCACAGTCGGATTTGGTAAGTTATCAAAAACTTCAAGACGCGCTTAAAATTCAAAGACCGGAAACATTGGAAAATTTGATTGAGGTTTTAATAATGGCTGGTTTATTGATTAAGATTAGGACATACGGTCAGACATACGGAAGCACAAGAAAAACGCCGAAGTTCCTTTTTATAACTCCGTCTTTAAGGTCGGCGATATTAAGCAATAACTATCTTTCCGGCACAGAGGGTAAAAAACTGGAAGATTATTTCGCTTTAATTTTTCAAAAAGATATTAAAGCCAATCAGATATTTGGCGCGCCAAGATTGTCTTATGATATCGCCGAAGGCGGAGCGGATTTTGTTTTGACTTTGAAAGACAGGAACAATATCGTGATTGAAGTTGGTTTTAATAAAGAAGAAATTAAACAAGTTGAATTTACTATGAAGAAAGTTAAAAGCCGCTACGGATTAGTCTTTGGAAGCAAAGAATTAGAGTTAATTAATAATTCTATTGTGAAAGTCCCATTGAGATTTTTAATGCTTATTTGATTTATGCTTTACGAAACTTTTAATTCATTTAAAAAGACTGGATTTGTTAAAAATTATGTTGATATTGGATACCTTGTGATACCAAGCAAGGATTTTGTAAAATTTATCTTTGAGTAGTGCCCAAAGCTTATCATGGTCATAAGTCCCTCATTACCAAAAGCTTGTTTTGTAATATCCCTCATACTTAAACCTTTATTATACAAGGATGTGACCTGCTCCCTTTTTTCTTCTAAAAACTCAAGCTTATTTTTAATAGCTATTTTTCCGTTCTTTATAGGTCCACGCAGTGCATCAAATATTATATCAAAATCAAGTTTCAAAAGATTATGTAAAGTTTCTATCATTACATTAGGAGACTCATCATCACGCATATATTTTAGACGCTCAGAGAGAAACACATCCCCTAAAAATAACCATCCCCTTTCCTTCAGGTAGAAAACCTTGTGATCATGACTGTGACCTGGTGCATGTATTACATCAAAGGTGAAATGCGCTGTTTGTATTGTTTTGCTCAATGTATTAGCCTCTGATGGTTCTGGCATTCCCCATGTAATTCTGCGATACCACTGAAGCTTATGTGGATGTTTTATAAGTTCTAATCCTTCTTCTGGAACCAGCGGAATAATGCCAAGTTTGTTTGCCTCTGCGTTACCACCTATGTGATCCTCATGATGATGGGTAATAGCAATCTGTTGCACCTTATGGTCCTCAATAAACTGCCGTATATGCATTTTAGCATCAACAAAACCCGTATCTATAAGAAGGTTATCTATACAAAAAGCATGAACAAAAAATACCGGCCCACCCATAAGGGTTTTTGACATCTTAATGACATATATATCATCAAATTTTATAACCTTAAATAGCATCGGTTATTTTTATTTTCCAGAAACATTAAACCTGAAGTATACAACATCACCTTCCTGCATTATGTAATCCTTACCCTCTATCCGTAAGAACCCCTGTTCGCGTGCAGCACTTTCTGAACCAGCCCTGACATAATCTTCGTATGATATAACCTCAGCCTTAATAAAACCCCGTTCAAAATCAGAATGGATCTTACCTGCTGCCTGTGGAGCCTTTGTACCTTTAACAATGGTCCATGCGTGTGCCTCTTTTGGACCAGAAGTAAAAAATGTTAGTAGATTTAATAATTTATACCCCTTCTCTATCATTTCATCAAGGCCTGAGCGCCTGATGCCAAGTTCTTTAAGGTACTGAGCTCGCTCTGCAGGATCAAGTTCTGCAAGTTCTGATTCTAATTTACCTGATATCACTACAACGCTTGCATTTTCCTTTAAAGCCTCGTCCTTAACCTGTTGCACATACATCTGTTCTTCTTCACTATTAGCAGTGGCATTGTCATTCTGGTTCAACTCTGTTACATTGGCTATATACATAGCTGGCTTTGATGTTAACAGATTAAGTTCATTCAAAATCAACTGTTCTTCTTTATCCATTGGCAAATTAATAGCTTTCTTCCCCTCTGACAAATGTGTGGAAAGCCTCTTTAAAAAATCTGCCTCCTGAACAAGTTTTTTATTCCCGCTCTTAGCCGATTTTGTTACCTTTTCCAGTCGCTTTTCTACGGTATCCAGATCCGCAAGCAGCAGTTCTGTATTGATAATACCTATATCTCTTACTGGATTAACATCACCCTCAACATGAATAATATCTTTGTTAACAAAACATCGTACAACATACGCAATAGCATCAACCTCGCGTATATAACTTAAAAACTTATTACCCAGTCCTTCCCCTCTGGATGCACCTTTAACAAGTCCTGCTATATCTACAAATTTCAGTGTTGTATATATCTTCTTCTCTGATTTATCTATGCGTGCAAGTACATCTATCCGCTCATCCCTTACATCAACGATCCCTATATTTGGTTCTATTGTTGTAAACGGATAGTTATCAGCAGAGACTTTTGATGCAGTAAGTGCATTAAATATGGTAGATTTGCCAACATTGGGCAACCCTACTATACCACAGCTAAATCCCATTTAAACTATCCTTATCCTGTTTACAAACTCCATAGCTTTCTGTCTTTCATCTTTTATAAACATCTGAATACCTTCTGAGAGCTTATCAAATAAACTTTCTAATAACCTCAATTCATTGGGACTGAATTCTGACAAAACATGCTCTACAGTTTGCCCGGTGATAACAGGCTTTCCTATCCCTATCCTTATTCTATAAAATTCCTTTGTACCTATATGCTGAATAATAGATTCTATACCTTTATGCCCGGCGCTGCTCCTGTTATAATGGAATTTTACCCTTCCAATCGGAATATCTATGTCATCATGAACAACGATCATATCCTGGGGGTTTATATTATATTTTTTTATTAAGGCATGTACAGCCACACCACTCATATTCATATATGTCAGAGGTTTAACCAGCATAACATCATATTCCTCAGAGTATCCTGTTACAGCGTTAGCCTGTTTTTTTTTAATTTCGCAATGGATCTTGTCTGCAAATGCTGACAAAAATAAAAAGCCAGCGTTATGCCTTGTGTATAGATATTTGTTTCCGGGGTTACCAAGACCAATAACGATACTTTTCGGTGTGTGTTTTTTATACAAGCCAAACAAAGGGATTTATTTTGTTTCTTTTTTGGACTCTTTTTTGGGTTCTGCTTTTTCTTTTTCAGCAGGAGCTGTTTGTTTGGATTCTTTTGTTTCTTCAACTGGTTGCTCCCCTTCCTTGGCTTCTTTACCCTTCTTGATAACCTCTGGTTCTGTGGTTGGTGCTTCAGCTGGTGTTGGTTGCACAACTTCTTCTTTAGCCGGTACCATCACATGAACAACAGGTGTCTCCGGGTTATCAATAAATTCAACATCTTTAATGGGCTTAATATCCCTGACATGAAGCGTATGTCCTATATTCAGATTTGTTACATCAATCTCTATATGCTTTGGTATAGATGTCGGCAAACATTTTATATTCAGTTCCCTTGTAACGATCTGCAGTATACCTCCAAGTTCAATGCCCTTTGCTTTACCAACTACAAGCACGGGTGCCTTTGTCTTTATATACTGGTTCTCAAATACTTCGTACAGATCTATATGCAGGACTTCGTTCGTTATAATGTGCCTTTGTACATCTTTGATCAGAACCATCTTTTGCGTTGATTCACCATTATTTTTAATGTTTACCTTTATAAGTTCATTAGAGCCTATCCTTAGAACATTTTTGACATCTACAACAGGTATAGAAACATGTAAAGTATCATTTTTCCTGCTATAGATAACCGCAGGAACCTCTTTTTTTTGTCTTATTGCCTTTGCCTTTTGTTTACCAAAATCTTTTCTTAATGTTGCGTTGATTACCAAATTTTCCATTTTTTTCTCCTTGTATTCATACAAACAATGAACTTACAGAAGTTTCCTCGTGGATCCTTATTATAGCCTCTGCAAGTAGATGAGCTATGCTTTTAACAACTATTTTTTTGCATGATTTCGTGTGATCGTCAGGTCTTATTGTATCTGTTACTATAAGTTCAATCATCTCAGAATCGTTTATCTTTTCAATAGCATTACCGGAAAGAACTGCGTGAGTAGCACACCCATATACCTTTGCAGCCCCTTGTTTATTTAAAGCATTTGCTGCCTGTGTTATTGTTCCAGCAGTATCAACAATATCATCTACAATCAAAGCGTTTTTATCCTTTACATCTCCAATGATATTCATTACTTCTGAAACATTTGGTTTTGGTCTTCTTTTATCTATAATGGCAAAAGAAGCATCAAGCCTTTTTGCAAAGGCTCTTGCTCTTTCAACCCCACCTGCATCAGGCGACACTACAACTATATCGTCCGGGATGTGTTCTTTAATGTATTCTAATAAAACAGGCATTGCATATAAATTGTCTACAGGTATATTGAAGAAACCCTGAATCTGTCCGGCATGAAGATCCACTGTTAGAATCCGTTGTGCACCTGCGGTTGTAAGCAAATCTGCAACAAGTTTTGCAGAAATAGGGGTTCTCGGGGTTACTTTTCTATCCTGCCTTGCATAACCATAGTATGGAATAACAGCTGTGATCCTTTTTGCTGAAGCCCTTTTAAGGGCATCTATCATAATCAAAAGTTCCATTATATGGTGATTACCTGGTATAGAAAAAGATTGTACTGCAAACACATCCATTCCTCTAACATTCTCGTTAATTTCAATTCTACTTTCACCATCGCTAAAGGTTTTAACCATTGCCTCACCTGGTGCAATACCAATATTTTTACATATACTTTCCGTAAGTTCCTTATTGGAATTACCGCTAAATATTTTTAGATTTCCATTCATATCCTTATCCAAACTGGGGCGGGAGGATTCGAACCTCCGCATGGCAGATCCAAAGTCTGCTGACTTACCGCTTGTCTACGCCCCAAGTAAACCAGAAACATTATAGATTTCTGGTTAAAAAGACTTTAATTATGCCTCTGTTTTGTTTGTGCCTGCCCCTGATGATGCCCCACTTTTTTCCAGCTCTTTTTTGTATGCGTCTATAACAGTGTTCTCAATCTTCTGCCTTGTTTCATTATTAAGTGGATGAGCAGTGTCTTTGTAACTTCCATCTTTCATCTTCTTGCTTGGCATTGCGACAAACAAACCATTGTTTCCATTGATAATTCTCAAATCCCTTATCACAAAGCATCCGTCAAAGATTATTGTGGCAAATGCCTTTAGCCTTTCCTCGTTAACCGGGAATACCTTTACCTCTGTAATTTCCATACTTTCTACCTCCTTATGTTATATACCTCTTAATTTGTAAACTGTTGTATATTCATTTGTCATTTTAATAAAGGCTTTTTCTGCTTCCTGTTCCTCATAAAAGACACCGAAAACACAGGAGCCACTCCCTGTCATTGCAGCGGCTTTTGCACCGTTGTCTAAAAGTCTTTCCTTAATCATCTTTATTTCAGGTCTATACAACTCCACCACTTTCTCAAGGTCGTTTTGTAGACACCTAATAATATCATTTTTTGTATATATAGCAAGATCGCACATAAACAGTAGCTCAGATTTTGTCAATGTTTTTAACTGGGAATATGCCCAGCTTGTTGATATGCCAAAATCAGGCTTCACAACAATATAATACAAAGGATCGATGATCTCAACCTTTTTTACTATATCTCCCCTTCCACTTGCAATTCCACTACCATCTACCATGAAAAACGGAACATCCGAGCCTACCTGTTTTGAAAGTTCAAAAAGTTCTACTTCAGTATAAGAAGGTAAAACCTTATTAAGTAGCTTTAAAACACAGGCAGCATCACTACTTGCTCCACCCATGCCTGCTTGTGTGGGTATGTGTTTTTCTATTATTATCTTAACACCCCTCCTTTTTATCTTTTTTTGTTTAAAAAACACATCCGTTGCTATGTAGACAGTGTTTTGCCCATTAGTGGGTATATCCTCATTAGCGCTAACCCTTATTTCTTCACCTTCTTCAACAGAAAGGTTAATTTTATCATAAAGCGATACCTTTTGCATAAGGGTTAGTATTTCATGATAGCCATCGTTTCTTTTACCAGTTATGTATAAGAATAGATTAAGCTTTGCTGGTGTCAGCGCTGAAACATAATCCATGTTTGATTAATCAGAATTTTTCACTATAGAGGATACCTTCTGTACCTCCATTGAAGCGTTGCCATTAAAAATAGCCCCTTCCTCTATAACAAGAACAACGGTTTTGATATTACCTGTAAACCTTCCTTTACTCTTTATTTCCACCCTGTCGTACGCAGTAATATTACCTTTAACCTCTCCGCTTAATATCAATGAACCAGTCTCTATCTCTGCCTCTAAACTGGCTGTTTCGCCTATAAGTAGTTTACCTTTTGATTGAATATTTCCTTTGAAAGAACCGTCTATTCTTACAACACCGTCAAATATAAGCTTTCCTTCAAAGGAACTCTCCTTACCTATAATAGTATGTATCTCTTCTGCCCTGACGATGTTTTCTTTTTTATCAAACATACAACCCCCTAATTAACCCTTATAATATCTAAAATTCTATCCAGTTCCTCAAGGGAGGCATAATGTATCTCAATCCACCCCTTGTTACCATAATGATTAATCTTTATTCTGGTGGAGAATTTTTTTCTTAATTCATCTTCTATAGAAGCTACCTGCAAACTAACCTCTCTTGGTTGAGGTGTAGTCTTTGTTCTTGAATGTTTGGTCTTTACATAATTTTCAGCGGCTCTTACTGTAAGTTTTTCATCATGGATCTTGCGAAAGAGTTTTAATTGTTCTTCCACAGTATTTAGTGACAGGATAGCTCTTGCATGACCAGGGGTTATAGTACCATCCTTTATAGCATTCTTTATAATATCCGGCAGTTTTAAGAGCCTTATGGCATTAGCTACAGTTGCCCTGTCTTTACCAATCCTTTTAGCAATGTCAAATTGATTTAACCCATAATCTTCCATAAGCCTCTTAAAGCCTTCAGCCTCATCAATAGGGTTGATGTCCTCCCTCTGCAGGTTCTCTATAAGAGAAAGAAACAATTGATCCCTTTCATCAACATCCTTTATAATTACAGGAACTTCTTTTAATCCTATTTTCTTTGCAGCCCTTAACCGTCTCTCACCCGCTATAAGCTGAAATCCATCCCCATCGGGTTTTACTACAAGTGGCTGAAGAATGCCATTTGCCTGTATTGAAGCAGCAAGTTCATCTATGGTGTGCTCATAAAATGTTTTTCTTGGCTGTTTATTGTTTGTAGAAATCTTTGACACAGGACAAATAAAATAGCCTTCCTTGGTAGTGGTTTCTTTTGTTCTTACTGGTATAAGTGCAGACAATCCCTTCCCCAGGGCATTATGCCTTTTTTCCATGATCGAATATCCCTTTTTCTTTATGCTTTTGTAATAATTCCTTTGCCATTTCTATATAGCTCCTTGCACCCTTTGATGTTATATCATATAAAAGGGCTGGTTTGCCAAAGCTTGGTGCCTCTCCCAATCTTACGCTCCTTGGAATAATTGTTTTAAATCTCAAGGATGCAAAATGTTTATCTATCTCCTCCTTTACCTGATAGGATAGATTATTTCGTGGATCAAACATTGTCAACAAAATACCTTCTATTTCCAGCATCTGATTTATATTCTCTGTAACAAGTTCAACTGTTTTCATGAGCTGACCAAGCCCTTCCATAGCATAGTATTCACACTGTAAAGGAATGATAATACTATCAGCAGCTGTAAGTGCATTAACAGTCAATAGCCCGAGTGATGGTGGGCAATCAATGATTATGTAATCATAAAGATCCTTAACTTCTTTAAGAACATTTTTTAGTCTTGTCTCTCTTGAAATAACATTTATTAATTCTATTTCTGCGCCAATAAGTTCTTCGTTTGATGGAGCGATCTTTAAATACTCTAATTCAGTAGGTTTTATGATTTGAGAGAGCTTAGCCTTACCTATTATAGCATGATAAATGCTTCTCTGTAAGGTTGTCTTATCAATGTTAAATCCACTTGTGGAATTCCCCTGTGGATCAAGATCGACCAGCAGTACCCTTTTTTCAGCCACAGCAAGGCTCGCAGAAAGGTTTACAGCTGTTGTTGTTTTGCCAACACCTCCTTTTTGATTTGCTATAGATATTACCCTGCCCATGTATATGTTCTTATGTCAAAACAACAAAATTATGTCAATCTCATATAAAATTTATGCTGGAAAGTTAAAAATATAAACCCAAAAAATACATTTTCAAATGCGTTTTTTTGGATTAAGTATTAAGGTATACAAGGGCTATATGGTAAGTGAAACAAAACAAAAAGAGCTACTTAAAAGAATGGAAGATTTAGGTATCAAAGAATCTGATATCCTGGAAAAATTTATTCGTTCCCGGGGACACGGGGGACAAAATGTTAACAAAACTTCTACATGTGTTTACCTAAAGCATGTACCCACCGGAATAGAGATAAAGATGCAAAAAGAAAGGTCCCAAGCCATAAATAGATTCCTTGCAAGAAGGTTGTTAGTTGATAAAATAGAGCAGATGTTGTTAGGTGAAAAAAGTCGCATTCAGAAAGAAATAGAGAAAATACGGAGGCAGAAGAGAAAGCGTTCTAAAAGAGCAAAAGAAAAGATGCTAAGGGACAAAAGATACACCGCTATAAAAAAGGCTTTAAGGAGTAACTTAGATGAAACAGTATGAAGGCATCAACAATGATGTCTTTTTTAATAGAACCCGTCACAAAGCACTTTCTAAAAAATTGGGCGAACTACTTGTTAATAGTAAAAAAACCATTTCAACAGCAGAATCCTGCACAGGTGGAATGATTGCTAAAGTAATAACAGACATCCCTGGTAGTTCAAGATATTTTATTGGCGGAATTGTTAGTTATTCAAATGAAGCAAAGATAAAGCTATTACATGTAAATAAAAGGTTAATAGATACATATGGGGCTGTATCGCCTCAGGTTGCTGTAGAAATGGTTAAAGGTATTCAAAAATTGATGAAAACGAACTGTGCTATCGCGGTAACAGGTATAGCTGGGCCAGAAGGTGGTACAGCCAGAAAGCCAGTAGGGCTGGTTTACATTGCAGTGGCAAAGGATAGTGATATAGAAGTAAAAAGGTTTATCTTTCAAAAAGATAGAGATGGTAACAGAAAACAAACAACAACAGCAGCCCTGAGTATGCTTATAAAAAAATTGCAATAGAAGGGTGGCTATAATAACATAGAATAGTAGATGTGAAATTTGGACAAAGCAAACCGATTTCGCAAATCATTATAACATATTGAAATATATGCTCTTCTACCTGTAATGTTACAAACGGTTGACTTGTTAAGTCAACTGCACATATTCATAATAGGATTTATATACATGAGGAGGCATTATGAAATTATATACGAAATCTTACACCATGAAGGTGGATAACCTTCCTATAAGGAATAATAAATATCAAACGATAGAGGTATTTACTTTACCAAACGGGTTAAAGGTTTTTTACGATCATGTTCCTGATACCCCGCTTGTCTCAATTCAGGCATGGGTAAATACAGGAAGTGCTGATGAGCCTGAAAAATGGGCTGGTATATCACATCTCATTGAACATATGTTTTTTAAAGGTACTGCTAACAAAAAGATAGCTGTCATTGCAAAAGAGATAGAATCATTAGGCGGCTATATAAATGCGTTTACCTCGTTTGAGGAAACAGTATTTTATATAACAATAAAGAGCATGTATTTTAACAGGGCAGTAGAGGTGCTTGCACAAACCATTATCAATCCATCGTTTGATGATACCGAGTTAAAAAGTGAAAAACAGGTTGTTCTTGATGAAATAAAAAGGGGGAAAGACGATGCATATCATACATTGTTTCTCAATCTTTATTCTCTCTCATATAAAGGTCACCCTTACAGCAGACCCATTATAGGGTATGAGAATACTGTCAGATCTCTTACCAGGAACAACATATTCACTTATTATAAAAGATGGTACACACCTTCTAATATAAATATTGTGATAGCTGGTGACATACCAAAACAGCAAGTAGAACAGGTTACATATAAAGCCTTCCTGGACCTGAAATCAAATGGCATTATAAAACATATAAGACCTAAACAGTTCACCCAGTTAAAACAACGGAGCCTTTTAAAAAGATTGGATGTAAAAGAAACTTATTATGCCATGGGATTTATTACACCTCCTGTAACAAGTGATGATAGCTTTGCGCTTGAGGTGCTATCCTATATTCTTGGTGGCAATGATACCTCAAGATTGCCACGCATAGTCAAAACTGAGCAGAGATTGGTTGATAGCCTGATGGTTTCTTACTCTTCAAACCGGTATACAGGGTTTTTCAGTATAAGCGGTACCACTGCACCTGAGAAATTAAAGGATGCCTTTACAGCTATTATGGATACAATAGAGGATACAAGTATCCAGTTGCCAACGCATGATGAGATAGCCCGTGCCAAGCAGATACTCAAAAGTATGTTTATATACGATCTTGAAACAGTGAAACAGCGGGCAATGAAGATTGGTGAAGCGGTAGTTGAGATGGGTGGCATTGATTATATAATGGATTATACAAAAAAGATAGATAATGTTAATTTAGAGATGATCGGAAATGTTATTAACAAATACCTTAGCCCGGCAAGGCTTAATGTTGTTGCTCTGTTACCTAAAAGAAAGGTTTATGAAAAGAGGCGGATAAGCATTGTGCATCCAACGAACAAAATTGCAGATTATAACATGGTGCACTCAGGAGATGTTATGATAGCCACATTTGAAAATGGCTTGAGGGTAATAATAAAAGAAAAGCATACAATTCCGATAATTGCTTTTTCAGCCTTGTTTCTTGGCGATATGTCAGAAGAGCCTTCTGATAAGACAGGGCTTTTGAATGTTATGTCTATGATGCTTAAAAAGGGTACGCATTATAGAAAAGAAAGCGATATAGAAAGGGAAAGCGATAACATAGCAGGCGTATTCTCCTGTGTAAGAACGAAACAATCATTTGGCATAACAGGAGAATTTCTCAACAAATATACGGACGATGGATTGAGTTTGTTTGCAGATATGCTTTTGAATTCAACATTTGATACGGATGAAATTAAACATGTAAAAAAAGATATTATAGCTGACATCAAGATAGACAGAGATAATATAGGATTACAGGCAAAGAATGCCTTTTTAAGGCTCATATATGGCAATACCCCTCTCAGTCTATCGGAAAAAGGTAGTGAGACAACCATTAAAAAGATTGAAAGAAATGATCTTATAAATGCTTATAATAAATTTGTAGTGGGTAAAAATGGTGTTATTTCTATAGTTGGTGATATGAATAGATTTGATATGATAAACAAGATTGCAAGGTATCTCTCCAGGATCAAAACAGGTAGTATTTATACACCACCATCCTATAACATCAAATCAGTAAAGAGCATAACCAGAACAGAGAAGTTTAGAATGGAAAAGAATCAGGCTCACATAATAAGCGGTACACTTACAGTCCCGGTTAATCATGAAGATAGATTTGCACTTATGTTGATAGATCAAATACTGGGAGGACAGAGTGGCAGAATGTTCGTTGAATTAAGGGATAAACGTGGTATATGTTACGCTGTGCAAACAATTGGGGAGGCAAAACTTAATAATAGGGGATGGTTTGGAATTTATGTATCCACATCACCGGAAAAGATAGAGCTTTCACTTGAGGTTATAAAATCAGAGTTAAAAAAACTTTACGATAGTGGCGTAAATGATGTAGAGCTTGAAAACAGTAAACGGTATGTACTATCCGATTACGATAGCCGCAAGCAAATGGCTTTAACTGTATCAGGGATGCTTGCATACAACGAATTGTTTGATCGTAGTATTGATTATTTCAATAAGTTCCCCCAATTTATCAGACATGTAACAAAGACTGATGTAAATAATGTTATAAAAAAATATCTTGTACCGGATAAATTCGCAACGCTTGTACTTATGCCGGATTGATTCACATTATGAGGGATAATAATAAAGTAATATTTCTTGATAGGGATGGAACCATCAATGTAGAGGATGGTTATATAACAAAGGTTGAGCAGCTTCATCTTTACAAAGAAACAATAGATGCATTGAAGATATTAAAGGACATTGGGTACAGGATAGTTATTGTTTCCAATCAAGCAGGGGTTGCAAAAGGCTTATTAACAGAATATGAGCTCAAAGAAATTAATAAATCATTGCTTTCCATGCTAAAAGAAAAAGGAATTCCTATAGATGCTTTATATTATTGTCCACACCATCCTGAAGCTGTTATTCCAGAATACAAAAAGGATTGTGAATGTCGTAAACCAAAAGTGGGCATGATCAGAAAAGCGGAGAAAGAATTGAAGGTTATAGCAAAAAACGCCTACATGATAGGAGATAAACTAACAGATATAGAGCTTGCCTACAACTTTGAAGGTAAAGGTATACTTTTATTAACAGGTTATGGTAGCGAAGAGTCAAAGAAGATAAATTCTCCAAAACATACCCCTGTATATATAGCTAAAGACATTTTAGATGCGGTCTATTGGATAAAACAAAACACATCACCATAATTATTCTTTCTCAAAAGAGACACAATACAGCGTGTTGTAAAAGCAATGTTCGTTAATAATAGACAAATCTTCTTGTTGCATTTTTTGGGTTAATTGATAATCAATTCTGTATTGTGAGGAGGCTATATATGTCTATAAAAGCTGACAAATGGATAAGAGAAATGGCAATCAAGCATAGGATGATAGAACCTTTTGCAGAAAAACAGGTCTCTAAAGGTGTAATTTCATATGGCTTGTCATCTTATGGATATGATATAAGAATAGCAGATGAATTTAAAATCTTCACGAATATAAATACAGCCATTGTTGATCCAAAGGCTTTTGATACAAAATCATTTGTAGATTTCAAAGGTAATGTCTGTATCATTCCACCAAACTCGTTTGCATTAGGCAGATCAGTTGAATACTTCCGGGTTCCAAGAAATATAATGACTATATGTGTGGGCAAGTCCACATACGCCCGCTGTGGTATTATTACCAATGTAACGCCGTTAGAACCAGAATGGGAGGGATTTATAACATTAGAAATATCTAATACCACTCCTCTGCCTGCAAAGATTTATGCGAACGAAGGTATAGCTCAAATATTGTTCTTTGAAAGTGACGAAGTATGCGAGATTTCATACGGAGATAGAAAGGGTAAGTATCAGGGACAACAGGGTATAACTATACCTAAGGTTTAAAATATGCTGTTCATTGCATGAAGCTCTTAGACAAATATATAGCAAAAGAGATAACCTCTCCGTTTGTTGTAAGTCTTGTTGCTGTAAGTACTTTGATGCTTATAGGCAGGATGGTAAGGTTTTTTGATCTTATTATCGCAAAAGGGGTATCAGTAAAACAGGTTATGTTCTTATTTGTTTATATGACACCATTCATACTTGCCCTTTCAATACCTATTTCAGTTCTTATATCAGTAGTACTCGCATTCAATAGGCTTTCCACTGACAGTGAAATAATTGCGATGAAGTCAATCGGTATAAACCTTACAAAGCTTTCCAGGATCCCCTTCTGGCTTGGAGCCTGTGCTTATGTTGTAACAAGTTTTATATCGTTCTATTTATTGCCTGATGCCAACCTTGCTTTAAAGAATGAGTTCTTTAACATAATCATAAGAAAAACCACGGTAGGGATTAATGAAAAGGCATTTAACACCTTTACAAATGATATAATCTTTTATGTGGATAAGCTCTCTCAAAACAGAGAGCTTATGAATCATGTAATCATCTATGATGCAAGAGATCCCAAACTTCCAAATACAATTATAGCGGAACAGGGTAAATTCGTTGTTAACAGGCTTGCTAAAACTATTACATTATCGTTAAAGAATGGAAGCATTCAACAGTTAGCAGACAATCCTGATACAATACGGATTATAAATTTTAAACATTATGATATTTCTTTCTCTGAAGATGAGATAAGTCCATCCATGTCGTATTATAACAAATCTACATTTGAGATGACCATTCCAGAGCTTATAGGGGAGTACTACAGGTTAAAAAAGGACAAAAAACAATCCAATTCTTTGTTAACTGACATAGCAGAGCGTTTTGCAATACCTTTTACTACATTTATATTTGCAATAATCGGCATACCTCTCGGTATAAAATCTCCAAGGTCAGGCAAGGCTTATGGTATAACAATTGCAGTAATAATCGTTTTGTTTTATTACATTATTCTAAGTGGGGCAGAAACTGTAGGTAAATTAAATATCTTAAACCCTGTGATAGCTGTTGCTCTGGTGGATCTATTCTTTTTAATATCTGCGTTGATCTTATACTATCTGGTTTCGCTTGAAAAATCGCTTCAATTTTTTAATCCGTTTTCCTATCTAAAAAGGTATAAATGAAAATAATAACAAGATACATTGTTGATGAGTTTCTTCAAGTCTATTTTATTTCTATAACAGCATTATCAGGGCTATACATTATAGTTAATATATTTGAGAGTTTAAAGGATGTGATATCCTTCAAGCCCTCTATTGATAGTATTATAATGTTTTATGCAACACAATTGCCTAATATAATCTACCAGGTTATTCCAATGGCTAGTCTGCTGACAGTTGTTATTGTATATACTGTAATGTCAAGAAACAATGAGATCAGCTCTCTATTAACAACAGGTATAAGTCCAATTACAATAGTAAAACCATCTGTTATAATAGTAGTTTTGCTTTCTATAGCTCATTTTATGCTTGGTGAATATATTGTACCAGCGGCTAACATGAAAAATGCCATACTTGATGCAGAAATCCACCATACCAGGATGAGCCTATCAAATGACCTAAAGGTAAACAATATGTGGTTCAAATCAGGCAATAACATATATAGGGTGGGCTTGTTTATACCATGGCTTAAAACGATTAAAGACATTACTGTATACAGCTTTTCCAATGAAAATAGTGTGCTCATAAAAAGGGTAGACATCAATTATGCTACATGGGATAACGGGATGTGGAAGGCAAAGGATATATACATAAGGAATTTTATTGGCGAAGAACAGGTTGGTTATGATTTTTCAGATTCTGCAAATATAACACTTCCATTTATGCTTTCTGATTTAATGCATACAGGAAAAACACCGGATGAAATGAATTACAGAGAACTTAAGTCATACATCAAAAAACTAAAAGAAGAGGGCTACTCATATGCACCATATGATGTAGATCTGAACTCAAAAGTTTCTTATCCACTTTCATCGTTGTTTGTAATTCTGCTTGTAATTCCTTTTTCTTTAAAGAAGAGAAAAACATCGGGTATAATGCTTGCCTTTGGAGTTTCTCTTGCTATAGGGTTTAGCTACTGGATTATAATGGCATTTTCCATGTCTCTTGGTAATTCATCCATCCTTAGTGCTCCGGTTGCAGCCTGGTTGCCTAACATCATCACTTTTATAGTGTCTATAATAGTGATAACGCTCACAAAATGGTAGACTTACTTAAATTTTACAAATTCATGATTATTTTTTAATTTATAGCGTATACAGATGCGCTATAACGATATCGTTTTATACACTGTGAGCTTGAAAAACAAGAAATGCTTTTTGTATCTTAAAACGATGTCTGCTTTTTGACACGTAAACAAGGAGGTTATTATGGATATAAACAAGTTTACTCAAAAGGCTCAAGAAGCACTTATGAATGCCCAGAGTGTTGCTGCAAGGTACAAGCATCAACAGGTAGACAATGAGCATGTCATGATTGCATTGCTTGACCAGGAGGAAGGTTTAATCCCGCATATTTTTGAGAAGATAAGCGCTACGGATCCAGGTGTTAATGTAAACAATATACGTGAAGAGATAGAGAGGTATCTGGCTGGTCTGCCAAAGGTAAGCGGCCCATCTGGTACTGTTGATCAAATATATATAACATCAAGGCTGAACAGCATGCTTGATCAGGCTGTAAGAGAAGCCCAAAATATGAAGGACGAGTATGTAAGTGTGGAGCATATCTTACTTGCAATGCTCAACGAGGGCAGAACAGGTACGCTTGGCAGAATACTGATTGATAATGGAGTGAGCAGGGACAAGGTAATGAAAGCACTTGCATCTATAAGGGGTAGCCAGAGGATAACCTCCCCTACACCAGAAGCAACATACGAAGCATTAGAAAAATATGGAAGGGATCTTACAAAAGCAGCCGCTCAAGGTAAACTGGATCCTGTTATAGGTAGAGACGATGAGATCAGAAGAACTATTCAGATCCTGTCAAGGAGAACAAAAAACAATCCCGTACTTATAGGTGAGCCGGGTGTAGGTAAAACAGCTATAGTAGAAGGACTTGCACAGAGGATTATCAAGGGGGATGTACCTGAAAGCTTAAAAAACAAAAGACTTGTAGCACTTGACATGGGAGCATTAGTTGCAGGCGCTAAATACAGGGGGGAGTTTGAAGAAAGGCTAAAGGCTGTTCTAAAGGAGATTCAGGAATCAAAGGGTGATGTGCTTTTATTTATTGACGAATTACATACTGTGGTTGGTGCAGGTGCTGCTGAGGGTGCAATGGATGCAAGCAATCTTTTGAAACCCATGCTCGCACGCGGTGAGTTACACTGCATAGGTGCTACAACACTCAATGAATACAAAAAACACATAGAGAAGGATGCTGCACTTGAGAGGCGGTTTCAGCCTGTACTCGTCGACCAGCCAAGCGTAGAGGATACAATCTCCATCTTAAGAGGGCTCAAAGAACGATACGAGCTACACCATGGTGTCAGGATAAAAGACTCTGCGCTTGTGGCAGCTGCTGTGTTAAGTAATAGATATATATCAGATAGGTTCCTGCCTGATAAAGCTATAGACCTTGTTGATGAAGCCGCTGCAAAACTCAGAACAGAAATAGATAGTATGCCTACGGAATTAGATGAAATAACACGAAAAATATTACAATTGGAGATTGAAAAACAGGCATTAAAAAAGGAGGTTGACCCTGGTTCCAGGGAAAGACTGGAAAAGCTTGAAAAAGAACTATCCGAATTAAAATCAAAGGCAGATGTACTGAAGGCAAAATGGCAGGAGGAAAAATCTACGATAAGTAAGGTCCGGGAGATAAGGGAACAGATTGAAAAGATTAAAAGTGAAATAGAACGAGCAGAACGAGCCTATGATCTGAACAAGGTTGCAGAATTAAAGTATGGAAGGCTACCTGAGTTAGAAAAGCAGTATGCAGAGCTGGGTAAGAAGATGGAACAGGGTGGCAATCGTCTACTTAAGGAAGAGGTTGATGATGAGGACATTGCACAGATAGTGAGCAGATGGACAGGCATACCTGTTTCAAAGCTTCTTGAGGCTGAATCTCAAAAATTGATCCACCTTGAAGAAATACTGCATAAACGGGTTGTCGGACAGGATGAGGCAGTAAGGGTGGTCACAGACGCTATCATCCGTGCCAGATCAGGTATAAAAGACCCGAATAGACCTATCGGTAGCTTTATCTTTCTTGGTCCTACAGGGGTTGGGAAAACAGAACTCGCAAGGGCTATTGCTGAAGCCTTATTTGACAATGAGAATAATATGATAAGGCTTGATATGTCAGAGTACATGGAGAAGCATACAGTGGCAAGGCTTATAGGTGCACCACCTGGTTATGTGGGTTATGAAGAGGGTGGACAGCTAACAGAGGCTGTAAGGCGCAAGCCCTTCAGTGTCATACTCTTTGACGAAATAGAAAAAGCACACAACGATGTGTTCAACACATTATTGCAGATCCTTGATGATGGAAGGCTAACAGATGGTCAGGGTAGAACAGTGGATTTTAAAAATACTATTATTATCATGACATCAAATATTGGAAGCACTTACATCCTTGATTATATAAAGGAGCGTGATCAATCGTATGAAAGGATGAAACAACGGGTGCTTGATGAGCTAAAGCATCATTTCAGACCTGAGTTTTTGAACAGGGTAGATGAGGTTGTTGTATTCCATGCGTTATCTCAAGATGAACTGATAAAGATAGTTGACATCCAGATCCAGCGGCTAATAGATAGACTGAGGGACAGGAATATAACAATAGAGCTTACTGATGCTGCTAAAAAATATCTGGCTGATATAGGCTATGACCCGGTGTATGGTGCGAGACCATTGAAGAGGGCAATAAGCAGGGAGATAGAAACACCGCTTGCAAGGGCAATTGTATCAGGTCAGATTGTACCTGGAAAGCCGATAAAGATTGATGTAGATCATGCGAGAAAAGGAATGGACGAACATATACTTACATTTAAACAGTAAAGAAGCTCACATATAAGAGGTGTTGTCTGAAAATACAAAGTCCAGATCATGTTTTTTTATCCATGATGCCTTGTAAGCATGCTTTATACCTTTGTTCGCTGCTTTCTTAAGATTTGCACCAATGCCATTCATCATAGTTATATCCCTGTAAAGCTTTAAGGCAATAGCACGATTACCTAAAATATCTTCTGCCCTTGCCTTCCATAGCATACTTACACCAACTCTATGGGGAATATCAGGAATTGCAATTGCTTTATCAAAAGCCTCAATTGCCTCTTTATACCTCTGGACCTTGAGGTATAATTGACCGGTTAACATAAAATATATTGGTTCGCTTGCATCTTTGCGTATAAGCATTTCCATGTGTTTAAGCGCTTCTGATATATTATTGTTGTAAAAATAACTTACATAGGCTCGTTCATAATGTTCTTTAAAGGCAATAAATTCAGGTGTACGGGCATATGGATTTGGACTTTTTACACCAAGTAACTTAAGCTCTCCATCCATCCAGCTTTTCAGATCAACACCGATAAATTCAGAGTTGTTTGAAGGAGCATCTCCCTGCGAAACCCAGACCTTCAGGCTTTCAGGTTGCATCACGATACCGCTCACATTATGAACAGCTGTTATTGTGCTTCCAACAGCTCTATCTCTGCGCGTAAAGTACTCAAAATGGTCTCCAAGCAGGAATATCATATCATCAACCGTAAACTTCCCATACCTCTCTTTTATGATCTCCTCTGCCCTCTTATATCTACCAATAGTTGACGCAGTTGTAGAAACACTGTAATCATATTCTCTCTTTTTCAGAAGCTCTGTGTGATAATGATTCGTATTAATGATAAAATTTATATTCTTTTCTCTCATCAGAGTATGCCTTGCTGATGATTCTATAACAATAGCATCTCTATGCTTTGCATCAGTAACAACAATGCCCCAGCCTGAGGAAAACCTGTATTCTTTCGCAATCTTTAATGCATCGTTTACATTTTCTGCATTTCTTATGATTTCATTGGCTATATTCATTACTGGTGTAGCGTAGCTTGAAACATCCTTGCTCAGCATCATATGAAGAGCAAAGGTTAAACCAGCTTCGTTGATACCGGTTATACCAGCTCCAGGTACTCCAAGGAAGCTAAACGAAGCATATTTCATTCCCTTATCAGGTTTGTATAAAATGATCGCCGGGTTTGCATCAAGTGAGTGATCGTCAAAGAAGTCAAGATTTCTACCATAAATAAAGCTTCCATCAAGGGTTGCATCGCCCCAAACCGCTGCACTTGAACAACCAGGATTTAAAGCGTATAGAGAATTAGCAACTGTACCGGATAAACCACGCGCAAGAAGGATTTGAAGTACATCAGGCATTGACATTAATGTCTTCAGCAATTCATAAGATTCACCACTGCCGTCTGCAAATCCTTTCATTTCATTGATCATGAAGTTTGTGTATCTTTTGCCAAGATTAGATTCAAGCAGTCTCACATATCTTTCAAATAGCCTGCCGACCTGTTTCTGGAGGTAAGGAGATTTTATCATGTCTTCAAGTCCTGATCTAAGCGTTCTTAAGAACTTTGCAAAAAATCTAATCAAGCCCCTGACATAAAGTTCCTTTGCTATAACTCCATGCATGTAGCCCATATCATAAGCACTGCCACTTAATGTTATAAGGTTTAGTCTACCTGCTTTCTTTATCCACCCCTCAGGCAATCTGGCAAACTCAATAGGGGTTATAATTTCAGGTGTTATCATTTTGATAACCTGTTTTCCGGAAGGTCTGACTGCATGAACCTCCACATGTAAATGATTGTTACTGCTCCAAATATAAAGCTCGCGAGATTTATGATCAGTTCAAATATCATACCTACCTGGCTTGCATTGCTGTAAAAGATAAATGCGTACTTCCCATTCTCAATATTGTAAAGTGAATCCATGAACCCTAAATAAACAAATGTGCCACCAGCAATAATTCCCCATAGCACACCCTTTAAATCGTTTTTAAGAAGGTAATAAGCAGACAAAAAGAAGGCTAAAGTCATCCACATATCAGCAGCTACAAAGGTTTTTTCAAATATCATGTAGCTTGGTTCATTTGGAAAAGACTGGACACTGTCCGGTACAAAGAAAAATAAGATCCAGTACGCTATTGTAAGTATCCCTACCAACACCTCAAGTGTAACAAATGTTTTTGAAACATCTTTTTTTAGCATATATCCTCCTTTAAGTTTTAATTAACCTAAAAATGCAATAGAAAGGTTTGTCCCCTATTTTGCAAATGCATTTTTCTGGGTTAACCCTGTTTTAATCCACATATCCCTTGCCATAAAAGAACTCCTGACAAATGGAGCTGCCTTAATTACCTTAAACCCAAGGTTATAACCGTATTCTTCTATCATCTTAAAAATATCTGGATGGATATATTCCTTTACATCATAGCTTTCAGGCAAAGGTTTTAAATACTGTCCAACTGTCAGTATATCACAACCTGTTTCTTTCAATTCATACATAAGCTTTTTTACCTCTGATATTGTTTCCCCGAGTCCCATCATAAACCCTGATTTTGTTATAGCGTGTTTGTTTAATCGTTTTATCGTTTCAAGCACAGATAGACTAATATTATAATCCGACAAGGGCCTTATTACCGGATACAATCTTCCCACTGTTTCTATATTATGGGCGATAACATCGGGTTCTGCATTTACAATCATGGCTATGAGCTCTGCATTGCCATTAAAATCAGGTATTAATACCTCAACATGCACACCATTTGATTTTAGCCTTCTTATCACATTTACGAATTGACCCGCTCCATTATCAATCAGGTCATCTCTTGTTACAGAGGTAATAACCGCATAATCAGAGCCAAAATGCTTTATCGTATTAAGGACCTTTTCAGCTTCATATGGATCTACCTGCTGTGGCACGCCTTTCCCAACACCACAAAACCTGCATTGCCTGGTGCATGTGTTGCCGAGAATCATGAATGTAAGCTCTCTATGTGCGTAACATGTCCATCTGTTCGGGCAAAGTGCATCCTCACAAACAGTTGTTATATCGTGTTTCTCAATATAATCTATAACAGGTTTTACATTATCTTCGTTATATCTTACATTAATCCATTCAGGTATTAACATAGGCTTTTATGCACTACCTTCCTTTACAACAAACCTGTCCGGGAGATAATTAAATCTCATGGCGAATTTGGAAATTATGGATTTTTTCATCTTATCTAAAGGTATAATGGTCTTAATTGAAAGGGTAAGATTGGTTATCTTTTCGTCTTCTTTTCCGCATGTCTTTATCGTTCTGAAAATGTCAAGGTTGTTAGATATGTTCATTGCAAATCCATGAATTGAAACGCCTTTGTGAATCTTCATACCAACGAAACCAATCTTGTAATCAGAAACCCAGATACCTGGTTCTTTACCCTTCCTGGGTCTAATATTAAAATCCACCAGGGCATCTGTCATGGTTGCCAGTATACCTGGTATTAGATCAACAGGCATTGTTTCTACTTTTAGAACAGGATAGCACACAATCTGACCATTGTTATGGGCAACAGCACCGCCAGCACGCTCTGTTCTTATAACCGGTATTTTGTGCTTTTTTATATAAGTTTTATCCAGAATACTGTTTTCATCATCATCTGTACCGATAGTTATAACTGGATTATGCTCTACAATCAAAAGCGTATCATCAGCTCCATGTTCCACCTCGTTCCTCACATCATGCATTATTTCTATAGCAGGAAGGTAGTCCATTGTACCAAGGTCTACGATACGCAATTTTTTCATTGACTGTATTTCCTTAATGTATGCTGTGAAAGTCCTTCCACTGCCCATGCGGATTCCTTTATTGCCTCTGAAAAACTTGGATGGGCAAATATAGTCCTTTTTAGTTCATCAACCGTAACCTCTCCAGTTATAGCTGATGTAAACACTGATATAAGCTCATATGCGTGCTCACCCGCAATACTCGCACCGAGTATCCTGCCGTATTTTTTTTCAGTCAAAACCTTTATAAATCCAGAAGGTTCTCCGTGGATCAGTGCCATGGGGCTATTGCTTAGATCAAAAGTGCCAATCCCTGGCTCCATACCTGCTGCTTTGATGGCTTTTTCATCCATACCAACCTGCGCAACAGGTGGTTTTGAATACACAACAGACGGTACAAGGAACGGCTCAAAAAATGCCTTTTTGCCGAACATGTTTTCTACCGCAATCATGCCTTGATGAAAGGCTGCATGGGCAAGGAGTTTGATACCATTGGCATCTCCTGCAGCATATATATTATCAACATTTGTTCGCATACCCATATTAACATTTATCCAGCCACTGGATGTTGCTATGCCTATCGCCTCTAATCCAAGGTTAGAGGTATTTGGTATCCTGCCTGTAGCAATAAAAATGTTGTCTACATCAATGGGTGATGCTGGTGTAACATTATTTGAAGTAGGCTCTAAAGCCAGCCTTAATCCTTTATTGGACAACCCAATCTTAGATGCCTTATGGGATAAAATTACCTCTATACCAAGCCTTTCAATAAGCTCTTTTTCGTATGCACTGATATCAGGATCCATAAAAGGCAAAAGTCTATCCATGAACTCAACAAGTACAATCTTTTTTGCACCAAAAGATTTTAATATTGTTGCGTATTCAATGCCAATTGCACCTCCACCTATTATAGCAACCCTCTCTGGAATATCCTTCAAATAGAACAACCCATCACTTGAAAACACGCCTTTCTGCGTAACGCCATCTATCTTTGGCATAGAAGGGATAGAACCTGAAGCAATAAGTATAAACCTGGCACTCACAGTTTGCCTCTGATCTATCTTTAATGTGTATCTATCTATAAATTCTGCCCTGCCCTTTATTATACTAACCTTATTGGAATCCAGCAGTGCCTTTATACCGGACCTTACATAAGCAACTACCTCATTCATCCTTGTCATAACAGACGGAAAATTAATCTTATACTTAACATCTACACCCATATCAGACCATTTCTCTGAAGAAAGTATCGGGGAGCAAACCTCCAGTAGCGCCTTTGTAGGTATGCAGCCTTTATTGGTGCAAACACCGCCAAGCTCTTCCATTTCAATCACAGCAGCTTTTGCACCTAACTGAGCCGCTCTTATACCTGCTAAATATCCTGCCGGACCTCCTCCTATTATACATACATCATAGTCCATATCTATGCCCCTAACACCAGGTATGGGTTTTCAATGTACTGTTTTATCGTTAGTAAACATTGTGCAGCAGGTGCACCATCAATTACCCTGTGATCAAAGGTAAGGCTGAGAACCATTGTAGACACAACCTCTATCCTATCGTTCACAATCCATGGCTTTTTATTGATCCTGCCAACCCCAAGTGTTGCTGATTGGGGAGGATTAATAATAGGTGTAAACATATCTATGCCGTATGCCCCGAGATTGGTAAGTGTAAAGGTACCCCTTGATATTTCATCAATGGTAAGTTTACCTGTCCTTGCCCTCTCAATAAGATCCTTTGATTCCTTTGAAATTTGAACAATTGTCTTTTTATCCGCGTTTAAGATTGCAGGTACTATTAACCCACCTTCAATGGCAACGCCAATACCGATGTTTATTGCATTAAAAATTTTGATCCCATCTTCACTAAATGAAGCATTGATCAATGGATGTTGTTTAATAGCCATTGCTACGATCTTCACAAGAATGTCGTTTATTGTTATCCTGTCTGAAGGATAGCTAATCGCCATTGCCTCTTTTAACTTTATGATCTCATCCGCTACAACCTCCATGCCAAGGGTTACAGGTGCAACTGTATGCGCACTATAGCTCATTCTTTCTGCTACTGCCCTCCTCATATCCGTTATCGGTAGCATGGTGAATTGCTCATTGATACCCATCTGTTCTTCCTTCTCAGCTGTCCTTGAAGCATCACCTGAGGTGTTATACATGTTCATAACATCCCTGGCATATATCTTTTTCTCCTCTGTTGACTGAGCTACCTCTTGTATAGTTAAACCATGCTCTTCAGCCAGCTTTCTTGCGTATGGTGTTGCCGGTATGTTTGTTTCTATAGTTTTCATATCTGGCTTTGTTTCAACTTCAGACCTGAAATTAAGCACATCGGATTCAGTTATACGACCACCCGGGCCTGTTCCCTTAACTTTTGAAATATCTATCCCTTTTTCTTTTGCGAGTCTTTTTGCAGCAGGGGTTGCCTTAATTTCATCGCTGGCTTGTGCATTTAAAACAGAGGGCCGCATACCTGCAGTTGTTTCAATCTGCGCAGATGCGGACTCCAGTCCTTTTTTATCCATATCGTAAACAGGTGGTTTTATATCCGGCAAGGGTTCATCTTTATCTCCTATAAGTCCTACAATCCCTGAGACTGGAACAATAGCACCTGGTAACGCATATATAATCCTCAAATACCCTGATACCTTTGCCTCAACATCTATGGTAACCTTTTCTGTGGAGATCTGAAACAAAGGCTCTCCTTGATTAACAAAATCCCCCACCTGTTTATACCATTTCAGGATCCTCCCCTTTTTCATCACAAGCCCGAGCTTGGGCATCAGAATATTAGAGATCATCTGGGAATCATCCCTTATCCAAGTATTTGCTTTACTGCATTTACTATACTCTCCTCTGTTGGATACATAAGTTCTTCAAGAGCAGGAGAGAATGGTATTGGGCAATCCATACCTCCAAGCCTTTTTATTGGTGCATCAAGATAATCAAGAGCCTCTTCAGCTACTCTTGCAGAGATCTCCGCACCTATACCACCTGTTCTTGCACCCTCTTCTACTGTAATAAGCCTTTTTGTCTTTTTCACAGAGTTGATAATCGTATCCATATCAAGAGGATTAAGTGTCATTGGATCAACAACCTCTATTTCTATACCCTCTCCAGCAAGCATATCAGCTGCCATCATAGCCTTTTTAACCATTGCAAGAATAGCTACAACTGTCACATCCTTCCCTTTTCTTTTGATATCCGCCTTACCAAATGGTATTGTATATTCCTTATCAGGAACCTCTCCACCTTCATAGTACAGCATCTTATGCTCAAAGAACAAAACAGGATCATCAATACGGATGGCTGTTTTAAGCAAGCCCTTCATATCGTATGGTGTGGAAGGTACTGCAATCCTTATGCCAGGTATATGCATAAAAATTGCCTCAGGACTCTGTGAATGTTGAGCACCAGCAGATAGTCCGGCTCCTGATGGTGTTCTTATTACCATTGGCACCTTTGCCTGACCACCTGTCATAAACCTTATCTTTGCCATGGTATTAACAATGGGATCCATTGCATCCATCAAAAAATCCGCAAACATGATCTCTGCAACCGGTCGCATACCTGTAAGCGCGGCACCTATTGCAGCCCCTATGATAGCATTCTCACTTATAGGGGTATTCCTTACCCTTTCAGGTCCAAACTCATCTATAAGTCCATCGGTAACACCAAATGTTGCCTGTTCAAGGTCTTCACCAAGCAGAAACACAGATGGATCCCTTCTCATTTCTTCTATAAGGGCTTCTCTTATTGCATCTTTACCTGTTATTAATCTATTTTCTGTCATAATTGCCTCCCCTATATCTTGAATTTTAAATTTCTTCTAAACATACACATTCTCCATAAGCGTTGATGGATCTGGCATCGGGCTCTCTGATGCAAATTTAACAGCATCTTCTATTTCCTTATTGATCCTTGCTTCAATTTGTTCAATCTCATCATTTGTTATCTTAAAATCCTTCAAAAGCTTTGACTTAAATAGCTTTATGGGGTCTCGCTTCTCTTTCCATTCTTCAACCTCTTCCCTTGTTCTATAGGTCTCTGGATCGCCAATATGATGACCATGAAATCTGTATGTCTTTGCCTCTATCAGCGTTGGTCCTTTGCCCTGCCTTGCTCTATCAACAGCCTCTTTAACCACTTCATAAACAGCCAGTACATCCTGGCCATCAACTACGATGCCAGGAATATCGTATGCCTTCGCCCTTATTGCTATATCCTTTATCTTCATATGCTTTGATTGCGGGGTTGCTTCACCATAGAGATTATTTTCGCATATAAATATATTTGGCAGATCCCATAGCGAAGCAAGGTTTAAAGCCTCATGAAACTTGCCTTGATTTGCTGCTCCATCTCCAAAAAATGTTAGCACTACCCTGTTATTACGCTTCAGTTTGGCTGATAAGGCTGCGCCATTTGCAACAATAATGCCTGCAGCAACAATACCATTTGCACCAAGGCTTCCTACACTCATGTCTGTAATATGAAGGCATCCACCTCTACCTTTACAACTCCCTGTTTCTCTTGCAAAGAGCTCTGCCATCATGCGATCCGTCCGTGCTCCCTTTGCAATAAGGTTGGCATGCCCCCTGTGTGTTGAACCAATATAATCATCTTTATTTATAGCAGCACACGCACCTGCTGACACAGCTTCCTGACCAGAACCAAGGTGTATAAACCCGGGGATATTTCCATCCTCAAATTGCTTCTTAACCTCTTCTTCAAATGTCCTTATCCTGAACATGGTTTCATAAAGACCAAGTAAAAAAACCTTTTCCATAATACCTCCTTAAAAAGCTGATTAATCTTGCATCCTATCCATGTCTGTTTATAACTCTTTAACTCCGTAAACTCTTAACTCTTAAACTACTCACTCCGGCAACCCTTTTGCCTTCAGGTAATCTTTATATAACTTTATGCCTTTTGGTTGTAGTGAAGTTAACTTCATAATGCTTGCTATGTTGCCTTCGGTCTTGATCTTCCTCATTGAGAATGCCCATACCACATTCAATTTGCCGGTATACAGGTTATGAAACACATCGCTATTCAGTTTTAATGCAGCCTGCGGTTTTTCAGGATACCCTTTTGTTATAATAACATCAGTGCCTGATGTACAATTAATTGTATAACCCAATCCAAGATCCATTATCTGAACCCCGACGACCATGTTAAGATTTTTCCAGCCTTCAAATAGATCAGGGTCTGTCTTGGTACTTAAGAAAAACTCATAAAGAAACTCATCTGCCTTTTGTTTATCATTTGAATATGGAAATGCCATAAACACCTCTCTTTTATTTTTATATTTTTAAACATTGTTTCTGATATAATTTGTCCGGGTTTGAACATCAGACTTCGCATCCTTCTGGGTAACCGGATGATAGCCAATATCCATGGATATATTATTTGAGATCAATTTCAGTTTTTGTATAAGTGACTGTATGCGCTCTTTTTTGCCAATCAGTTCCATTGACGAGATACTTATAGCAGCTATAACCTCACCATCTTTATAAAAGATAGGGGTAGATATGCACATCAACCCGTTGATACTTTCCTCATTATCTATTGCAAAACCTGTTTTTCTGATATTACTCAGTTCATCCCTTAACTTTTCCGGCGCTATTATTGTGTGTTCTGTTAATCGCTGAAGGGGTAGCCTTAGAAAGGCATCTAATTCTTTATCCGGTAGATATGCAAGCAATACCTTTCCGAGTGCAGTGGAATGCGCTGGTATATTCATACCTGTTTGTAAAATCGCCATGTACGCTGATGGTGGTTGCACATCTATTATAATATAGACCTCTGTCCCTCTTCTTATAGCCACATGAACTGCTTCTTGTTCTTCCTTTGATAACCGTTCAGCCCATAGTCTTGCAACAGAGTACATCTCCAGACCATTAAGGTATCTGAATCCAAGTTCAAATGTCTTAATGCCCAACCTAAAGCCATTTGTTTCAAGCTTCTCCAGGATATTATATTTACAAAGTGTATTCAAAAGCCCTGATATTGTACTTTTTGGATACCCTGTCCGTTTGCTAACCTCTGTAACTGTCAATACAGGAAACTTTGTAAAAAGCCCGAGTACTTCAAGTGCTTTTTCAATAGATCTATATGCGCTATATGGCTTATTGGCTTGATTATTCAGGTTTTGTTCATTAGTATCAAATATCATACATTATAATTAAACATAGTGTAATTATATCAGGCTGTCAAGAAATTTTTAACAGACTGAACAGGAAGGCATGTAGCGGTTTGATTCATCAACCGAAAAACACCGTCGCATAAATGCGATCGCTTTTTCAAGTTCCAGAGTTTCGGAGTGCAGAGTTAGGATGGAGTTAAAACTCCATAGTCTCCTAACTCCACAACTCTCTTAATGCTCAACTCCAAAACCCCCACTTCCCTACGGGTATACCCTATTGACATAATCCCAATAAGAAGTAATTATGCTTCCGTCAGGCAGTGTGGCGATCTGGGTAGCAGCTCCATTCACTTGTGTCACATAAGATGCAGAGCCTGTATTCGGGTTTATCAGAAAGATATTGTGACCGTCTGTTCCGTAGAGCTGTCCGGATGGTGCCGGAGAAACAGCATAAAGACGAATATTGTTCATAAGTATTGTTGGTGTTACTGGTCCACTGCCCGTAGATGAGGCGCTTTTAAGGTTATAAGCCTTCCAATCAGGTATAGTAAGCGTATTGCCCTGTGCCAGCACCTGGAGAAATCCGGTCAAGCCTGAGACAAATGATGGGCTTACCTGTGTGCCTGAAGCATCATACTTCGCAATGGTTGTAGTATCAATATTCACAAACACACTTCCAGATCCATCTATAGCCACATCATAAGGGTTGCCTAAAGCAGATACATCTTTCCATGACGTTATTGTGCCTCCACCAGCAGGCACTGTATCTATCTTTTTATTCAGGGCATCTGCAATCAGCATGACACCATTAGGGCTGAAGGTACAGCCATAGATGCTGCCGTTCAATGCATCATTGGATGCATAGATGGATGTCTTGTTGTCCGGTGTAAGCTTTACAATAAGGCTATATAAGTAGTTAGGGATATTAGGGATAGATACAGGGATATATACATTGCCTGCATTATCAGTTCCCATATTACCATATGACCCGTAAGGACCTGCTGCAAACCATGCGATTGTTTCTGGAACGCCTGCACCGGTGAAAGTTACCTTTGTGACCATTACATCATTTGAGTTTGCTACATAAAGATTGCCCTGCACATCAAAGGTCATACCAAGCGGCACATTACCTTTGCTTGTTGAGATAAATCCCTGATTTACTGCTCCAGTCATGCTTACCTTATTTATAGTATTGTTTGGAGGGTTGCTTGGGCATGATACAAGCAGCACATGCTGTGACTGCCAATACACAATGCCGCCTGCAGAACCAGATGCACAAACACCGCTTACCCATGGCCGCGTTATCGTAGATGTATCAAGATTGTATATGGTAATATTATTTGTATTCTCTACTATGTAAAGCACACCCTTAAACCCTGCACCACTGCTTACCCATGCAATCCCTTGTGGATTTGTAAGTGTGGAAGAGCCGATAATAGCTGTACCAATGCCGTTGATATTGTAGCTTGCTACAGAGCCGTCTGCTGGATAGGTAACATAGATATTGCCTGAGTTGTCGTTTGTAAGCCCGAATGGCTTGATAGTCCCTTTTACCCATGGTATAACCTTGCCACTGGTGCTTACCGTCTTTATCCAGTATCTGCCGGAGCCATCCGCAGTTGTTTCAGCTACATAAAGCGTACCATTTGTGAATACTATGCCACGAGGACCTAATAATCCGGTTGCAATAACCTGGGCAACGCCGTTCTGGTCTATCTTAACAACATGGTTGCCTGAATCTGTAGCATAAAGCAGGTTTGTAGACGGATCAGATGTGATAAATTGCGGCACAAGCATGGTATCCACCAGCTGTGCAGTGCCTGATGGCACAAGCTCAAATGTAACCGCATTGCTTGCAAGCTGGTTTACGCTAACATTGACGACCACAGTCTCTGTCAATCCGTTGGCTGGCGTAAGCGATGCAGGCGGATTGATGGTGATCCGGGTATCACTCCAGCTAATTGCATTGCCTGCATCAACACCGTTCATC
>Ga0078972_1005225_pt1 | contig 33518 bp, 19 predicted proteins | sample YelNatPaOPGAMG01_FD_67568 | JGI IMG/M metagenome (GOLD analysis project Ga0078972, IMG submission 67568) | Hot spring thermophilic microbial communities from Obsidian Pool, Yellowstone National Park, USA - OP-RAMG-01 (SPADES assembly) (version 2) | ecosystem: Environmental > Aquatic > Thermal... | reverse complement strand
GCATCCCCGCCGGCCTTCGTCTGGGTCCGGTTGCCGATGTGGTCAAAGGCGTATTCGAACTGTTGCCCAGCCACCGGCGTGCCGTCGGGCCAATATTTCTTGCCGCTGATCACCTGGCCCAACGCATCGTATTGGTAAACCCAATAGCTGCCGTCGGCCAAACCCATCCGAGTCCGCTGATTGAGCGCGTTGTAGGTGTAGGCGAACGAGGCCAGGGTGGAACCTGTCCCTCCAACCGAGGCGATCCGCGTCAGCCGGTTCAGCAGGTCGTACTGTTTGGTCGTGGTCATGACGGTCTGACCGTTATGGCTGAAGGTAATTTGGCCCACCAACGGGCTATGGGCAACGTAGGAGTAGGTGGCTGAGGCTGAGCCGCTGGTGACGGTCTGGAGTCGGCCGGCTGGGTCGTGCGCATAGGCGACCGAGTGGAGGATCTGCGGCTGGGGGCCGCCAAGCAGGACCAAGCTGGTGCGGCGCAGGGCTGGGTCGTAGCCGTTGGTGACGGATAAGCCGTCCAGTGGCCCGCCGGAGTAGCTCTCACTGGTGAGCTGGTTAGCGTCGTTGTAGCCGAAGGTGATGGTCATGTCGGCAGACTCGGCGGTCAGCCGCCGGCCTAGCCGATCGTAGGTGAAGCTGACGCCGTGGGTGCGGTCCGAGTAGTCCACCCGGGCCAAATCTCCGGCAGGGTTGTAGCGGTTGGTGGTAGTGATCCGCTCGAGGTCGAGGGTGCGGGCCCAAGTGCGGGTGTAGAGCCGACCGCCGGGGGTGTAGGAGTAGTCGGGCCCCAAGCCGTCCGGGTACCGTTTGCTGGCCAGCCAGCCACGGTTCGGGTCCTAGTTCCAAGTTGTGGTGGCTGCACCAGCAATGCCCTGGCCGGTGTCGTGCTTAAACTGTTTTTTAGCCTAGGGGGTGGCCTGGGACCATCCTGGTTCGAAAGCCACTTTCCCCGGGGCCTGCGCCCTTGTGCGAGTCCCCAACTGCCTTCGTTCTGTCTGCCGGCGGTTTGCCTTCCAACAGGCAGGGCGGGGCCCAGTCCGTCATTTGCCGGTGGTGGAGACCAGTTCCCAGTGGTCGCCACGCAGGGCAAAGGTTGCCCGGGCCTTCGACCACTTTTCATAGGCGCCCTCGGGCACACGCAGTTCAGCGTAGTCCATCCGCCTTGGCTCGTGCCCGCGCACGGTTACCCGCAGTTCACCGTCCCGGTCCGTAAGCTCCAGAACCTCGACGAAGTAGGTGGTCGCGTTAAGGTGAAACTGCCGCCGGCTTTCCGGCGCGAAGGCTTGCTGGATTTGATCTATCAGCAAGATCGGCAAGGCATCTGGATGTGCCCCCGGAGCTGAATGTACCCAAAATGCGCGCCGACGTTCCTCTGGCTGACGGTCCTTTCTCAGCTCGTACAGGTGTACACCGTCCTGAACAAAACAGGCATAGCTTTTGCCCGATTCAGTCGTCCAGACCTGAAACCGGTGGGGTGTCGGAAAATCCGGCAGCCAACACGACCAAATAAACACATTGGTCTCCTTGGACCGAATCTGAAACTCGTAGCAAGCCGGAGGCCCATGCCCACGAGGCAGATCGTGGCGATAGGCAATGAGCTCGACCGCCACGTCCGTCCTGCCCTTTGGGCCGGGCACGCTAATGACCGCCTGCGTCTGCACCAGGGAGTACTCATGCGGCACAACCACTGTATTTACAATGATCCGTTCGCCTCCCGAGAGGGCTTGGTTGGTTTTGGAGCCTTCGAGGCCTGCCGCTGGGCCTGCAAGTGCGGCCGCTCCCAGCAGCACCATAGCTATCAGTAATGCATTGGTTTTCATAAGTAGTGTCTTTGGTTTGTGCTCATAAGCTAGCTGGGTTCTCTCCGTCGCTGATCTCTAGTTTATGGAACAAATCTCGGCAACAACCCCGACCCTTCGGCCTTGCGGTATCGTGGATGCCACCCTTTTTCCGGTGTGTAGCAGAGGATTGCCCACGCATCAATCTTAGGTGCGTAATCTTCTGGGCCGGTGGTGGTGATGCCGTAGGCGGGATCGTAGTATTCGTTGCCCGTTAACCCGCGACGTACGATCCGATGGTAAGCGAACCGTTTTTCAGCCGGCGGATTCATAGCCTGGCCTGAGGAGCAGACCTGAGCGGGAACCCGGTTGATCGGTAGCCCAGTAGCCCTGGCCGCTGCAGGTTGCCAGATGCTCAAGCGCAGCCAGGGTAGCGCCGGAGCTACAATCAGACTCAGTCCGGTGCCCTGTGTCATGCCTACCAAGTTTTAGCACTTTAGCCGGGGGCTGTGTGTAAAGAGTTTGTAAAAGGCTTGGGCCGGGGAGGGGAGGCCGGCGGCTTGGCTGCGGGCACGAGGTGCGGAGCTGCTGAGCGGCAGGTTTGGGCTGGAGGATTCTGGGGTAGGGCGGAATGCGATTGTGCTTATCGCCGACTGCTAGTCGACTGAGTGTTGAGCGGTTCCGCCGGCTTGCGGGATGTGGGCTGCCGATACAAATCGGTGGTAAGCTGCCTGCACTCGAAACGCTGCCGCGCAGTCGAACGAGCCTCGTCGAGCACGGACCCCAGAGCCATCAGTTGCAGCAAAGGGTTTCGGCGGGGCGCCGAAACCAACCGGCCGGCGGCCGGTGCTACTGGTAGGCATGGCGGCTTGAAGCCAAATCAGTCGAGTCTGCTGGGTTGGATGGCCGGAGTGGAAGTTGGCCCTCCCAATCGATATCGTGGCCCAAAGGGCAAGCCGGTGCGTTCTGCTGGCTACGGTAGGCTCGTAACACCCATTCGTGTGGGCGGTTGGGGACTGGGTCTTTTGAGCCTTTGGATTTGTTTTCGGATTTCGTGCTTGGTGTTTCGGATTTGGGGAGGCCACAAATGGCGCCGGCCCGGGTAGGCAGGGCAGGACTGATCCACCGCAGGGCCGCCCAGAGCGCTGAGATACAGTGATCGACGCGAGGGTGCAGGAGCTATGGCTCAAGGGGCGCGGGCTGTGCCTGATCGCACGGAGTGGTGCAGCGCGTGCCCGGGTCGGGCGCCGGTATGCACGTCGTTGCGGACCACCACCACGCCATTGACGATCACGGCGGCAAACCCGGTGGCGTAGCGGTGGGGGTCGCCAAACTGGGCTTGGTCTTGGATGCGGGCTGGGTCGAACACCACCAGGTCAGCCCAGGCGCCCGGTCTTAGCAAGCCGCGATCTTCCAGCCGGAATGTGGTGGCTGGTAGAGAGGTTAGGCGGCGGATGGCGTCTTCTAGTCGCAGCAGCTTCAACTCGCGCACGTATCGGGCCAGTAGTCGGGCGGTGTTGCCATAGCCGCGCGGGTGAGGGACGCCTTCGCCCAAACGGCGCACTGAACTATCGGAGGCAATCATGGTGTTGGGATGCAGGAGGAAAGTGCGCAGGTCGTCTTCATGAATGCCGTGAAAGATGCCGGAGGCGCCGCCCCGGCGTTGCAGCTCCAAGATCAGCTCGATTTGGTCATCGAGGGAATCGGAGCCGCGGGCTTTGAGGGCGGCTTGGACCACGTTCAGGCCTTCCAGTGCCGGATTAGCCTTACACTGGGCAATCACGGTGAAAGCGTAACTATCGTAGCCGCGCTGTTGGAGTCGGGCTTTCATTTCGGCGATCATGGCCGCCTTGGCCTCGGGGTTAGCCAGGTGCTCGTTGAATCGTCCGCCTTCGAGCCACTTGTCCGGGATCAACTGGCTCAAGCCGGTGGCCGCCGCGGTGTAGAGGTATTGGTCCTGCGTGACGTCCAAACCTTCAGCCCGAGCGCGTTCTAGCGCGGCTAACACCTCGGTTGCCCGGCCCCAAGCCGCCGGGCCGCTAAGCTTGATGTGGGAGACTTGAGCGCGGATCCCGGCAGTGCGGGCGATGCGGAACAGCTCGTCCAAGGCCTGCAAGATTTGCCGGCCCTCGTTGCGCATGTGGCTGGCGTAGATGCCGTCATAAGCGGCGGCCATGCGGGCTAGCTCGATGATTTCCTCGGTTTGGGCAAAGGACCCGGGCGGGTAAATGAGGCCGGTGGACAAGCCCAAGGCCCCTTGACGCATGGCTTGGGCCACTAGCGCGCGCATCTGGCTTAGCTCGGCGGCCGTGGGTGGCCGGTCAAACGAGCCCCCCATAGCCCGGCGCCGCACGGTGCCGTGCCCGACCAAAGTGGCGACGTTGAGCGAGACTTTGGTCTGATCCACCGCGCGCAGGAACCGACCGATATCCGGCTCGGAACTGCCGCAGTTGCCGGCCACCACGGTGGTAACGCCCATGCGCACGAAGTTTTCGGCCAGGGGCAGCTCAAGCACATTCTCCGCGTGGGTGTGGACATCGATGAAACCGGGGGCGACCACCAACCCCTGCGCATCGATCTCAATGGCTCCGCTGCCGGGCACGCGGCCCAGGGCGGCAATGCGGCCGCGGCGCACCGCCACGTCAGCGTGAAAGGCTGGGTTACCGGTGCCGTCAACAACGCGACCATGTCGAATGACCAGGTCCCATGGGGCAGCGCTGTAGGCCGGCAGATTGGCCACCAGGACCAGTGCTATCCAGGCTCCGCGCCAGGTCCGCTGGAGCTGCCCGGATGCGAGTGCGGACGGCCTGCGCAGGTGCAGCCAGGTGGTTGAGGTCATTCCAGGCACAATTAACGACCGCCAGCCGGGCGCACGCTTGAGCCTACTTGGTCTTGTTACGGGCCAGGACCGCGCCGCCGATGATGCCGGCTTCATCAGCCAGCTTAGAAGCCATGATCTCGACCCCTTTGATTGCGCCTGGGAACGCGTAGTCTTTGGCCGTTTCGACGATGAGCGACATCATTTCATCTTCGAGGGCTTCGATGACCCCGCCGCCCAGCACGACCACCTCTGGGCTGAAGAGGTTAATGACGTTGGCCACGGCCACGCCGGTGTAGAAGGCGGCTTCTTCGATGACCTTTTCGACGAACTTATCGCCGCGTCGGACCGCCTTGCGCAGGTCGCCGCTGCGCATGTGCTTGAGGTCTTTGCCGACGATATCCGTCAGAAGCGTTTTCTGCCCGTCTTTGACGGCTTGTTCGATCCGGCGGAAGATGGCGGTGCGGCTGGCCAGCGCCTCGAAACAGCCACGGTTACCGCAGCCACATTTGGGGCCGTTGATCTCCAGGACCATGTGCCCCACCTCAGCGGCGGTGTGGTTGAAGCCCGAGAACAGTTTCCGGTCCAGAATCAAGCCGCCTCCAATGCCGGTGCCGATGAAGATGCCGATGGCGTGGGCGGGTTTGCTGTGCAGTTCCTGCTCGTAGATGCCGAGCATGGCCATGTTGCAGTCGTTCTCCACAAACACCGGCACGCCCAACAGCTTCTCCAGCTCCTTGCGTAAGGGCACGTTTTCCCAGCCCAGGTTGGGGGCAAAGATCACGCGCCCGGCATCGCTTTCCACTGCGCCCGGTGCGCCGACGCCCACGCCGCGAACTTGTTTGAGGCTCAGGTCGCATTCGTCTACCGCATCCTGCACCGCGCGGGCGATCCGCTCGATGACGGCACCCACGCCGCGTTGGGCTTTGGTGCTAATTCGTGCGGTGCCCAAGCAGGTCAGGCTTGGTTTGAACACGCCGGCGTAGATCTTGGTCCCGCCCAAGTCCACTCCGACCAAATACTCGGCTTTGTCAGTCTCAGGCATGGCAGGTTAGTGCGTGTGGGGTTTGCCCCGAAGGACTTTCTCGATTTTGCGTCGGAGCTCGGCGTTGATCACTTCGATGGGCCGGTTCCCGTCCACAATATCGAATCCGTAAATGGCTTGGAGGCGTTCGAACTGTTTGATGATGAGGGTTTGGTAAGTGATGAAGCTTTCGAACCAGTCGCGCGACAGGCCCAGGTCGATGCCGCTTTCCCAGTAGTCCAGCTCAGCGTGTTTGGCGAAGGTGCGCTGGACCAGTTCTTCGGGCGACACGTTGAGGTAGAAGACCGCGTCGGGCACCAGGGCAATGCCGTAGAGGTTCCGGAGCCACTGTTCGTCCATGCCGCGGACCAGGTCCCGCGCCATCAAGGTGTAGATGTAGCGGTCGGCCAGCACCATGAACCCGGCTTTGAGCGCCGGCAGGATAATGTTCTCCAACTGGTCAGCAAAATCCGTGGCGTAAAACAGGCTGCGGGTGGTGTGGCTGAGGATGTTGCCCTGTTTGGCTTTGTCCAGCTCTTCGCTGACCAGGGTGGAGCGTTTGAGCCCCACTTGCACGGTGGCGTGGCCGGCGGCTTCCAGCCAATTGACCAGCAACGCGATCTGCGTGGAGCGTCCGGAGCCGTCGGCTCCCTCCACCACAATAAGTTTGCCGGGCAGCTTGGCCGGGTCCACCCCGGGAATGCCGTGCCCGTAAAACCGGTGCACCGTGGGCACAGGGGTGGGCACCCGTCCGGCTAGGGCTGAGGCTCGGCTTCGCTGACTGGTTCGGGTGGAGTCCATTTGGCTTCGCGCGCTACAGCAGCTACAGGCGGCAGGGGCGGGGCCACGCCGCGACGGAACGCGGCCAGATCAATGCGGCGGGCGACCTGGTCCCGCACGATCGTCTGCTGGGCCTCTACGGGCTGGTTGGCATCGATGACGATAAAATTGAACTCGGTGCTCATGGCCAGGTACTGCTCCAAAATCCGGCCCTGGAAGATGCGGAAACTTTCGTAGGGATCGTTGGACAACCGCAGGTCCATGCCCGCTTCGAAATACTTCAGTTGCGGGCGGTTATCCAAGATGCGCTCCAGGGACACTTCCAGGCTGGCTTTGAAGAAAAACGTTAAGTCGGGCAACGCCGCAAACCCATACAGGCCTCGAACCCACTGAGGCGGACAGCCGCGCACCACGTCGCGGGCAAAGGCCGTAAAGATATACCGGTCGCACAAGACCAGGTAGCCTGCGCGCAGCAGCGGTAGCAAGTGTCGCTCATACCGATCCGCAAAATCCGTCGCGTGGATCAGGCTGAAGGTGGTCGGCGTCAGCAGCGCCATCTTCTTGCCCTTGCTCGTGGCGGCCTTGACCAGCTCGGAGGAGTTCCACTCACTGAAATAGACCTTGAGCTGGTGGTACTCGAGCCAGCGTTTGAGCAGGTGGATTTGGGTGGACTTGCCGGAGCCGTCCAAGCCCTCCACCGCAATCAGCCGCCCGGGAAACCCCAGTTGCGCAAACGTCTTGTTCATCTCGACCGGCTGAAAACATACCCGGCCAGGCGCCCAAAACAATGCTATTTCGCCTCAGCACCGTGGCCATTACCTTCGAGGGCGTCCGAGCCGCATGAAGGCGCTGATCTTGGTGGACCTGCAGAACGACTTCCTGCCTGGTGGCCCCATGGCAGTGCCTGGGGCTGAGGAGGTGATTCCGTTGGCCAACCAGTTGCAGGGCTGCTTTCGGCTGGTGGTGGCCACCCAAGATTGGCACCCGCCCAATCACGGCTGTTTCGCCGCCAATCATCCGGGCCGGCGCGTGGGCGAGTTCATTCGGTTAGCCAAGATGCTCCAGGTGTTGCAGCCGGTTCATTGTGTGCAGAACACCCCCGGTGCCCAGCTTGCACCGAACCTGCTGCGCACCCGCATCAATCGAATCTTTCGTAAGGGCACTGACCCGGCCTACGACAGTTACAGTGCATTTTTTGACCTTGGCCATCGGCAGCCCACGGGCCTGGGCACCTACTTGCTGGAACGGCACGTCCGCGAAGTGTATCTGCTGGGCTTGGCCACCGACCAATGCATCAAGTTCAGTGCCTTGGATGCAGTGGGCTTGGGCTTCAAGACCTTTGTGATCGAGGATGCCTGTCGCGGCCTGGAACGCCGGCCTGGCGATGTAGCGGCGGCGTTGAAGGAAATGACAGCAGCCGGCGTCACGCTCGTCCAAAGCCAGGCCCTGCTAACCGCCCCAGCTAGGCTGTGGAAGAAATGAGCGGCGCGCCCAAGACCGTTTACCAGATCCACGCGGGGCTGACCGGCCCGGGGTTGGCAACGTGGGCCAGCCAGCCCCAGCGCCGTGTGTGCTCGGCGCTCCAACCTCTGTGACTGTGATGATCCCGGATGTTCCATTCGAACGCGCTTATTGGGTGCAACCGGGCCAACTGCTGGCTGGGGCTTACCCGGGGGATGTGCATCCGGAGCAGACCACAGCCAAGTTGGCTGCGCTGCTGCGGTGCGGCGTCACTCACGTGGTCAACCTGATGGAAGCCGACGAGCAGGACAGCCTCAGCAGTTGGTGGCCCGATTACCGTCCAACCCTGGAACAGTTGGCTGCCGCTGAAGGTCGCCGAATCCGGTGGGTTCGCTACCCCATCCCCGATATGGCCGTGCCGACACCCGAGACCATGCGCGCGACCTTGGATTGGATCGACCAAGCCATCGCCCAAGGCGGCGTGGTGTATGTGCATTGCTTGGCCGGCCAAGGCCGCACCGGCATGGTGGCTGCCTGCTACTTGGTCCGACACGGTTTGCCCGGCCCGGCTGCACTGGAGCAACTCAAAGAGCTCACTCGAACCAAAGCAGACCTATTTTGGCCTACGCCACAAACCTTGGCCCAGCGCACGTTCGTATTGAATTGGCCAGTAGGCAAATAGGGCCCAAGCAATCCACCGCACCTAACCGCCGGGCCGCTGGGCCTGGACGGGATTCGCGGACCTTCCTACCGCAGGTTTACTAGGGCTGCAGGCCGTAACCTTCCGGACCCCAAAACCGCTACCTACCCCAGTTGTTGGGCGCACAATCTGGGCGCATAGTCGGCTCACAAGGGAGTGGGCTGCTCACCCCACGGTGCTTGCGCGACAGACCTGTCGCGTCGGGCGGGCAGCTGCGGTGCAGCTCCTCAGGCCGCTAGGTGGCCAGGTGAGTCCCTCTCCCCACGAACAGAGAGGTTGGACCTGCATGCACGCTGAGCAACTGCGACAACAGCTAGACCAGAGCTTCTTGGGCTCCCTACCGGAGCTGAAAAGTTCGCTCCAACCGGGGTTGATCGCCTGTTCAAGCGGCTCCCCTGCGCACGAAGGGCCGCACCAGATCGGCTGGTCAGTCTTGGCGCCAGCCCAGCCAGCTTTGCCCCCGTGGAAACGGGCGCTGGACCTGACCTGCATCCTGCTAACTGCGCCGGTTTGGGTGCCATTGGCAGGGCTGATTGCTTTGCTCGTCAAGGCAGTGTCGCGCGGCCCCGTGCTTTACCGCCAGCAACGCATCGGCTACCTGGGCCGGCAGTTCCAGTGCCTGAAATTCCGCACCATGAAGGTTGATGCCGATCCCACCCTCCACCAGCAGCATATGCGAGGACTCATGCATAGCTCCGGCCCCATGACCAAGCTGGACCAGCACGGCGATCCCCGGCTCATCCCCGGTGGCTGGCTGCTGCGGGCGTTGGGCCTGGACGAATTGCCCCAGCTTTGGAATGTGCTCAAAGGCCAGATGAGCTTGGTCGGTCCACGGCCTTGCACGCCTTACGAGCTTGAACATTACCAACCGTGGCAACTGCAACGGTTCGTTGTGCTGCCGGGCTTGACTGGTTTGTGGCAAGTCAACGGCAAGAATCGCACCACGTTCGAAGAAATGGTGCGCTTGGACATCCACTACGTACAGCACAAATCCCTGGGGATGGACCTGATGATCCTTGCCAAAACCGTGCCGGTGCTGCTGAAACAGCTCCACGACGGGCTGCGCCTCCGCCGCAGGCGAGGCCCTCGACATTCCCGGCGGTGCTAAGCTGGAGCCTCAAGCCCAGCCTCAGCTACCGGTAAGCATTGGACTCCGCCCGAAACGCACTGGCGGACTTTACTTGCGCCTTGGGATTTGGTTCGGCTCGCGGCTTCCGTGCTTCGTATCCCGAGGGGGTCACACCGTGGCGCCGCCTTGGGTAAGCGCGGCATGTCTCGAGCAGCCGCAGAGCCCCCAGCAGCGCAGCGCCTTCGCCGGGCGAGGAGCCGGCGTCACGGTTGCCCAGGGCAAGCGCAGGCGCCGCCCCGGGAAAAACAGCACGCCATTTTACCTCTCGATCTCTGCCTCCGTCTCGAAAAACAGGTCCGTCTGATCAGTAGCCTGGGCCAGGCCACCTGTAGCGCAGAATGCTGTTCGGCCCTACCGCCGACTGGCAGTCGGCGGACTCCGGGAAAACCGTAACCAGCCGTTTCTGCGCGGCGTAGGTTTCCCAACCTGCCCATTTGCGCCGCTGGAAAAGCGACGCAAGCGATTGATCGAGCGTAGCCAGAGCAAGGCCCCAGGGCCAGGCGCCCGCGCCAGCCAGCCGATCGCCGGCTGCCAGCCGGCGCACCAACGTAGCCGCCGAGGTGAGTCGGCGGATTAGTCCGCCCGATCCCCACAAGGTCCGCCGCCTTACAGCGGCGGCTACCAAGCCATCCCGTAGTCGCCGGCGTCAGCCGGCGGATAAATCCAGGCCTCGGCAGGTTTGTTGCGCACCGCCAAGCGCACCATCATTTCCTGCTCGACTTCGGTGCCCGTCTGACCCAAGCCAGCCCAAGCAGCACGGCTGACGTCGGGGTCTGGCAGAGCGGCTGCCACCAGTAGCGTGCCCAGAGCCGAGGTGTCGCGTCGGGCGGCCAAAGCGGTAATGGCAGCAGCGCGCCGCTTGGGATCGGCCTGGCTAGCTGCCTGACGGATGGCTTGAGCTGCCCCAGGGCCGTTGATGCGGGCTGATGAGCTGCACCTGCAGGGGTTGAGCACCTGGTCTTCGGAGACATGCGGCAGGCGTAATGGTGGTGCCTTAGGGCAAAAGACTACCCCCCGGCGCGAGGAGTGCGCGGTTTTCTTCCTGGATTCTATCCAGGTGGATTCTATCCACGCTCACCGCTCACGGCCGGCTTGACTTGGATCATTGCTCTGCGCCCCCGGGCCACGCGAAATTCACAGCCGGGCCCAAACCACAACCCGGCGCACTTGATGGAACCGTGCGCCGGGTCAATCCTGCAGCGGAGGTAACCGAAGGGCGCTCGAGTTATGCTACCGTGACTTCTTTGGCCAGGTACACGTCCTGGATGGCGTTGAGCAGTTGGATCCCTTCTCTCATCGGCCGTTGGAAGGCTTTACGGCCGGAGATCAGGCCCATGCCACCAGCACGTTTGTTGATGACCGCGGTGGTGACTGCGGCTTCCAAGTCGCCAACCCCTTTGGATTCACCGCCGGAGTTGATCAGGCCAGCGCGCCCCATGTAACAATGCGCCACTTGGTAGCGGCACAGGTCGATGGGATGCTCGCTGCACAGGTCGCTGTACATGCGTTTGTCGTATCGGCCGTAGGTGACGCCGCCCTGGTTAAGGGCTTCGTAGCCGCGGTTGGTCTCTGGCAACTTCTGTTTGACAATGTCGGCCTGGAGGGTGACGCCCAAGTGATTGGCCTGGCCGGTGAGGTCGGCCGCCACATGGTAATCGGTCACTTTGCCATCCGGGCCTTTGACCTTGAAGTCCTTGTTGCGCAGGTAACACCACAGCACGGTGGCCAACCCCATCTCATGCGCCAGCGCAAAGGCTTGAGCAATCTCGACAATCTGTCGGTTGCTTTCGGGTGAGCCGAAGTAGATGGTGGCCCCCACAGCGGCGGCGCCCATGTCAGCGGCCTGTTTGACGGTGCCAAACAGCACCTGGTCGAACTTGTTGGGGTAGGTGAGCAACTCGTTGTGGTTAATCTTGACGATGAAGGGGATTTTGTGGGCGTATTTGCGGGCGCACAAACCCAACACGCCAAACGTCGAAGCCACTGCGTTGCACCCCCCTTCCAAGGCCAACTTCACGATGTTCTCCGGATCGAAGTAGTCCGGGTTCTTGGCAAAGCTGGCTCCGGCGGAATGTTCGATGCCCTGGTCCACCGGCAGGATGCTCAGATACCCGGTGCCTGCCAGCCGCCCGGTGTTGAACAGGCGCTGGAGATTGGCCAGCACGCGGTTGTTGCGGTCCGAAGGACCAAACACCCGGTCCACAAAATCCGGCCCGGGCAGATGCAGTCGTTCTTTAGGGATCTTGGGGTTCTTGAATCCTAACAGGTACTCGGCTTTGTCGCCCAAATACTGCTCGATAGTCGTCATGGTTACGTCGTTAACGGTCGTCGTTTTTCACGTGGCCTTCGTGGCCAGCCGGAGCCATCAAGTCAGCTCCAGCCACCTGCACTATACCGGGCCGCCCAAACCGACGCAACTGAATCAAACGATGAGCTCGCTGGCACGGCACGATAGAGCAGCATCCTTTCAGTTTGCCGGTAACCAGGCGGGCCGAACCGACCGCTGCGTGGTTAGCGTTCAGAAGCCATGCACCGGGAACGGGCCGACCAAGTCCTTTTCCACAAGCCCCTAGCAGGAACAGGGTCAGGCTTTGAGCGGCCTTCTGGCTCTGGCTTTTCGTATTACAGCAATCGGATGCGGTAAATGCGGCGGCCAGTGTTGCCTGCGGTCGGGTCAGTAAACTCAGCTCGTATGCCCTGAGGCACCACCACGCCCACAACAGTCCAAGCGGCTTGTGGGCCCACTTCATTGGCCGCTTCCACCAAACACACACTGCCTGGCGCCCCGTCCCAGACCAAGCGCAACAGGCCGTTAGCCAATTGCACAGACACAATCCTGGGCCGGACGGTTAACTGAGCCGGCTGGCTGTCTGTAGCGCCGATGGCATTGGCCACCCGCACCCAATACAGGCCGGTGTCGGTGTAGCCCACATTGGCGCGGGTAAAGCTGGGTCCGGTGGCGCCTGGAATGGGTTCGGCATTGAAATACCATTGGTAAGTCAATGGCCCCAGGCCAGAGACCACCACGCTGAATGTGGCGTTACTGCCCGGGTCGGTCACCACCGATTGCGGCTGGGTCAGGATGATCGGCGGGCGCTGCACGGTCAGCTGGGCGTTGTCGCTCAACACCGAGCCACGACTGTTGCTGACGCGCACGGCGTAGAAGCCTTCGTGTGCCGGTTGCACGTTGGTCAGGCTCAGAGTCGCGCTGGTTGCCCCCGGCACATCCGCGCCGTTGAATTGCCACTGATAGCTCAGCGGCCCTGGGCCTACGGCGCTGACGCTGAAAACGACGTTGTCGCCCAGGCGCACCGTTTGGCTTTGGGGCTGTTGGACAATGACCGGGTTGGGGTTGGTCATGCCCTGGTGGAAAACAATCGTGCCAAATTCGGTCGAATCGAATCCATCGACGGCAATTTGATAGATCACACCGGCGATTGCATTGAATGTGACGGCACTTTGGAGTGTGCCGCTGCCGGGTGCATCGTCGTTGCTGGCTACCTCGACCAGATTGGCCAGGGTCGGCGGCCCAGGTGGCGCGTTGGTATAAACCGCAAGCACCGTGTCGAAATCAGACCCGAACGTATCCATCGTGCACGGCCCGCTCGCCGGCGCTGTCCAGCTAATCCAGGCTGAATGCGTCCCGGATCGGCTAGCATGGTAGGGTTCGCCTGGTTCGCGCGTGTAAGTGATATTGGTGCCGCGCACCAAGTTGGTAAACCCACTCAGCCAACCGCGCTGGCTAAAGGCATCGGCAAAATAGGGACCAACCGAGTTCACCTGCACAGTTACCGGCGCGGACAGCCCGACGGCACCCCGGTCATCGATGGCCCTTGCGCTGAACACATACTGTCCAGTGCTCAGCCCACTGACCTGGGTGGTGTATGGGCTGGTGACATCGATGCCGATGAGCGTGTTGCCTCGGTAAAACTCCACCCGCGCAACCACGCCATCGTAATCCAAGGCTGTGGCCACCAGCTCGAAACTGGCTGGCGCCACAAACACGGCGCCATTGGGCGGGCTGACCAGCGTGACCACTGGCGGCGCGTTGTTGGTGATGAAGACCGGAGCCGAGACACCCGTGGCACCCAGCTCATCGGTGGCTGTGGCCACCAACGCATGCACGCCCGACACTGCGTTGGTCCAGAAACCTTCGTAGGGCGGGGCGGTATCTGTGGCCAACCAATTTGTGCCGGCGTAAAAGTCCACTCGAACGACCTGCCCATCTGGGTCAGTGGCTTGCGCAGCTAGTGGGATGGTGGCGCCGGCGTTGAACTGGCTGCCGGAAGTTGGGCTAGTTAGGGTGACAATGGGCGCCCGATTATCATCGTCGTGCAGCACCACGACGGCAGTGCTAGGACTGCCCAACTGGTAATCGGCTGAAGGCAACAGCGTCAACACGACGATCTCGTCGCCTTCGCGCAAAGTGTCATCGATTGGCCTGACCCACACCGGCAGTGTGTCTTGGCCTTCCAACAGCCCCAGTGGCGGCAGGATAAACTCATAGTCCGCTCCGGCGATGGCCGTGCCACCAATGGCAAAGTCAATCCACAAAAAGTCCGGTGCGCCTGTGCGCTGGATGATAAACAAGCCGGGCTTGTTGGGTTCGTTCGCATGCGGATCCGCAGCCCGAACCGTCAGGACCGGTGGTACCGTCACGTCTAACACTGCATCTGGGCTATTGGTTTGGCCGACGCGGTTGCTCACGCGAACGCTGTATCGGCCTGCGTGGCTTAGCTGGACATTGGTCAGGGTAAGGCTCGAATTGGTTGCGCCGGGCAAGTTGGTGCCGTTAAACCGCCATTGGTAGCTCAGGGGTGGCGTGCCCCCAGCCACCACACTGAACGTGACGTTGCCCCCCACAAACACTCGAGCTGATTGCGGCGGCACCAAGATCATGGGTGGTTCGTTGATGGTGAGTTGGGCCCAAACACTGGTGGCGCTGCCATAGGCGTTGGTCACTATAACCCGATACCGGCCCGCGTCGGCCTGGCTGACGCCGGTCAACGTCAGCACCGGCCGGCTTTCGGCAGATAACCACACCCCGTCCCGTTGCCAGCGGTAGGTCAACGGCGGTGTGCCCACTGCCAACACATCGAACAAGGCTGTGCCGCCGGCCGCCGCATACGTGTCGCTCGGTTGCCGCACAATAGCCGGTGGCTCGATGATGGTCAGCGTGGCTGAGGCACTCAAAGCCGCTCCACCCTGATTCCACACCCGCACACTGTAGCGGCCCGCTAAACCTCGATGCACGTTGGTCAACTGCAGCCCGGGCGAGTTGGCCCCGGGCAAATCCGCCCCGTTAAATCGCCATTGATATTGCAGCGGCTCGGTGCCAGTCGCCGTGACGCTGAAAGTGACCGTGCTGCCAGGCAGCGCCATTTGGCTTGCCGGATGGACGGTGATGACGGGCGGCGGCACCACGGCCGGGCCATTGGGCCGGCCTGGAGTTGGATTGGCGGCAACCCAGGAGACAGGGTCATTGCCATACAGCGAAGCTGAAAGCCGCTGCAAACTTTGGCCTGCGCCATCAGCGTTGGTGGGCCAAGGCGGTTGATCGGCATATCGCACTTTATCGGCCACGATATACGGCACATAGCCCGCATCGGGGTCGCCCGGTGGCAGTGGATGATCCGGCTTGTAGAGCTCGACGTTATCGTTGTTGTTGGCCAGCCGACCCCTGTAGGGGCCCAAAATCGGCACTCCATCCGGCACATTGTAATAGGCGCGAAACGCAGCCAAGGTAGCGACGTTGGTGACGGGATCGAACCCGACGATCAGCAAAAAGCCACCCGGCGGTAACACGGTGCCTTGCGGAAAATCAAAGTCCACTGCGTCACGCAACCGCCAAGTGTTGGTCGAATAAGCCGGTTCCGGGTCATACAACGGCACCGGATCAGCCGTGGCATTGAGCAGCTCGATGTATTCGCCTGCTTCGTCGTCCTCCACCCCGGGCAGGTTGGGCGGGTGATACATGATCTCGTTGATCACCACCGGGCCCACCTTCGGATACGCATTGGGCGCACCCCGACCGGTTCTGAACACGGTCACTTGATTGGTCGGGTCATCCGGTTCCACGCTGGTGCCAAGAGTGACGCGGCTTAAGGTGGTGAAATCCACGCCGATGCTGGTCTCGTGTCGGCCCAGCGATACACCATTTTCGGCTGCCCCGAAGGTTGCGCCCACTCGATAACCCAGCAAATTACCCTCTGCATCCGCAGCAAACAGATACGCTTGATCGCCCCGAGCTCCGTTCAAGGCGAACCCAGGCGGGATGCCCGTGAAGAACGGATTGAACTGGTATTCGTAGAAGACCAGGAATCCACCTGGCTCGATGATGCTGCCGGGCGGCAGACGGAACTTGTAGGGGTTATTGGCGCTGTCGGACAAGAACCAGCCGCTCAGGTCCATCGGTTCCGCAGTCAGGTTATGCAGTTCGATAGCATCTTCGTAGGGCAATCGACTGCGACTGAGCACTTCGTTGATCACCAGCCCTTCAATAGACCGTAAGTTGCTGGCCCCCGGTGTGGCAGTGCCAGGAAACCGGACGATGTTGGTCGAACCATCCGGGAACCGGCCTTCAGACACCCCGTTTTCTTGCGGGCCAAAGACCACCGCGTCAATCACCTGCCCGCCAGCCCCGCACAAGGCGATGGCCTCGCCGCCGGCAGCTAAGCGGAAGTTGACGTGATTGGCCCCAAGAGCCGGAGCGTTATCTGCGTGGAACAACGCAAACCCGTTGGGAGCCGGCCCGATGAACGACAGCGGTGGGATGGGCGACTTGGTGCGGCTAGCAAGGTCATCGGTCAAAAACAGCCCGCTCAACGCCACCGGCGCAGCTTGGGGATTAAACAGCTCGAACCAGTCCTCGCCTCGATCCGGGTTAGCCATCCACTCGTTGATCCGGAGTGCCTCGGCTGCACCCAAGTCTGCGGCCAGGTTGGGCACGCCCGGCGTGGGCCGGGTCAATACCCAGGCGCCCGAACCGTTCGGGATGCGCCCGATCGAGAAATCAGTCGCCTGCAATCCAAAGCTCACAGCGTCCAGCAACGCGCCACCCGCCGCCGGTGCATCGAAGAGATAAACGCGGTCCCCTTCCTGAGCCTTCAAGCCGAACCCGGTGTTGAGCACTGGGCCGGCATTGGTGCTGGCCGGGCTATCCGGATCAAACCGCACCACCAAATGGCCACCGGGCGGCAGCTCGACTCCGGGCGGGAACACCCACCGACGCGGCTGCGTGGCGTCGTCGGTCAAACTCATACCCGACAGCACCGTCACGCCGTTGGACGGATTGTACAACTCCACCCAGTCGGTCACTGTGCCATCGGCGTGGGGGAACGAGCGGTTGCTGGCCAGCACTTCGTTCAAGACCACTCGGGGCGGGGCGACATTGGTGATGGTCTTGATGGCGGTCAGAGCCAGGCCAAACACGGCGTCTGAACTGGTGGCATCGGCCTGGTGCACCTCGACAGCCAATACGTTCTCGCCCAGGCGCAACTCAGCCCCTGAAATTACACGCACCTCGCCCTGGCCTTCATTGGGTTGGTTGGCCGCAAAGGTGTTGTAGCTGATCGGCCCAGCCGGCAACCGAATCCGGTCCACCTCCACCCCGTTGAGGTAAAACACAGCCCCGTCGTCCAGGTAATTGGTGAAGTAAAGCGTGAAGCCGGGCTCAAGATTGGTCCACTGGAACCGGGTCCGATAATAGGCGGTGATGGGCCCGCCGTTGCGCGGAGCTGGCACTAGGGTATTGAACGGGTAGGGATAAACCGCTGGGGTCGTCTCAAACCCAAACAGACCATAGCCTTGCGGCCAGCTCGAGTCGTCGTAGCCAGGCTGCCGCCACGCAGTGCCCAGGTCAGTGCCGGAAGCTTCATACCGCCACAGCCAGTTGGTGACACCGAAGATGGGCACCTGGATGGTGGTCACCTGCACGATCGGGCCAGGCCCGGGATTGGGCGCACCGGGTGTGGGGCTGGTCAACCGCACGATCGTCGGTGCGCCGTCGGGCTGTCGGCCCTCGGAAATGTCAATCGTCTGTGGCCCATACAGAATTTGGTCGATGATCGTCAGGTCCGGTGCCAACAACGCCAAAGCACCTCGGTCAGCCGACAGTTTGAAGTTCACGTGATTCGATCCTGCCGCTGGGTCCAGGTCAGCCCAAAAGACGGCAAACCCGTTGGCGTCAATGAAACTTAACGGGGCAATTTGGTGTCGGGTGGGCCAGCCGATCGGGTTGTCGGTCAGATACAGTTGACCCAGCGCAACCGGTAAAGTGTCCCGGTTGTACAGCTCGATGAAGTCCACTCCTAACGGCGCACGGCCTGCCGCCAGCCACTCATTGAGCCGTAGCTCGAATGGGTCTCCCACGGGCGCTGGCTGGTTTGGCCCACCAAACGTCGGGATGGTCAAACCCCAACTCCCATCCCGCAGCCGGCCAATCGAGCGGTCCGGCAGTTGTAAGCCGAACTGCACTGAGTCAATCAACCGTCCAGTAGTGTCAAACAGGCACAAGCCGTCACCTTCGAAATTAAGGCCGAAGCGAGTGAACAACCCGGGCGGATCACCACTAGCCGGGTCATCGGCCACCAACACCAAGTAACTGTCCGGGGCCAACGAGGTGCCGGGCGGAAACACAAACTTGAACGGGTTAGCGGGCTCATCGGTCAGCCCCATCCCAGCCAGATTCACAGTCTGGCTGCCGGCGTTGTAGAGCTCGATCAGGTCCGGATGCCGGTTGCCGATGCGCACTGCGGTGTTGTTGCGCGCCAACACTTCGTTGAGCACCAATCGGGTCAGACCGCTGTCCACTGTCCACGGCTTCGAGACCGTGGGCCGTTGAGCCTCTTGCCACACCCCAGCCGAGTTCTTGCCCAAGACCGACACCACGTAGGTGCCGTTGGTCAGGCCAGTGAGCGTGATGGGCTGCGAGACCGGCGTCTCGGCACTGTACGGGCCGTCATTGAGTTTCCAGCGATAATGCGTGATGCCCGGCCCGGCGACCGTCAACGTGGCCGTGGTGCGGGCCGTGGGCGAGGGCGGTTCACCAGCAATCGAGGCGCCCGCAGGCACCAAGCCGCCCATGTCCAGCCCGTTGGGCCCGGTGCCGATGGCGGGCGATCCTGGCCGAAGCCGGAAATCGTTGGTGATGCTCTGCCAAGTGACGGGGCTGGTCCCTGGGTTCACCAAACGCGGGTCCGCCACCAAGTTGCCCGGGCCGGGGAAATTGGTTGGCAAAATGCAGCGCTGGACCGTGACCTGCATCACGCCGCTGGTGTAGTTCTCCAACAGCACCGGCGTATCCCAAATGATGTTGCCGTCCAGAAACGCACCCAAACCCGGGGTCACGCCCGGCCGCTGCGGTTCGTTAAAATTCACCGCCGCCACCGTCATCCGCACGATGGTGTTGTTTTCCAGCGTGTAGAAGTTGCCTTCCTTGGCCAGCACCGCATGGTCACAGTCGTAAAACAGGTTCCGCACAATGGTCAGCCGCGAGGTATTGGTCCCGTCCCGCCCGCCGGAGATGGCGCTGGCGGTGTCGCCACCCGGAGTTTGTTGATGCGCGCCCAAGAAGATGTTGCCCTCGATGTGCGCATCCGCGCCGTCCAAGTCCAAGATGTCATCGCTGGCCCCGGTGAAAATGTTGTCCAACACTTGCAGAATCGGCCCGGGCCGTTGGCCACCGGTAAAGTCGATGATGTCGTTCAGGCCGGTGGTGACGCCGAACCGGTTGCCTTGGATGATGGCAAACCCGCCAGGCCGGATACCGGTGCCGTGGATCAGTTCAGCACCGTCCACCGACGCGAACGCGCAGTAACGAATGGCAAAAGCCGCGTTGTTCAGCTCAAGGTGCGTCTGCGTGGTGCCACTGAAGGTGCAGTATTCCACCAGCACAATCGAGTCGTCCACCCGCAGTCCAGGCCCGGCCGATCCAGCATACTCGATGTCCACATACGCCAGGCGGTTGGTTCCCGAAGCACGGTCGAACCGTAACCCAGCCCAACTGTTGGTCTGGGCACTACCGGGCGGGGCGGTGAACCGCACCCGAGCTGACTCAGTGCCGTTGACCAGCAGCCTGCCTCGGATGGTCAAACTCGAACCCGGCTCGAAATAGACCGTTGTGCCAGGCCCGATGTTGAGCGTGGCCCCGGCTGCCACCGTCACATTGCCCGTGAGCCGGTAAGGCCCGCCGGCTGCAGTCCAAGCGGTGTCCACGCTGATCGAGCCGCTGACCAGTGTGCCCGGCCCGGTGTCATACCACACGTCCACCCACGTGCGGTCAATCTCTTGGCCGGCTGCGTTGAAGGCTTGCACCAGCACACGGTTGGCACCCGGATTCAGCGTGGCTTGCCCGCGCCATATCCCTTGCCAAGCCACCCATTCAGCCGGTGCACCGTTAACGCGCACCGACCGGGTATCGATCACGTTTGCCCGCCCCCCTAACAGGGCGATGGGGCCAGAGGCCAAGAAAGCCGAGCCCGACGTCGGTAGTTGCAGGTTGGGCAAGGCCAGCGCTGGCTCCAGGCCCGAGCCTTCGGCCCGATCCTCCTCAGTGGCCATAGCCTCAAGCCCAGCCGCCCTACTTCCGCCCAAGCCGCCCGGACTCGGTGCGCCAGCCAATACACCTTCCAGTTGGAAATCGAAACTGATATCGCTGCTGTCCACGGCTTGCTGATGGATCTCGACAGCCACAACGTTCTTGCCGCTGACCAGCAGGTTGGCTGGGATGGTGGCCGTATCGATCGTATTTTCGCCGTTACCGGTGGCCAAGGTGCGGTAGCCAATCGCCCCGGCCGGCATCGACGGGCTCCGATAAACCTCGGTGCCGTTTAAATACACCACCCCGCCGTCATCGCGCAGCAGCCACAGGTTCAATGCCGAATAGCGCGCCGGGTTGTTCACCGTAAACGCGTGCCGGAAATAGGTAGTGATGTATTTGTTGTTGGCGTTGGGACCGTAGCTGACCACGGTCGCCTCGTCACCATCCCCGTAGCCCAGTTGCGCTGGTCCACTGGACCAGGCGCTGTCGTCGAAGTTAATCGCCGTCCAGTTCGTGCCTTGGTCCGACCCATCATCCAAGTATCTCCACACCGCGCCTCGGGGGATGAGCACATCCACCGGTGGACTGGTCACCGTGATGCTGATGGGGCTGGAGGTGACCGACAGGCCCAACACGTCCACCGCCACCGCACGCAACGTGTAGGCACCCGGGGCTACGTTGTTCCAAGTGTAGCGATATGGACTGGCGGCGTCCGAAGCCAACAACGTGGTGCCCTGATAAAAGTTCACCTGAGCGATCCCCAGGCTGTCGGTCGCCTCGGCTTCAAGCCGGACCGTAGCCGGCGCACCATACGCACTGCCATCGGGTGGGCTGATCAACCGCACGGTCGGCAGTGTCTTGGCGCTGAGCGTTAGGGGAATCTGGGACAGGACGTAATTGCGGCGGTTGGCCGCAAACGTCTTCATCCGGCTAATAATATCCGCCGGTACCCAGCCGCCCAGCAACTGGTCCAAGGTCCGATTCAAGTTCTCCGGCGCAAAGACCGTGTCACAGAGCCGTTTCAGCTCCTTGTAGTAAAGCGGCACAAACTCCGGATGCCGCATGAACCGGTTCAACACGTATGTATTGGCTGCCGCGTTCACATCCGGGCACATGCGGAAGATGCTGTCGGTCCACACCCCAGGCCGCGTGTCGCCCTCGTTGAGGATGGTATCCCAATCGTGCGCCAGCAATAGACAACGTGGATCATTGCGCCCGATAAAGAACGAGTAGTCATCGCCCCGACCGGTAGCAAAGCTAGTCTCGCGGCTCAGCAACAGGCTAAACACGGCAAAATACCGCATCCATTCCTCGACATCCGCCACCTGGCGCACTGCCTCAGCGTATTGCGCATCGGGCGTGGTGCTGAGCACCCGGGTCAGGTTGATCAGGTCACTCCAATCGTTGGCCGCCACATTGTTTTGCTTGAAGTAACCGGCGTCCAGATACCGGGTCCAATCGGTGCCCAGATAATCCATGGTAGCACTGTGCCCGCCGGTGGACCCCCGATACACGTTGCCCTCGCGGTCGTTGGGGAAATGCCTGGCCACATACTCATCGTCGGTGGACTCCAGGTGAATGTAGAAGCCGTAGTTGCGCGTATATCGTTCGTCCGCGCGATTGACGTTGTTGACCAGCACCCGCACGATCCGCGCCGCCTCGGTGTTCAAACCCGACAGACTCGATAAGGCGTAGCCCACCAGTTGGGCGTAGGTGAAGTTAATATTCAGATTGCAAGTCTCCACCCCCTTCCACGGCCGATCCGGCGGCACACGCACTTGGTAGTTGGCCGGCTGGCTGTAGCGGCTGCCCGCGCCCCGGTCGCGCACCCCGGTCAAATACCGCAGTTCGGTCTGCCCGTCCGGATCGATCGTGATGAAGGTGGCGTTCATGCGCGCGTTGCTCAACGGCGCCACGTTCGGGTAAGTGGCCAGCTCAGCCCGCTCCACCTCGCGCATGATGATCCGGTAAAGCGGCTGCGGCCCGGTCCAATCCCGGTCATCTACCTGCAACAATGCGTTAGCTTGTTGGATGGGCTGGCGGTTCTCGTCCAAGGCCGGCGCTGGCCAGGTGCGGCGGTTGCCCTGGGCATCCGCCGCTTCGATGTAGAACTCGATGACCGTGTTGTTGGACTGCGGCGGTAACACAGCCGCCCAGACGTTGTCTCCGGCAGCCCCATCGTTGTGTTCGCCATCATCCGCCATGGGTAACGCGGCAAATGGCGGCGCCACCACGCCATCCACCCGCCACCACAACGTCACAGTCAAGCCGCTGCGTTGCTCGTCCAAGATGCGGGCGGAGACGGTGATGGGGTCAATGGATTTGGGCACCAACGGCGCGTGTTGCGCATCCAAAATCAACGGGGCGATGTTGGCGGCCATCACCGAGTTGGGCCGCCCGGGTGTGCCGCCGATCAGATTGGGGTTCGCCTGCCAATTCTGCCCGTAGGCGTTGGGCATCCAGGGATTAATCAACTCCAACGACGCCCCCAACCCGTCAGCTCGCGAGCCCCACGCCCAACCGGTGCGCCCGTGGTCAGTCATCTGCCGACAAATGATTACCCCACTAGCCGGTTGGGCCACCGGCCCGGGCAAATCGTATCGAAACCCACTATTGCGCGCGCCGCTGATGGCAAACCTGCCGTTGTATTCGGGCGGATCGGCCCCGGAAATGATCACAATATCGTTGTTGCCCCAATTGCCCGGCACGGTGGCATAAGCGCGGGTGCCGCTGTTGGTCAGCACCAGCACCCGGTCTTCGCCTGAGCCGCGGAGCCGCACGCCCCAATCCCCACCATCGGCATACCGCACCTCATTTTCAATGTCGCCATTGGCATTGCGCAGCTCGATCTGCTCACCCCCATTGGCCAACTGGCCTGTCCAGCCCCCCACCACATTAGTCACCTCGGGATAACGCGCCCGGAAGGTGGCCGCATCGGCTGCCACCACCAAGTAGCCCCCAGGCGCCAGCCAGGTGTCGGTGCTGAAGGTAAAGTCGATGCCCCGGGTAAACCGCCAGCCCCGCAGGTTCACCGTGTTGCTGCCGCGATTGAACAGCTCCACCCACTCCTCCCGCACGTCTTCAGGCAACGACCATGGCGGGTGGTACATGATTTCGTTGATCACCACATCGCCCGCCTGAACCAGCCACGCCATCGCCAGCGCCATGGCCTGGCCCAGGCCATAAACTCGTAACACACTCATAAGCTCAAGCGCATCAGGTCTGCTGGCCAAGCTTGCCCGTCCACCCGCCCCATTCAAGCCTGTTATGCGCAAATCAACGTCGGGCCAAAGTTGAGTCATCTGGCTGTGAGACGAGCTGTGGCCTGCCTGACAAAGCCCGCAGCCCAAACAACGCCTGGTTTTTCGGCAAGACTTTCGGCCCAAAAAATGCCCTTCTGGTCGGAGTATTCTTCGGCATCGGCTGCAGAACCGCAATCGGGACGACCCCCTACAGGTGGCCCAGCATAGCTCGTAGCCCGCTTCGGGGCGCAGGCGCGGGGAGAATGCTCGGCAGCAGCGCACCGGTGCTACAGCGTTTTGTTACCGGAGCCACGGCCAAAGGGAGCCGGTCAGGCCAAGGTTAGCCCGCAGCGAATGTGTCAATGCCTTTCTGCAGGCCATGAATGGCTTCGTGAATCAAGCCGCTTAATTTTGGCGACTGATGGTTGGCACCGAGCCCGGTGCACATCTCGGCCAGAAGCCGCAGCCCCTGTAGGCCAGTCTCGAACACCAGTGCCGAACGCACCAACTCGCGGGGAACCCCTGGCGGCAGGGTTAATTGCCCTGTGAGGGCGTCTTCTACCCAACCTGGTAACCGAAGCCCTTGGATGACCCGCTGGGCGTGAACCTTGCCCCAATAGATTTGCGCCAAAAGCCGCGCTGGCCCAAGGAATCGGGTCAAGCGCTTCAAGAACCGACGATGCATGTCTGCCCGCTCGTGAAAATACCCGCGAGGCGGGTTCTGTCCACCGTGGTCGACCCGATACCGTTGGACCAGTTTGGCGAAATCACCCATTGCCCTCTCCACCTCTTCACGGTCGGTCAACCGTCCCTGAGCGGCACAAAAATCAAAAAAGTCGCGGAGTGCTTCGCTACTACTACGGTACCGAGCAAACGCGTCCGCCGGAGGTGGCAAATCTATCCGAAGGCGAGCTTGAAAGAACTTTTGGAGGAACAAGTATTGCAACTGGCGCGCGTCCGGGTCGCTCAATGTCTTGCGCGAACCGGGACTATGCTCAGTCGCCTCGCGAATCTTCTGGTAGAGGTCCCTCAGGCGCTGCGCCCAGACGTCCGCTTCGTCGTGGGCCAGCGATGGCATCGCCCGGAGCAATCGCCAGTAATGTTGCACAGGAGTCCTGACTAGGCTCGGTGGGCGGCCTGCCACGGGCGTCCCTGCCAGCCGCAGCTCCACGTGGCACCGGCGCAGCACCTGTGTGTTCCAACGGCCTTGGCGCAGAAGCACCAACAGCAGCCGCAGCGCCACAAACCACCCTGTGGCTACACGCAAGCGGTAGGCGAGCCGGTCAGGCCAAGAAATGTCACCGCCCAAGGAATGCTCCTCCGGTGTTGCGCGCCAAGCCCAACAGGAATTCCGATTTCCAATCGGTGAAGTAGTCTGCTAGGGCAACCACATTAATGGGGATGTCTGGATGCTTTCGAGCCAGAGCCAACGCCTCCGCGATCTGGGCCTTGGCAATCCTCTTTCGTTCGGCAGCGCTCAACTCCGATTCCCTGGCGGCCATGAGCCCGCGTTTCGGATCGGTGGCCCTCCGCAAGTCTAGAGGTTCCCCGTCAGTGAAAAGGATGATAGTATCCACCCCAGGATAGCTATAGGCCAGTTGCAAAGCTTCGACTGTGGCCGTATTGCCATCCGGCGGCCGCGCCCGAACCTGGCGGATCAAATCTTTACGCGCGGTGCGTGCGATCTCATTCGTTCCACCCACGGCCAGGAAGTGGCCCCCCGGAGGGAAAGCCTCACACTGGCTGCTGAAGGTGATGAGCGCGCAGCTTTCAATCGGTAAGTACTCCAGCCAGGCTTCAATCACCCGTAGCGAGTCCCCCACCGCCGCCCGTCGGCCATGCTCGATGATCGATCCAACAGAATCACCACGTTGCTCATCGCCCCGCGCAGGCCGAGTAGCTCTTTACGCACGTTTCCTTCGCTCGGCCGTTCGGCAAGCCGGGCGCGGACCGCGGCGAGTTCGTTTGCAGCTTCCCATAGCTCGCGGCGTGCCTCAGCCAGTTCTTTCTTCTGTACTTCCAATCTGTCGGTCACCTGCTGGAGTTGCGCCTGCAAACGGGCGTTGAGGTCCGTAGCGGACGCGAGTTTGCTCTGGGCCTCCGCCAATCGGTTCTTCAGCTTCGAGGCCTCTTCCTCCACATGCGAGAGGCGACTGGTTAGAGAAAGCATTTCCGTCTGGGCTTGAGTCATCTGGGATACCAGCTCAGCTATCCTCCGCTCGGCCTGTGCCTGCCGGCGGGCCGCCTCCGCCAGCTCGGACGTGGCCTGCGCCAGCCGGTTCGACAGCTCTTGGGAACTAGCTCTCTGGGCAGCCAGTCCCCTGTGTCCCGCGGCGAGCTGCTGCTGCAGCTTGCTCGTTGAGTGGTCCGAAGTCTCGCTGAGTAGGTAGCCACAGAACAACGCCATGGCACTCACGGCCACCCAGGCCAGTTCATTGAACGACAACAGGGTCGGCAGGTTCAACGATGTGGTCGCCCGGTCACTTTTCATCGTCACTTGGCAGCGCAGGCTGCCCTTCCGTCAGCAGTTTGCGCGTGGTGTCAATGAAGTCCTTCACCACAGCCCCCACCTCATCGAGCTTGGTGGTCGTGCTCGTCAAGATGCCCTCGGCTCGAGCCAGAGCTTGGGTTAACTCGGCAACACGGGCAGAGAATTCCTGGACCGTACCGAGCTGTTGCTTGAGGTCCTTCATGGCGGGTGCCAACTCCTTCACGGTCTCGCCGAGTTTTCCCCAGTCCTCCGTAAGGCTTTTCAGCTTGTGAAGTTGGTTGGCGACCTCCGCCACCAGATTGTCGGTGGACCGGATCAGCTCGTCCGCATTGGTGGCCACATCGCTGGTGGCTTTGTTGGCGGCATTCAGTTGGTCGTTGAAAGTCTGAAGACTATGGGCAAGCACGCGGAGGCTGTCGTTGATGCCGCCGATATCTCGGTAGGTACCGCTGAGCACTTCCATCGTGGGCGCCACTTTGTTGGCCAGTTCCACAAGCCGGGCCACGGCGTCGGCCAGAGGCGGCAGCTTTGCCAGCCTGTCTTGGAGCATCTGCACCGCGTTCGCCAACTCGGACTGCAGCGGCGCCAGCGCGGTATTGACTGCGGCGGTTGTTTGCTGCAACTGGCTGACGGCCCCGCCAAGCCGGTCCACGGCCTCTGTCGTGCTCTGGACGGCCTGGCCCAGTTGCGGGGCCTGCACCAGTTGCTCCCCTAGGCCCGCCCAGCTTGCCACCAGGGCGTCGGCCAGTTCCTTGAACTGCCGCAGGGCCTGGTTCAGGCCGGTCAGAGCGGCTTGCACGCCGCCCCAGTTTCGCATCGCCTCGTCGGCGTCCAGCCGGAAGCCCTTCAGGCCAGCTTGCAGCGGCGCGAGTTCGGTGTTGATCGCGGCGCTCGTTTGCTGCAATTGGGCGACCGCTGAGGCTAGCTGGTTCAGTGCGGCTGTCGCGGTCTGGGCGGCCCGGCCCAGTTCTGGTGCCTGCCTGATTCCCTCCCCGAGGCCCGCCCAGCTCGTGTTCAGACCATCGGCCAGTTCCTTGAACTGGGAGAGCGCCCCATTCAGCCGGTTCAATCCGGCCAGCACGTTCGTCCAGGTCTGTTTCACCTCGTGGGCATCGCTCTTGAAGGCGGCGAGACTCTCAGCCGCGGCCCGGAGGTTTGCCGACATGGCCGCGAGCTGTTGTGTTAAATCGGCAGATTCAAAGGCCTGTAGGAAGATCTTGGCCCGCTCGACTTCCGTCCTCCGCAATACCTGCTCGATTAGCTCTGCCAACCGCCGGGCTTGCTGCTCGGCCTCGCCACGCTGCAGGTCATGGCTTTGCCCGTGCCACCGCAGAAGGTTCATGCCGATCAGGCCGACCAGTGTTGAGACCAGCGCCAGTGCTCCGCGCTGAAGAATGGTCGGCACCTTGGACGCCGAGAGTAGGGAATGATCCTGACCGATTTGCAACGCAATCGCTCCCAGGCCGGCGATGGTGGCCACATATCCAAGCAGGTAGACGGTTTCGCCCAATTGAAAACCAAGCTGCGGATTGCCGTGAGCCGCCCAACCCGCATATAAGCCGAAGACCAACACCGCCAGCGCTGCCAACAGGTGTGCGGTCTCAGCATAGATGAATGGCTTGGGGATACCCGTCGCCAACCACGCGCAGGCCAGGACACCCACGAAGCTGACACCGATGATGACCCGCGTCCTCGGTGAGGGTCCGGCAGCGGTGGTAGTCTCGCTGCGCCCAGGCACGCCGGTTGCCGGGGCAGTGGCGGAGCCGTCAGAGTCCATGGTATGCACCCGCTGGCGTCCGGATCATGACTGGGGCGGGAAGACCGTCCTGATGATTTCTTCGTACCGCTTGGTCAGTGCCTCGCGTTCTTCGCGGGTCTGCGCCTGTTGCTTGCGCTGATCCATGCGCTGAACCAGTTGGTCCCTCCCCAACCGGGCCAGCCCCTCGGCCAGCAACCGGATTAAGCTATCCAGCCCGTTCTGCTGAATGAACTCCCGAACATTAGTGTCGTCCTTCAAATACACATCTCGGCTGATTCCATCCGGCGTGCGGTACGATACGTAAGGCTGGCCTTGCAACGCCGGGAACAGTTCAGGAGCCAGATCCAGGGTATCACAAATCCATTGCTGGGCCATGCCGATCTGAGCCCGAAGGTCAAACTTGCGCCGACCCAGCTTGTGCGTGTAGCGGGTGGGCTCCGGGTTGTTCGGTTTGCTCTCCTCGGCGTCAAGACGCTCTGCAGCGGCTGGCGCGATCGCCAGGTCCGAAAGCGCCAACCCGGGGGTTTCCTGATAGAAGAACACGAAATGGCCGAGAGGCGAGTCTTTCGTCCCGAATTTCACCCCTTGAAGGTGTTCGTTGGCCCATTCGGCTAGCTGGCGAGCGGTCTCCGCTTGACTGGCGAACAGAAAGTTGGGTGATTGAGGCGTGGGCATTGGCCGCCACTGTGGGCTAGGCTCGAAATAAGGTGCTGAAAAATGAACAAGGTTCTGCAGCTGCGCTTTCACCACATGAAGCGCTTCGGACCGGATTTGGAAGCGCGTTGCTTGTTCCTGGGCCTGGGCTTCATAGGCTCGCTCGATCTGCGCCATCAGATCCTCTTGCCGTCGGCCCAACAGTTCAAGGGGATCATACTCGCCAGCGGTTCCAGAACGCAGAAACGCTGCCCGCAATTGGTCCGAGTCCCCGGACTGGGAAAGCGAATGCAAGATTGCCGCCACCCCGTGTTCCACATCGTCTGCTAGGGAGTCAGAGGCACCTTGGGAAACCACGACAACGTTGCTGGCGCGGGGGCAGTTGATCAGCTCCTGCCGTTCGCGGACGCAGGTGTTCCGCAGGATTTCCAGTTTGGTCTGGGCAGCGCCCCGTTCCCGCTGCAGGTTAGCTAGGTCGGTGAGCACCGCGGCGAGAGCTTGTTTCAGGAAGTGATCCCGCAGCCGCTCCAGATGTTGGAGCGCACGTTCTCGAAAGCGATTCCAAACCTGCGCCTTGAATTCTTCTATCGCCGCCCGGCGAAGCCCCAGCACTCGAGTTGCTAAATCCTCGTACACGTCCCGGGCACTTGCGAGGTCCTCCTGTTGTGAAAACGGCGGGAGATCTGGCGGGATGCGCGTTTCCTGGTCCTTCGCCCAGGCCTCTAGTGTCGTGAGGTAGTGCTGCGTCTGGGCAAAAGTGTGCTGCCTGAGGTAGGCGACCACCATGTTCCGAAGTTTCTTTCGAGCTCTGCCACCAGCAACGTCATGGCAGTTTCTACGTCCCGGTAGTACTCTCCGCCCGGCGCAAACCGCTGGCTCAGCGTGGTATCGCCGCCGGGAAAGTCCTGAATGATGGCTTCAAGGCCGTCCCGGCTGGCCGCCTTAAACTCTGGCCAGCGTTTATTGAACAACTCGGTGACAAGGTTGGGCAAATGCTTCGGACAGTGCGCGTCGTGGACGGTCCCCAGCAAGCTACCGCGGGCCCAGTTCAAAACAGCTTCCCAATCAGACCGAACCGCTTCTTCGACCTTCTGCGGCTGGAACCTGGTGTCCCCGAGCCATTCGTTGGCCATCATTTCCCCGAGACGCCGACAGATGGCCTTGGTGATCCGATACCGGGGGTACCAGATGGCCGACAGACCGAAGGAACTGAAGGCACGGATATGCCCGGCCTGATTGACCTGGAAAAAACCAGAGCCAGCGGAGGGCAGATTGACTCGGTTGGCCGCTTTGGTAGCTGCCATGCCGGCGACCACCTCCGTGAAGAGGTTCATGGCGCACATCTGCGGTAGGCTTTCCTCGTCGTCCTCAGTGAACCCAGCTCTGCCCATGTGCTGCTTGCTCACAAGATAGACGGTGGTGAATGGCGGCTCCCGGGTCATGAACCGTGGCTGGTTTGGAAAGCGCAACTCGTAAACCGTCTCATCCTTGGTGTAGAAGTCCAGCTCCAACAAGGCCGCCCAGCAACTGGCTACGTGCGGCAAGCCCTCCTCCCGCTGCACGTAGAAGGTATCCGGGATAGTAAAAAGACCAATGATTTCAGAGGCGCCCACGTCCCGAAGGTTGCTTCGACTCCGGACCTGCAGCAAACTCCGAAAGAAAAACGCCACGTCCAGGAAGATGCCGCTACAGGTTCCACCGCACAATGTGCCGGTCAGATACACCCGCGGCACTGGATCAACCAGCGGCCCAGTCGGAAGGGCCATCTGCGGGTGCCTTCGGGCGAAATAATCCTGTCGAAGAAACCGGCCCGCCTCCTCCCTTGCTTGTGGTGTGCGCACATCTTGAACCGCTCCCGTGATGGCATCTCGAACACTGGCCCAGTTCTCCCACAGACACAAGCGCCCGGCTTGGCAACGATGGCCAGCCCCTGTTTCGTAGCCGCGGCTGCTGAATCTGAGGGTCCGCTCATCCAGCCATTCGAGCAGCTCGGGCGTCTTCTTAACCGCTTCAAGGTCCGGTATTGTAATCGGAATCAAGTTGATTCGTTCCCCCTCAGCCGGGGGATGCGGTAAAAAGCTGTCATTGGGCTCGTTATTTCGGTCCGTCTCGAGGACCACGTAGCGGAAACACGGGAGCCCTGCGACACCGAACTCCTCGTAGAACAGGCGTCGCAGCGCTTCCAGGATTCGCAAGCCGGTTGTTCCGATCCCCACGAAGATAGACGGGTTGATATTGACCCGTGGAACCTCTGGCGGAGTGGCTGTAGGTTGAGACATAAGCGGCTTTCAAGTTTTCCGGTTTCGTAAGGGGGTCGTGCAAAATCGTTTAGGAACGGCTGCCCGCGAAAAGTTTGCCTGTTGCGATCAGGTCGATCACACCCAAGGCTATATAAAACGGCGGGAAGACATAAAAGCTCTTGAAGAACCCAAATCGCTGGAACCAGAAAACCGTCAGGCCAACCACGACGACCAAGTGTACCACAAACGCCCAGGCCCATGCCTGCCGACAGCGCGCTACGATGGTTCCCTGCCGGATGGCCGTGGCCAACACCCACGCCAGCAACCAGCAGGCCACGTAGCCGGCCACTAGCAGCACAAACAGCCCCGCCAGGGAAGGGGCCTCACCCGGACTGATGTTGACGTGCAGGGCAATGGTGATTGGGTCCGGCTTGTCATTAAGCAACAAGCCCGCCCCGTCGCTGCGCACCGTTAGCACGCCAGCGTGATCCCCTTCTGGAGCATCTGGACGGAGCTTCAGGTGGAAACGCGCTGACTCCAGAAGGCGAGCTGGCGTGGGCACCGTGCGGAAGCCCTCAGCCACCAGTTGCTCCAGCTCGAACACCTGGGTCAGCCCTTCGTCTAAGGACAACACCACCGCCCATCCCCGCTGCATTTCCTGTGGGACAATTACCTCAAAAGTGTCATTAACCGTGACGATTAACTCCTGGTTGCGAACATGGACAGGATTCGCAATTCCGTAGTCCAGCCTGGAGGGCAGCGCGATGCTTTGGCCATTGGTGTTCAACCACACCAAGTAGGCACTGACCTCGCGCGGCTCCACCGTGATTTGCTGCGATGCCGTCGCGGTGCCCCCGGGGCCACGAACTACCAAGCGGATGGTCTTGATGCCAGCCGTGTCGAATCGGAACTCCGGGTTCTTTCGATCATCTGTGCCCTCACCATTGAAATCCCAGGCGAATGATTCAATCAAGCCAGTGGATTCATCTTGGAAAGCCACCATCCTTCCGGCTCTGAACGGGCCGCCGAGGATGCGGAAGGCCGCTTTGGGTGGGGGGACCGGCTTTTGCGCCGGAAGCACGGTGATGGACTGCGGAGCAGAGGTGTACGTCCTCCCGGAGCGTGAAGTCGCCCGAAGCACCACGTTGAAAACCCGCGAAGCCTCGCCTTCGTTGGCGAACCTGTGCAACGGATTCCAGTCCTGGCTAGTCACTCCGTCCCCGAAATCCCAAGCCCACTTGCTGACGCGTTCGGCCGGTTGGGTTTCGTTAGCGAACTGAACGTCCTGGCCGCTTAGGACCTGCTGGGGCGCTGAAAAAGCCACTTGCAAAGGCTGTTCTGCAATGATGATCGCTTGTCTTGTCTCTTCTCGTCTGCCCCTAGCGTCGGTCACAATTAGCGCCACGTCGAATTTGCCCTCTTGCTCAAAGGTGCGTTCGGCCTCGGGGCCCATCCCAAACTCCTGTCCGTCCAGCCGCCACGAGAACGTCACGCCCTCGCCGATACCCAGCCGAAAAACCTCACCGTGTCTCCGGGCTGCGGTGCCGCCGGCACGAAGCTCATCCGTGGGGCAAGGGGAACGGGCTGTTGAGGCTCCAGCACCTCGACCACCTCGGTTCGAGACTCCCGCAAGCCATCTGCCGTGGCAACCCTCAGGGTAACCGTGTGGCGCCCGGATTTAGTGAAGACATGCGCGAAATTGCTTTGCCGTGAGGCAAGCTGCCCGTCAACGAACCAGTCGAAGTAACGATAGCCAAGCTGTGACCTTTCGAAGAACAAGACGTTGCTGCCTACATGCACCACCTGAGGCGCCCACGCGATGACTGGCGGAAAAATCACTGTAAAATTCGGGTCCCGACTGACGGCAAAGCCTGGACGGGGCCGGACGTGCAGTTCCAGATCGCCCAGCAGCACTAGATTAGCGCGGATGGTTTCGCCGTCCACCTCCGGAAAGTCTCGCTGCAGTTCCGCCAGCACGTCCTCAGCAGTCCGGTTGTGATACACCGGGTCGTTGTCCAAGCCGTCGGTCAACACCCGCACCAGCACGGTCTGGTTGGGGTTCTGGCGGAACTACTCAGACGCGACGCTTAATCCCCGGCGCAGGGCTGCCCACAAATGCGTGCTTCCGTGGGCCCGGGTTTCACGTTCCAAGCCGTTGACCCACTCCAGCACTGCCTGCCGATCCGCGTCAGAGCGCAGGACGACCTCCCTTTGGTCCTTCAAGCCGGTATTGAATGAAATCAGAGTTAGCCGAGAATCCGACGGTAACGCCAGCAAATGCTGCCGCAGGTGGTTCTGGACAACGGTGATCTTAACGGTCGGATTCTGTCTGGAGACGCGTTCCCTCATGGAGCCAGAGGTGTCCACCACAAAGACGTAGTCAACCGCCCGGACAGCGCTCAGCACCATGCTCCATAAACCAAGCGTACAGACTACCCACGCCCACCTGGACCGACCGTGTGCCCACCAGGTGACGGTTTGCACAGCCGACCCCCTTTTAGCCGTTTTGGCCATCGCCGTAGGGTATCAAAATGCACTGTACGACTTAGCTATCCCAAGTCAACCCTCAAAGCAGCCGGTTTCTGGTGTGCCCGGCCACAGGGTAGGTCAAGCCAAATAAGCCGCATCAGCTCACGGCACTGGGGCCTGGCGGCCGGCGAGCTACCAGCCTGTCGGACTTTTTGGAGGGAAGATGGGTGTGAATTGAACAACCGCGAGGCCAGGATGGTCCGTCAGGCAAGATGGCACAGCGCTTCAAAACCATCGACCGCAACACGGCCTTGCTGCTGCCCCCAGACCTGCGCGACTGGGTAGCCCAGGATGATCTGGTCCACTTCGTCATCCACGCTGTCCAGCGGCTGCCGCTGTCAACCTTCGCGGTCAACTCCAAGGGCTGTGGGAATGA
>Ga0078972_1005220_pt1 | contig 33540 bp, 30 predicted proteins | sample YelNatPaOPGAMG01_FD_67568 | JGI IMG/M metagenome (GOLD analysis project Ga0078972, IMG submission 67568) | Hot spring thermophilic microbial communities from Obsidian Pool, Yellowstone National Park, USA - OP-RAMG-01 (SPADES assembly) (version 2) | ecosystem: Environmental > Aquatic > Thermal... | reverse complement strand
AGCCTTTTAGGTTTTTAGCCCATAATGGTGAGATTAATACCTTAAGGGGAAATATCAATTGGATGCAAAGTAGACAGGGTCTTTTAAAAAGTAAATTTTTTAAAGAAAAATTAAAAGAAATCTTTCCCATAATTGTTCCTGGAGGAAGTGACTCTGCCACTTTAGATAATGTTTTGGAATTATTAGTATTAAGTGGTCGCCATATCGCCCATGCCATGATGATGCTTATACCTTCTGCCTGGCAGAATGACCCCGATATAGAGGAAGAGATAAGATATTTTTATGAATACCATGCCTGTTTGATGGAACCTTGGGATGGCCCAGCCTCGATTGCCTTTACTGATGGAAGATTTATTGGTGCTACCTTAGATAGGAATGGTTTAAGACCTGCAAGATATGTGGTGACAAAGGATGGTTTAGTAATTATGGCTTCGGAAGTGGGTGTTTTGGATATCCCGCCAGAAGATATCCTTGTAAACGGAAGGCTTAAACCGGGCAAGATGTTCTTAATAGATACCCAAGAAGGGCGTATCATTGAGGATGAAGAATTAAAGAGAAATATCTCCCAGCAGAAACCCTATAAAGAATGGGTTAAGAAGAATTTAATAAGATTTGAAGATTTACCTAACTTAAAGATTAAACAAAAGGATTTTAAAGAAGAAATCATTATTTTACAGAAAGCATTTGGATATTCCCGCGAGGATTTAAAATTTTTAATTAAACCGATGGCAGAAGAAGCCCATGAGCCAACCGGTTCAATGGGAGATGATACGCCTTTAGCAGTACTTTCTGAAAAAAATCGTCTACTATTTGATTATTTTAAACAACTCTTTGCCCAAGTCACCAATCCAGCGATTGACCCGATAAGGGAAGAGTGCGTGATGAGTTTGGATACATATTTAGGCAAAGAGCAAAATCTTTTAGAAGAAAGTGCCTTACATTGTCGAAGATTAAAATTAAAAAACCCCATTCTTACTAATGAAGAATTAGAAAAATTATGCAGTTTGAAGTTTTTTAAAACCAAAAAGATATCTTTGCTTTTTGATATAGAAGAAAAAGAGTTTGGTTTTAAAAAAGCCATTAAGCGGATTTGTCAAGAGGCAGAAACAGCTATTAAAAAGGGTTATACTTTTATTCTTTTGACGGATCGAGGTATAAATTATAAATATATGAGTCTACCCATACTTTTGGCAACCGGGGCAGTGCACCATCATCTGGTAAGAAAACAAATGCGTACTCAAGCAAGTATTTTAGTAGAAACCGCTGAGACAAGAGAGGTAGCCCATTTTGCGCTTTTGTTTGGTTATGGAGCAGATTGTATTAATCCATACTTAGCCTTGGCGACAATAGAAAAAATGGTTGAGGAAAAAGATATTAATCTGGATTATAAAACTGCACAGAAGAATTATATTAAGGCATTAGAAAAAGGTATTTTAAAGATTCTTTCCAAGATGGGTATTTCTACCTTACAGAGCTACAGAGGTGCACAGATATTTGAAGCATTGGGATTAGATAAAGAGGTGATTGATACTTGTTTTGCGGGCACGGTTTCGCGTATTGGAGGGATTGGTTTTGATTTAATTTGTCAAGATACATTAAAAAGACACCAAGAGGCATTTTTAAATAAAGAGTCTTTGGTTTTACCATCGGGTGGACTATATCAATGGAAGAAAGATGGCGAATACCATCTCTTTAACCCCCAAACTATTCCTCTTTTACAAGAGGCGGTGCGCAATAATGATTATAAAAAGTATCTTGAATTTGCCAAAATTATCAATGAGCAAGAAGGATATCTGGTTACTTTACGCGGATTATTTAAGTTTAAAAAAAGAAAATCAATTCCTCTTTCAGAAGTTGAACCAGCTAACGAGATAATTAGGCGTTTTGTTACCGGTGCGATGAGTTTTGGTTCCATTAGTAAAGAGGCGCATGAAGCAATCGCTATAGCAATGAATAGATTAAAGGCAAGGTCAAATTCCGGAGAAGGTGGAGAAGACCCTTTAAGATTTGTCCCTCTGCCTAACGGTGACAGTACTTGCAGTGCTACAAAACAGGTTGCTTCAGGTAGATTTGGGGTAACTATCAATTATTTAGTCCATGCAAAGGAATTACAGATAAAGATTGCTCAAGGCGCAAAACCTGGCGAAGGCGGGCAACTTCCTGGACATAAGGTAAGTATTGAGATTGCCAAAACCCGTTATACTACTCCGGGGGTTACTTTGATTTCACCTCCTCCACACCATGATATTTATTCTATTGAAGATTTAGCGCAACTAATTTTTGATTTAAAGAACGCCAACCCTGATGCACTTATCAGTGTAAAATTAGTTTCAGAAATTGGAGTAGGAACGGTTGCTGCTGGGGTTGCTAAAGGCCATGCGGATATAATTTTAATTTCTGGCGGAGATGGCGGAACCGGCGCCTCTCCTTTAAGTTCAATTAAACATGCAGGACTTCCTTGGGAATTAGGGCTTTCGGAGACGCATCAGACCTTGGTTTTAAATGATTTAAGAAGTAGGGTTAGGCTTCAGGTAGATGGAAAGATGCTTACCGGAAGAGATGTAGTTATCGCGGGGATTTTAGGTGCGGAAGAATTTGGTTTTGCTACCGCAGTGTTAGTAGTTTTAGGTTGTGTGATGTTAAGACACTGCCATCTCAATAACTGCTCCGTAGGAATTGCCACACAGGAGGAGTGTTTAAGAAAAAGATTTAGGGGTAGGCCCGAATATATAGAAAATTATTTTAGATTTATTGCCGAAGAGGTGCGCACAATTATGGCAGAATTAGGGATAAGGAAATTTAATGATTTAATCGGGCATACAGAATTTTTAGAGATAAATGAAAAGATTATGCACCAGAAGGCAAAGACTTTAGATTTAGCAAAAATTTTATATAAACCCAAAGTAAAAAAAGAAGTGGGAATTTATTGTATGAAACCCCAAGACCATGGGATAGATAATGTTTTAGATTTAGAGTTAATCAAACTTTCTAAAGATGCTTTAGAGAAAAAAATGCCAGTCAAGTTAGAATTTTCGATAAAAAATAGTAATCGTGCGGTGGGTACGATGTTAAGTAACAGAGTTATAAAGACCTATGGAGAGGGAGGGCTTCCTGAAGATACTATCCATATTAAATTTAAAGGAACTGCCGGACAGAGTTTTGGGGCATTTTTGGCTAAAGGGATAACTTTAGAATTAGAAGGAGATGCCAACGATTATGTTGGTAAGGGCTTATCCGGAGGGAAAATCATTATTTACCCTTCTAAAAAAATAAATTTTGTCCCTGAAGAAAATATTATTATCGGAAATACTACTTTTTATGGTGCAACTTCTGGTCAGGCATATATCCGTGGGATAGCGGGTGAAAGATTCTGTATTCGCAATTCTGGAGCTTATGCGGTAGTAGAAGGTGTAGGTGAGCATGGTTGTGAGTATATGACCGGAGGAAGAGTGGTTATTTTAGGCAAAACCGGTAAAAATTTTGCTGCCGGTATGTCCGGTGGAATTGCCTATGTGTATGATGAAAAAGGAAATTTTTCTTTGTATTGCAATAAAGAGATGGTTGAACTTGAGCAGTTAAATCAAGAAGATGTAAATACAGTTTATAATTTAATCTTTAAACATAAACGATATACAAAAAGTAAAAAGGCAGAAAAAATTTTATTAAATTTTGAACAAGAAATAAAAAAATTTGTTAAGGTAATGCCCAAAGAATATAAGCGCATCTTAAAAGGAAAGGGATTGGCAGTAAAACAGGAATCCGTAGAATCAGTAGAGGTAAGCGATGGGTGATACAAGAGGTTTTTTAAAGATAAAACGAAGATTATCCGGCTTTAGAGCTGTTTCTGAACGCATTAAGGATTATTTAGAAGTTAGTCTGTTGCCTTATGAGGAGCATTCCCAAAAACAGGCTTCACGTTGTATGGATTGTGGAACTCCTTTTTGTCATTGGACCTGTCCTTTAGGAAATTATATCCCCGAATGGAATGATTTTATTTTTAAAAAACAATGGCAGAAGGCATATGAGTTACTTTCTAGCACAAACAATCTTGCTGAAATTACCGGAAGGCTTTGTCCTGCTCCATGCGAATATGCTTGTGTTTTAGAGATTAATGATGAACCAGTAACTATAAGAGAGAATGAATTAAGCATTATTGAATACGCCTTTAAAAATGGCTATGTAAAGCCAAAACTACCTTTAAGGCGTAAGGGAAAAAGAATAGCGGTTGTTGGCTCAGGTCCGGCAGGTTTATCCTGCGCGGATCAACTTAATAAATTAGGTTATAAGGTGGTAGTTTTTGAAAAGGATGATAAGCCTGGCGGGCTTTTGCGTTATGGAGTGCCTGATTTTAAGTTAGAAAAATGGGTTTTAGATAGACGCTTAGATATCTTAAAGAAAGAAGGTATTGAGTTTATTTGTGGGCAGGAAGTAGGAAAGGATATTAAATTAAAGAAATTAATTAAAGAGTTTGATGCTATTTGTTTAGCAGGTGGTTCGCGCATTCCCCGCGATTTAAATATTGAGGCAAGAAATCTAAAAGGGATATATTTTGCTTTGGATTATCTTAAGCAAGCAAATATGCAAGTTTCTGGCAAAAAAATCCCTCCCGATGAATTAATCGATGCCAAAAATAAAAAGGTAGTTATATTAGGTGGAGGAGATACGGGTAGTGATTGTGTAGGAGTTGCCAATCGGCAGGGCGCAAGTAAAATAATTCAGATTGAACTCTTGCCCAAACCTCCAGAATCAAGACAACCTCATTGCCCATGGCCAAAATACCCTTTATTATTTAAGACTTCCTCAAGTCACCAAGAGGGTGTGGAAAGATACTGGCAGGTATTAACAAAAAAATTTATAGGAGAAAATGGTAAGGTTAAAAAACTATTTTGTGTAAAGGTTGAGTTTGAAAGAGATGAAAAAGGCTGTGTTAAGATAAAAGGAATCCCTAATACAGAATTTGAAATCGATGCGGATTTGGTTATTTTAGCATTAGGTTTTATAAGACCAAAAACAGAAAATTTTCTTAAAGAATTAGATTTAGAACTTGACCAATGTGGAAATATAAAGACGGATAAAAATTTCATAACTTCCCATAAAAAGATATTTGCCTGCGGAGATATGCGCACTGGCCAATCCCTGATTGTAAAGGCAATCTCTGAAGGAAGGCTCTGCGCTAACCACATTGATAGATATCTAAAAGTAATCCATTAGAATAAATATTTATTGATTAATAAAAATTTACACCTAAAGGTCATCTTTTTAAGGATAGTAGAAAAGCTATTTATAGTGCGGATCTTTAAAATATGAAATGTTTATTTTGCTTTTTTTTTAAAGAATTAAAATTTGAAATTTTATATAAATATGGTATATTAATTTACGATAGTTTAAAGACGAACTACCTAAACTTGATTAAGAACGACGCAAAGAGATGACAAAATATATATTTGTAACCGGAGGAGTGATTTCTAGTTTAGGCAAAGGCATTACCTCCGCCTCTATCGGAAAAATCTTAGAGGCAAGGGGGCTTAAGGTAAGTTTTCTTAAATTCGACCCATATATTAATGTTGATCCGGGAACGATGAATCCTTATCAGCATGGAGAAGTTTATGTTACCGAAGACGGAGCAGAGACGGATTTAGATTTAGGCCATTACGAGAGATTTAGTTCTGCGATTATGAGTCGGGTTAATAATGTTACCAGTGGACAGGTCTATCATGCGGTAATCAGTCGGGAAAGAAGAGGTGATTATTTAGGAAAAACTATTCAGGTTATTCCCCATATTACCGATGAGATAAAACAGCGCATAAAAAAAGTGGCAGAAGTTTCTAAAGCGCAAGTAGTTATTGCCGAAATTGGCGGAACCGTTGGCGATATTGAGAGTTTACCTTTTTTGGAGGCGGTTAGACAATTTAGATTAGATTTGGGTTTTGAAAATGTCCTTTACATCCATGTTACCTTGGTCCCTTATATAAAGGCAGTAGATGAAATAAAAACTAAACCTACCCAACACAGCGTGGGAACTTTAAGAGAGATTGGGATACAGCCCGATATTTTAATCTGTAGAACCGAAAAGCCCCTCACCAATGAGATAAAAGAAAAAATTTCTTTATTCTGTAATGTTCAGAAAGAAGCAGTAATTGAGGCGCCGGATGTGCGCACCATTTATGAATTGCCTTTACTTTTTAAATCTCAGATTTTAGATGAGATAATCTTAAGCCATTTTAAATTGATTGGCAGGCCCTCTAATTTAAAAGACTGGGAGAAGATAGTAAATAGAATTATCAGCCCTTTAACAAAAGTAAAGATCGCTATGGTTGGAAAATATATCAGCTTGCAGGATGCTTATAAATCTATTTATGAAGCAATAACCCATGCGGGGATAGTCAATAATACAAAGGTAGAGGTAAAGAAGATAGATTCTGAAGAATTAGAAAAAAGCCAACATCCCCGAGAACTATTAGAAGATGTCAGCGGGATTTTGGTTCCCGGCGGGTTTGGTTATCGGGGGATTGAAGGAAAAATTAAGGCTATCCGCTTTGCTAGAGAAAATAAAATTCCCTTTTTAGGGCTTTGTTTGGGGATGCAGTGTGCGGTAATAGAATTTGCGCGTAATGTCTGCAGTTTAAAGGACGCAAATTCTACCGAATTTAATCTTCATACGCCTCATCCAGTAGTTTCTTTATTAAGCGAGCAGAAGAAAATAAAGGATTTAGGGGGAACCATGCGTTTGGGGAGTTATCCTTGCAGATTGAAAAAAAATAGTTTAACTTTTAGCATTTATGGAAAAATCAACATTTTTGAACGCCATCGTCATCGTTATGAGTTTAACAATAAATATAAAAAATTATTTGAGAAGAAAGGCATGCTTTTCCCCGGCATAAATCCTCAAAGAAATCTTGTAGAGATTATCGAATTAAAAAATCATCCCTTTTTTATTGCGGTGCAATTTCATCCGGAATTTAAATCTAAACCCAATAAAGCGCATCCTTTATTTAGAGAATTTATAAGAGCGGCTTTAGATAAACATAATAAAAATTAATTATGGATGCAATTTTAGTTTTAGAAGACGGAACGGTATTTACAGGAAAGTCCTTTGGCGCAACTGGAGAAAGATATGGAGAGGTGGTTTTTAATACCAGTATGACAGGATATCAGGAAATATTAACCGATCCTTCTTACAAAGGACAGATTGTTATAATGACTTATCCTCTGATTGGAAATTATGGCGTGAATTTTGAAGATGTGGAATCGCGGAAACCTTTTGTGGAGGGTTTTGTAGTAAAAGAATGTAGTAAAATTGCCAGCAATTGGCGCAGTAGAAAGTCGCTTCCCGATTATTTAAAAGAAAATGGGATTTTAGGCATCGAAGGCGTGGATACGCGCAAGCTCACTTTAAAAATAAGAGAAAAAGGAGAAATGAAGGCAGTTTTATCTACAGAAGATTTTGATGTAAAGAGCCTGTTAAAAAAAGTTAAAGCTTCTCTTGGTTTGATAGGAAGAGATTTGGTAAAAGAAGTTAGTTGCTCTCAATCATATAAGTGGAATAAAAAAAAGAGGTATAAATTTAAGGTGGTTGTTTTAGACTGCGGAGTAAAATACAATATTTTAAGACTATTAGCCGAAAACGGTTGCTCGGTAATAGTTGTTCCCGCTTACACTTCAAGTAGAGAAATACTTATGCATAAGCCTGATGGGATTTTACTTTCCAACGGGCCAGGAGATCCTTCTTCTGTTAGTTATGCGATAAAGACTACTCAAGAATTGATGGGAAAATTACCTATTTTTGGCATCTGTTTAGGACATCAGATATTGGCGCTTGCTATGGGAGGTAGAACCTACAAACTTAAATTCGGGCATCATGGTGCCAACCATCCGGTTAAGGATTTGATAAATGATAATATTTCCATTACTGTGCAAAACCACGGATTTTGCGTAGATATAGATTCTTTAAATAAAAAAGAAATAGAGATAACCCATATAAATTTAAACGACCATACCTTAGAAGGAATGCGGCATAGAAAATTTCCCATATTCTCTGTGCAGTTTCATCCTGAGGCTTCAGCAGGTCCTCACGATGCTAATTATCTATTCGGTACATTTATAAAAATGATGGGCAATGCCTAAGAGAACGGATATTAAAAAAATCTTAATTATTGGTTCCGGGCCAATTGTTATTAGTCAGGCTTGCGAGTTTGACTATTCAGGTTCCCAGGCATGCAAGGTTTTAAAGCAGGAGGGATATAAAGTAATTTTAGTAAATTCTAACCCTGCTACGATTATGACCGATCCTCAGATGGCCGATAGCACCTACATTGAACCATTGACTACGGAGATTTTAAGTAAGATTATCGCTAAAGAAAGACCGGATGCACTTCTTCCTATTTTAGGTGGTCAGACCGCTTTAAATTTGGCAGTAGATTTAGCAGAAAAGCAAGTATTAAAAAAGTATAAAGTAAAAGCCCTTGGCGCTAATATCAAGGCGATAAAGAAGGCAGAGGATAGGCGATTATTTAAAGAAGCGATGACCAGAATTGGTTTAGACCTTCCAAAGAGTGATAATGCTTATAGTTTAGAAGAGGCAATCAAGGTTGCCAAAATTATTGGATTTCCGCTAATCATTAGGCCAAGTTTTACCTTAGGCGGAACAGGAGCAAGCGTGGCACATAATATGGAAGAGTTCAAAGAATTGGCAAAACATGGTCTTGAATCCAGTATGATTGGCGAGATTCTTATTGAGGAATCAGTGATGGGCTGGAAAGAATTTGAATTAGAAGTGATGCGGGATTTAAAAGATAATGTAGTAATTATTTGTTCAATTGAAAACTTTGACCCTATGGGTATCCATACCGGAGATAGTATCACTGTCGCGCCCATACAAACATTAACCGATAAAGAATATCAAAAGATGAGGGATGCGGCTATTGCTTGTATTAGGGAAATTGGCGTGGAGTGCGGCGGTTCTAATATTCAGTTTGCGGTGCATCCTAAAACAGGAAGGATGGTTATTATTGAAATGAACCCCCGCGTTTCCCGGAGTTCTGCTTTGGCTTCAAAAGCAACCGGGTTTCCTATTGCGAAAATTGCGACAAAATTAGCAGTGGGTTATACTTTAGACGAGATTTTCAATGATATCACTAAGAAAACACCTGCCTGTTTTGAACCTACCATTGATTACTGCGTAGTAAAAATCCCCCGTTTTACCTTTGAAAAGTTTCCTTCTGCCGATCCTACTTTAACCATCTCTATGAAATCTGTAGGTGAAGTGATGGCTATAGGTAGGACTTTTAAAGAAGCGCTGCAAAAGGCATTGCGTTCACTAGAGATAGGTCTGGCAGGTTTAGACGATTTAAAATATACACCTTGCGATGATGAATTGAAAAAGAATTTAAGAACACCTTGCGCCTTAAGAGTACTTTATATAAAGGAAGCCATAAAAAGAGGTTATAGTATCGATGAAATTTATAGTTTAACCCAAATTGACCCTTGGTTTTTGGAAAATATCCGCCATATTGTAGAATTGGAAAATAAGATAAAGTTAGACTTGAAGCTTAACTACCAAAAAAGTTCAATTGATTTATTCCAAAAAGCAAAAGAATTTGGGTTTTCAGATTTACAACTTGCCAGGTTATTAAACCAAAATGAAGAGACCATCAGAAATTGGCGCAAAGAATTAGGAATAAAACCAGATTACAAGCTGGTAGATACCTGCGCTGGAGAGTTTGAGGCATTTACACCATATTATTATTCTACTTATGGATAATCCAGATAGATGAATTTGAATTTTAAATCTAATATACTAAATGTGTGGAATATTTGGGATATATCCTCATAAAAAAGCAGCTGAACTTGCCAGTATGGGGCTTTATGCGCTTCAGCATCGCGGTGAAGAATCCTGCGGTATAATTACCCGCCATAACAAGAAGATATCCCTCCATAAAGGTTTAGGTCTGGTAAACGATGTATTTAATGAAAAAATTATCAAAGGACTTTTGGGAGATATGGCGGTAGGTCATGTGCGTTACTCTACTACAGGAAGCACAAATCCTAAAAATATCCAACCCTTTTATGTAAAATCAAAACTCGGAGATATTGCGATTGCTCACAATGGAAATCTTACTAATACCTTAAGCCTTCACCGGGAATTAGAGGACAAAGGCGCTCTTTTTCAGACGAGTATGGATTCAGAAATTATTGCCCATCTTTTAGCCCATAGTCAAAATAATGATATAGAAGATGCAATCATTGGAGCGCTTTCTAAATTAGAAGGGGCTTACTCTTTAATATTAATGCTCAATGATATTCTGATTGGGGCAAGAGACATTTATGGTTTTCGACCCTTGTGTTTAGGTAAATTAGATGAGGCGTATGTTTTAACCAGCGAAACTTGCGCCTTGGATTTAATCGGCGCTAAATACATAAGAGATATACATCCCGGAGAGATCGTATTTATAAAAAGAGATGGGCTTGAATCGCTTAGGCCATTTAAAAAAACGTCCCACGCTTTCTGCATTTTTGAATATATCTATTTTGCCCGGCCTGACAGTAACATTTTTGAGCATAATGTTTATATGACACGCAAAAAATTGGGCGAGCAATTAGCAACCGAATCTCCAGTTGATGCGGATTTAGTGATGCCTATTCCTGATTCAGGTACTTATGCTGCTTTAGGTTTTAGCCGGTTAAGTAAAATCCCTTTCGAGTTTGGTATGATTCGTAATCATTATATCGGCAGGACATTTATTCAACCTTCACAAGCTTTAAGGGATTTTCGAGTTAAGATTAAACTGAATCCTTTAAGAGAGATACTAAAAGGAAAGTCTATAGTAATTATTGAGGATTCTATTGTAAGAGGGACTACCAGTCGGGCGCGCGTTAAAACTTTGCGTTTAGCGGGAGTAAGTAAAGTGCATATGCGGGTGAGTTGTCCCCCTTTAAGATTCCCCTGTTTTTATGGCATAGATTTTCCTACCAAAAAAGAACTAATTGCTTCAAAACACGATATTGCCTGGATTCGCGATTTTATCGGTGTCGATACTTTAGAGTATTTAAGTTTAGAAGGGATGCTAAATTCTATGCCTTTGCCCAAAGAGAATTTCTGCACTGCCTGTTTTACCGGAAATTATCCTACCTTTATTTCCAGTCTTCCTAATAAAAAGATTTTGGAGAGATAGTTTATTTTTAATTTTTTCTATTCAAAAATAAAAGTTAATGATATAATTTAAGTTAAAATAAATATGCCGGAACTACCCGAAGTAGAAACCATAAAAAATGCGTTAAAGAAGGTAGTACTTTCTCAAAAGATCGTAGATGTTGTAGTAAACAACCCCAAAGTAATTAAGGAACCATCGGTAAAAGAATTCGTTAAAGATCTTGAAGGTGCTACCATTACGGATGTTTTGCGCAAAGCCAAACTTCTGATTTTAGAATTATCTAACGCCAAATCCTTATGCATTCATCTTAAATTAACCGGGCAACTTATTTATCCGGGAAACCCTTCATTAAGTCGGATAAGTTTTAAACTTTCTAACGGAAATTTTTTGGATTTTCGCGATCAACGTCTCTTGGGAGAATTAAGGTTGGTAAAGGATTGGAGAAGTCTAAAATTTATCCAGGAGTTAGGACCGCAGCCATTCGAAATAACTTTTGGAGAATTTAAAAAAATGCTGGAAAACAAAAAAACCCCTATAAAGATTCTTTTAATGGACCAGACCTTTATTTCCGGGATAGGCAATCTTTATGCTGCGGAAATCCTTTTTAGGGCAGGGATTCATCCCAAAAGAGCAGCTTATCTTTTATTGGATAAAGAAAAAGAGGTGCTTTTTAAAGAGATGCTCGCTACCCTTAAAGAGGCGATTGCCCATAAAGGCTCCTCCGTTGACCAATACGTACAGTTATCTGGAGAGCCCGGAGAATATGCAAAATATCATAAAGTGTATGGCAGAGAGAATCTTCCCTGCTTAGTTTGCAAAACCCCGATTAAAAGGATTTCCTTAGGTGGACGCGGAACTTATTTTTGCCCAAAATGTCAAAAGTAAATCCTAAATCTTCTATTTTTCAGTTAAAGGCAAAGGTTATTTCTAATTTTAATATTAAACTGAATTATTTTAAATTAGAGGTTTATGCGCCTCTCATTGCAAAATATGCCCAACCAGGGCAATTTGTAAATATCAGGGTTAACCAAACATGCTACCCTTTATTAAGAAGGCCGTTTAGCATTCATAAGGTGGATGATGCAAAGATAGAGATTCTCTATGAAACAAAAGGAGAAGGAACGCGCATTTTATCTCAATATAAGCCCCACCAGACATTGGATATAATTGGCCCTTTAGGTAAGGGATTTACAATTTTAGATGATAGAAATTTAAATATCTTGGTGGGAGGTGGAATGGGGATAGCGCCACTTTTATTTTTGGCAAATAGGATAGCCAACCAAAAGACCAAAGGGCTCTTGGATTCCCAAAAGATTATTTTAATGGGAGCAAATACTAAAAAAAGAATTCTTTGCGAGGAAGAGTTTAAAAGGTTAGGTTTTAAAGTAAAGTTTTCTACTGATGATGGCACAAAAGGTTTTAAAGGAAAAGTTACGAATCTGTTAAAAATTTTTCTTAATAATCAACCCCCAAAATCTATGCTTTCTATGGCGGTCTATGCCTGTGGTCCTTTGCCTATGCTTGAAGAGGTCTGTTTAATTTGCAAAAAATATAAAATTTTTTCAGAGGTTTCTTTAGAGACGCATCTGGCTTGCGGATTGGGGATGTGTTTGGGTTGTGTAATAAAGACAAAGTCTGGGCACAAGAGAATATGCAAAGACGGCCCGGTATTTAAAACGGAGGAGATAATATGGTAGAAGAAAAGTTGCCTTTTGTTTCCGTAATTATTCCGGTAAAAAATTTTGAGCGCACAATTGAGAAAACTTTTGAGTATCTTTTAAAAGTGGATTATCCCCATCAAAGCTGGGAGTGGATTATTGCGGATGGAGGTTCTACTGATAAAACAGTAGAGATTATAAAACAATGGCAGAAAAAATACCCCTTTATAAAGTTAGTGGAAGTGCCTAACTCGCCTTCTGCCGGTTTTGCCCGTAATAAAGCCTTAGCAGTAGCAAAAGGAGAATTTTTATTCTTTACCGACGCAGATTGCGCACCTTGTCCGGAGTGGATTAAAGAGATGCTTAAGCATTTTTTTAGAGACCCCCAAATAGCCGCAGTAGGAGGAGAGGTTTATACCTTGAAAGTTGACCCTAATAATTTAGTAGAAGCTTGGTGCCAACATTTTAGATTTAATATGGTTTCTCCCCGTTATGGATTTATTAAAGAAGGGTATTTTCCGGATTTTCCTAAAGACCCTGTAGCTTCCCAGATAGCAGGGCACAGCGCTTATTTTTTCGGGACCTGCAATGTGGCTTATCGGAAATCTGCAATGGAGACAGTGGGGGCTAAATTTTGGGATCTGCCTACGGGTGAAGATATGGATTTAAGTTTTCAACATCGTAGCAAAGGATTGAAATTTTACTTTGCTCCCAAAGCCAAGGTTGACCATATGCACCGCGCAGACTTAAAATCATTGTGTAAAGTGTGGGTAACTTATGGTCAGGCGCATTCGCCTTTAATTAATAAATACATAAAGAAAAAAGGTTTAGAGATAATTCTTCAGATTTTTAAAAATAAACCCACAATATTTTTGCCTTTTCCCTTGAAGGGCTTTATCTATATCGGCGATTTTCATCTTATGCACCTGTTCGGGTTTTTAAGTATTTTGAATTTTATTTTAAGTTTTTTCTTTAAAGGGCTTTTCTACAAGATTAGCAGCGCAGTTTTTTTGTTTTTGGCGGTCTATTTTGCCTTCCAATTTGTAAAATGGAATTTTGGGATGGAGCCAAAAGACAAATTTTGGACCTGGTTTAGGTACAAATATCTTACCAACTTAAGTTTTATTAAAGGAGGCTTAAAGGACTTTAAAAAATATAAAATTTTGTGCATCGAACCAAGTTTCTAAAGGAGAGTTATTATGGCAAGGGCAATTGTGATTTATTATTCTAAAACCGGAAATACCCATAAGATGGCTGAGTTTATCAGCGAAGGGATAAAAAAAGAGAAAGTGGAAGTAGATTTAAAAAATGCAGAAGAGATAAAAGCCGAAGAACTATTAAAGTATGATGCGATTATAATCGGTTCCCCTACTTATTATGGGACAATGGCTTATCCTATAAAAAAGCTTCTTGATGAATCAGTAAAATTCCACGCTGCGTTAGAAGGTAAAATAGGGGCAGCCTTTTCTTCTTCGGCAAATATCGCCGGAGGCAATGAAACCACCATATTAGATATATTAAATGCGATGCTTATCCATGGGATGATTATTCAGGGTGACCCTAAAGGTGATCATTACGGGCCAGTGGCGATTGGTGCTCCGGATGAAAGAGCAAAAAAGCAATGTTTAAGATTTGGCGAACGCATAGCAAAATTATGCAAGGCATTAGGAAAATAAGATGTATCGGTTGATTATCGTCACCTGTCCAGATAAAAAAGAGGCAAAAAAAATTGCAAACCATCTTTTGAAGGAAAGATTGGCTGCGTGCGTAAATATTGTTTCTGGGGTTGAGTCGCTTTTTTGGTGGAATAATAAAATTGATAAGGCTAAGGAAGTGATGATGCTAATAAAGACCAAAAGAACAAAGTTTTGCCGGCTGGTAAAAGAAATAAAAAAGTTACATAGTTATAATGTTGCCGAGATAATTGCTTTCAGAATTTTAGAAGGAGAAAAAAGATATTTAGATTGGATAGATGAATCTGTGGGGGCTTAAAATCAATATATTAATTGCTTTTTTTGCAGGAGTAATAATGAGTTTCTCCGGCTGCACGTATCCCCTGCTGCCTGTGCTTTTAGGTTCTTTGGGGATATCTGCTAAAAAAAGTATCCTTGAAGGTTTTCTTTTAGGTCTTTTTTATGTTTTAGGTTTTGCGTTTGTTTATAGTTCTTTAGGGGTATTTGCCGGGTTAACCGGAAGGGTTTTTGGTTTATCTTTAGGGTATCCAATTATGCGTATGCTGGCAGGGGTTCTGTTTATTTTCTTTGGCTTGGCGGTATTGGGTGTTTTTAATTTAAATTTAAAAACTAAACAACTCAATTTACATTTAGAAAAAATTAAGAATCCTTATTTTAAGATGTTGGTGACGGGCATAGGTTCAGGGATGGTAGTAAGTCCATGCGTATCGCCGGTTTTAGGGTCTTTACTGGTTTACATCTCTTTAAAAAATAATTTAGTATACGGTGCAATGCTTATCTTTAGTTTTTCTTTTGGATTAGGATTTATTTTTATTCTATGTTCTACTTTCAGCGGTTTTATCTTCAGTTTACCTAAACCTGCGGAATGGATAGAGTGGGTAAGAAAGATAAGTGCATTTATTCTGATTTTAAGCGGGGTATACTTTATGGCAGATACCTTAATGAAAGGATTTTAAAAATGAGAAGAATATTTTATTCAGTTATTATTCTGATTGTATTTTTTTCTAATTGTTTGTATGCCTATGAATCAGCGTTTGATTTTAAACTTTATAATTTAAATAACGAATTGGTAAGTTTAGATGATTTTAAGGGCAAATCTTTAATTTTACTTTTTTGGACAAGCTGGTGCCCTTATTGCCGCAGGGAAATTGTCGAATTGAATAAACTTTACCCTGAGATTAAAAAAGATGATATCGAGATTGTGGCGATAAATATAAAAGAATCCAAAGAGAAAATTGAAAGATTTTTAAAAGATTATCCTTTGGTGTTTGAAGTCCTTTTAGACAAAGATGGGTATGTGGCTTTTAATTATAAAGTATTAGGCATACCCCATTATGTATTTATTGATAAAGAAGGGAAGATAAAGTTTAAGACATACTATTTTCCTGTTGAGAATTACCGACAGATATTTAAATGAGAGAGAATTTATCCTTATTTTTGGATCTCTATTCACTTACTATGGCGCAGGCGTATTTTTATTATAAAAAAAACATCTGGGCGATATTCGACCTTTTCGTAAGAGAACTTCCTTCACAGCGCAATTATTTATTGTCCGCCGGCTTAGAAGAGATTATAGATTTTATCCGTAAAATTACTTTTGATAAGGTTGCTATAGAATATTTAAGAGAGAAAAAAATATTTTCCGAATCTTTTTTAAATTATCTTAAAAGTTTTCGTTTTAGAGGCGATGTATGGGCAGTCCCTGAAGGAGAAATCTGTTTTGCCAATGAACCACTTTTAAGGGTGGAGGCGAATATTATTGAGGCACAGATTTTGGAAGGTTTTCTACTTAATACCATAAACCTGCAGACGATGGTTGCCTCCAAAGCCAGTCGCATTGTTATCGCGGCAAAGGAACGGCAAGTTTATGACTTTTCTTTGCGTCGGACACAAGGCAAAGATGCGGGGATAAAAGTAAGCCGCAGTAGTTATATAGCCGGTTTTTCCGGCACCTCCAATGTTTTAGCGGGTTTTCTGTATAATATTCCGATAGTAGGGACGATGGCGCATTCTTTTGTAATGGCTTTTAGAAACGAGCAGGAAAGTTTCTTTACTTATAGTCAATGTTTCCCTGAGAAGACAATCCTTTTGGTAGATACTTATGATATAAAAAAAGGTATCCAAAATGCGATAAAAGCAGGAAAACATCTGGAAAAACGTGGATTTAAACTTTTAGGGATTCGTTTAGATAGCGCAGATTTAGTTTACTGGTCAAAGAGGGCGCGTTCGATGTTGGATAAAGCAGGTTTAAATTATGTAAAGATTTTAGCCAGCGGTAATTTGGATGAATATAAAATTACCGCCTTGCTTAAAGAAAATCCTCCTATTGATAGTTTCGGTGTAGGCACCCATATGGGCACAAGTTCGGATATCCCTTATTTGGATGTTATATACAAATTAAGTCAAATTAGTTACGATAAAAATAAAAGAAACTTTTTGCCTACCATGAAATTAAGCAAAGGGAAGGTTACCTATCCGGGCAGAAAACAGATTTTTAGGATAGAAAACAAAGAAGGTTTCTATGTAAAAGATATTTTGGGTTTAGCAGAGGAAAAAATAAACGGCGCCAGGCCTCTTCTAAAAAAAGTGATTCAAAATGGTAAACCAATTTATAAAAAAGTTCCCTTAGAAAAAATAAGGGAATTTGCTAAGGATAATTTAAATAGATTGCCTGCGATTTATAAGTGTATAGATAAGAAGATAGTTTACCCCGTAGAAATAAGTTTTGAACTCAGAGAATTAACCGGCCGTTTAGAAAAAAAATTAAGAAAGAAAAAATATAACTATGACTAATAAATTCCTTGCTACGGGTATTGGCAGTATGCCCCAAAAAGAACCTTCTGAGGCTTTGGACTTAATTTTTAGATACTTTCCCTGTGTCCCTTTCTGGCCACAGTTACCTAAACGGGATCCCCGCGAAGGAATGATTATGCAATTTAGCGCGGGTTTTCCTTTTTTAAAAGCCTCGCCTTTTGGTATCTGTTACGACCGGCGTAATAACGAAAAAACGCTTGAGGAGTTCTACGGCCGGATAATCCAAGAAGATTTGGATTATTTTAAGATTGAACCAGAATTTGCGAGCGGTCTATATTATTTTTATGAAAAATTAAAAACCGCAAAGGACTTAAAAGATATTATTTACCTTAAAGGGCAGCTCAGTGGACCTTTTACTTTTTCCGCCGGTATAAAAGATGAGGAGGGGAATCTGGTTATAAATGATCAGGTTTTTATCGAAGCAATTACCAAAGGCTTAATTTATAAGGCATTATGGCAGATAAAATTCCTTAAAGAATTTAAAAAGAAGATTATTATTTTTTTTGATGAGCCATATTTAAGTTGTTTTGGTTCCGCTTATACCCCTATTAATAGAGAAAAGATCGTCCAGGTTTTATCAGAAATCTTTTCAGAAATTAAAAATTTCGCCATAAATAAACTTCTTTTAACTCCCCAAGAGTTATATTTAGGAGTTCACTGTTGTGGTAATACCGACTGGTCAATTTTTACCCAGATTACTGATTTGGATATTATTAGTTTCGACGCTTTTTCTTTTGCCGATAAAGTTGCGCTTTACAGCAAAGATTTAAAAAAATTTTTAAAAAGAAAAGGGATACTTGCTTGGGGTTTGATCCCAACTTTAGAATTTAGCGGTAAAGAAGATTTAGATTTTATTTTAAATAAATTCCACTCCGTTTTAAACCTTTTTATTAATAAAGGCATAGAAAAAGAATTGCTCCTCAACCGTCTTATTCTTACCCCTGCTTGCGGCTTAGGCAACGTTAGCGAAGCCAATGCGCTAAAAATTTTGGAACTCCTTTCTAAATTAAGGGATTCGCTAATCTTTGCTTGACCCTTTAATTTTTATATTATATAATTTAAAATCTATAACTTATAACAAAAAAGGAGAGGGAAAATGTATGCAATTATAAGCGTGGGAGGCAAACAGTATTGGGTAAAACAAAACGATATTATCGAGGTAGAAAAGCAGCCGGTAGAAAAAGACAAGGAGTTTGTTGTAAAGGATGTGCTTTTTCTTTCCAAGGATAACGGAGAGATTGAGGTAGGCAGGCCTTTTCTTAATAATGTAAAGGTAACAGCAAAGTCTCTGGGAGAAACCCGGACAAAAAAAGTAATTACCTATAAATATCGACGCAGAAAAGCATCCAGCCACACCAAGAAAGGACACCGTCAGACCATTACGCGGGTTTTAATAAAAGAGATACAACTAAATTAGAAGTGTTATTTGTAGACCAAGCAAAAATTTATGTAAAAGCAGGCGATGGAGGAAACGGCTGCCAGAGCTTATACCGCGATAAATGGAATAGGAAAGGCAAGCCTGATGGCGGAGATGGGGGTAAGGGAGGGGATATAATTATTCAGGCAGACGCTTCTTTATATACGCTTTTGGATTTTAAGTATCGGAGTTCTTTTATCGCTGAAAATGGCCAGCACGGTTCAGGTAAAAATAAGAAAGGCAAGGATGGCAAAGACCTAATCCTTAAAGTGCCCATAGGGACGGTCATTAAAGATGCCCAGAGTCAGGTTATCTTGAGGGATCTTGTTCAGGATAAAGATTTTGTAGTATCGGCAAAAGGAGGTAAAGGCGGAAGAGGCAATCAGTATGGCAAAGAAGCAAAACCTGGCGAGATTGGCGAGAAAAGGGAGTTAATTTTAGATTTAAAACTTATAGCAGATGTGGGGTTGGTAGGTTTTCCTAATGTAGGCAAATCCACCTTGATTTCTAAAATTTCCCATGCCCGTCCATTGATTGCCGATTATCCCTTTACCACCAAAAAGCCAATTTTAGGGGTTGTAGATTATCAGGATTTTCGGTTTGTAGTAGCGGATGTCCCGGGTTTAATCGCAGGTTCGCATAAAGGCAAAGGTTTGGGGGACCGTTTTTTAAGGCATATTGAGAGGACAAAAATAATTCTACATATTATTGATATGTCAGGTTCAGGAGAAAGAAATCCCATAGAGGATTATCAAAAAATAAACGAAGAATTGTCTCTTTATAACAAGATTCTTTTGGAAAAAACCCAAATTCTGGTGGCTAACAAGATGGATTTGGAAAACGCCCAAGAGAATTTAAAGTTATTCCGCAAAAAGATAAGAAAAAAAATCTATCCTATCTCTGCTTTAAAAGAGCAAGGTTTGGAGGAATTACTTGGAAGGATTAAAACCGAACTTCAAAAGATGGGTAATTAAGGTTGGCTCCAGCCTTCTTAGCAATAAAGAGGCATTAGGGGACCTCTGCACACAGATGGCGAGTCTTTTTAAAGAGAGAGATATTATTTTGGTCTCTTCAGGAGCGATTTTTTGCGGGATGGAGATTCTGGGGCTTAAAAAAAGACCGCGCACTTTAACCAATCTGCAGGCAGTGGCAGCAGTGGGACAGAACGCATTGATGGAACTTTACCGTAATTACTTTAAAAAATGGAATTTAAATTGCGGTCAGATTTTGCTTACTTGGGAAGACTTTAACCAGCGTCTACGTTATCTTAATGCCCGCCACACCATTTTAAAATTGTTAGAATTAAAGATCATCCCTGTTATTAATGAGAATGATGCTGTTTCAGTGGAGGAGATAAAATTTGGTGATAACGATCGCCTTTCGAGTTTAGTGGCTAACCTTATCGATGCAGACCTTTTGGTTATCCTTTCCGATGTTGACGGACTTCTGGATAAAAATGGACAGCGTATCAAAGTGGTTGAGGATACAAAACCTTACCTTCATTTATGTAAGAACACGGATAAAGAGACCTGCGTAGGGGGGATGATTTCTAAGATAGAAGCAGCCCGCATTGCCTTGGGTTCTGCTATATATTGTATAATTGCCAATGGCAAGAAGAAAAATATCCTTTATGAAATCTTAAATTCGCCTTTCGAAGCAGGAACCTTGTTTTTGCCTAAAAGACAAAAACCGCTTGCTTTTAAACGTTGGATTGCTTTTGGAGCAAAACCGCAGGGTAAAATTTTTGTCGATGAGGGAGCAAAAAAAGCGCTTTTAAATAAAAAGAGTCTTTTGGCAGTAGGAATAGTAAGGTTAGAAGGAGAATTTGAAAAAGGGGATATTGTGGGGGTATATAGTTCAGAAGGGCAGGAATTTGCCCGCGGTAAAGTAGAAATAGATAATAAGACTTTACAGGAGATAAAAGGGAAACATTTTGTGCGGGAAGTAATTCACCAGAATAATTTAGTAGTTTTATAAATATTATTATGGAAGAGAAAAATAGAAAAAAAATTATTCTAATGGCAAAAAAAGCAAAGGAAGCGTTTTTAAAAGTAGCCAACATTTCTTCTAATAACAGAAATAAAATTCTTTTTTATTTTGCTAAAGCCCTTAAAAAAAATCGTGATTTTATTTTACAGGAGAATCAGAAAGATATAAATTTGGCAAAGAGGTTAAATTTTTCTAGTGCTTTAATTGACCGCTTGACTTTAAGTCCTGCCCGCTTAGAGGCGATGTGTAATTCCTTTTTAAAATTAAGGGAGTTGCCCGATCCTGTAGGCAGGATACTCAAAGATTGGACAACCCCTGCCGGATTAAAAATTTTTAAAGTAAGCGTTCCTATTGGGGTGATTTTGATTATCTATGAATCACGCCCCGATGTAACCGCAGATTGCTTGGGTCTTTGTATAAAATCCGGCAATGTAGTAATTTTAAGGGGAGGCAGTGAAGCGTTTTATTCTAATCAGGCGATTTTTAAAGTATGCCATCAGGTACTTAAGGATTTTTCTTACCCTTCTTACGGAGCAAATTTTGTTTTTGTAAGAGAAAAATGGGCAGTCGATTTGCTCTTAAAATTAAATGATGACATCGATCTGGTTATCCCCCGCGGAGGAGAAGGGTTGATCCGTAAGATAACCCGCATTTCCCGTATCCCGGTGATTAAGCATTATAAAGGGATTTGCCATATCTATGTGGATAAAGACGCAGATTTAGAGATGGCTAAAAAGGTATGTTTTAATGCTAAAGTGCAGAGACCCGCTACCTGCAACGCTATGGAATCTATGCTTGTGCACCGCGATATCGCTTTAAAATTTTTGCCTTTAATGCTCAGAGAATTTTTATCCGCGAAGGTTAAAATAAGGGGGTGTCCTTTAACCTTAAAAATTGCCAGAGAAACAGGCATATTTAGCAAAGAGATGTTTAAAGAGGCAACAGATAAAGATTATTCTACCGAATATTTGGATTTGATTCTTGCGGTAAAAGTGGTTAAGGATTTAGAGGAAGCAGTTGCCCATATTAATAAATACGGTTCGCACCATTCCGACGCGATTATTACTAAAAATAAAGAATCCGCACAGGAATTTTTAAAAAAGGTGGATTCAGCTTGCGTATATCATAATGCCTCTACTAGACTTACTGATGGTTATCAGTTTGGCATGGGGGCAGAGATGGGGATTTCTACTGACCGTCTGCATGCACGGGGACCTATGGCTTTGGAAGAATTGACTACCTATAAATATACTGTTTACGGAAATGGTCAGATAAGGATTTAAAGTTGATAGCCAAAAATAAGGGCAAATTAACGAAAATAACGAATATGAAAATCGGTATATTAGGGGGGACATTTAATCCTATCCATTTAGGGCATTTGATCTTGGCAGAAGAGGTAGCGGATCAATTAAAATTAGACAAAGTTATTTTTGTTCCTGCATATCTACCGCCGCATAAAGATGATACAGAAATTATTTCTGCCCAGCACCGTTTTAAAATGATAAAATTAGCGATTAGGGATAATCGGAGGCTGGCAGTTTCTGATACAGAGATAAAAAGAAAAGGGCTTTCTTACACTATTGACACAATCCTTGAATTTAAGAAAATATACCCTCATTATGAATTGTATTTTATTATCGGCTCTGATTTATTGAATTATTTGGATTCTTGGAAAGATTTGGATGAAATTTTAAAATTGGTTAATTTTGTGGTCGCTACGCGTCCGGGGTATCCGTTGGAAAAGTTACCCCTATCTGTTTACAAACTGCAGATACGGGCAATTGATATTTCCGGATACCAAATTAGACAGGCGATAAAAAATAATTTATCCTTTAGGTACTTGGTGCCGCAAGAGGTTTATTGTTATATTATTAAACACCAATTATACCGATGATAAAGATTGCTGCTTCTATTCTATCGGCAGACTTTAGTTGTTTAAGAGAAGAGATTAAGAAAGCAGAAAAAGCAGGGGTAGATTTAATCCATATTGATGTGATGGATGGGAGGTTTGTTCCCAATATAACTTTCGGTCCACAGTTAGTAAGGGACATCCGGAAGGTAAGCCGAATTCCTTTTGATGTGCATTTAATGATTGAAAATCCCCTGAAATATATTGATGATTTTGTTTCTGCGGGTGCTGATATGCTTACCTTGCATATTGAGGTAACAAAGGCTTCGATGATAAAAAAAGAAAAGGTAAGATTGAATAAAAAGGGGATAAAGTTAGGTGTCTCCTTAAATCCGGCTACGCCTTTATCAAAGATTAAATCTGTGTTAGATAATATAGATTTAGTTTTGGTAATGACAGTAAATCCGGGATTTGGGGGGCAAGAGTTTATCCCTGAGGTAGTCCCTAAGATAAAAGAATTAAGGCGGATTTATAAAGGGATTATTTCAGTAGATGGAGGCATAAATGATAAAAATGCGCCTATTTTAGTTGCGGCGGGCGTAGATATATTAGCAAGCGGTTCTTATCTTTTTAAAGCAAAAGATATAAAAGAAGCGATTAAACGTTTAAGAAATAATTAAAAAAAAGGAGTAAGGTTATGGATAAAATCAAATTTGGTACAGATGGTTGGCGAGGGGTGATTAGCGATAATTTTACTTTTGAGAATGTGCGCCGGGTAGCCTCTGCCATTGCCGATTATTACCGTATGCATTCCACCTCTCCTTTTAGAATAGCGGTAGGTTACGATACGCGTTTTCTTTCTTCCACTTATGCAAGACTAGTGGCAGAGGTATTAAGCAGCAAAGGGATAGAGGTGCTTTTGTCAAATAGGTATATCCCCACGCCGGTTTTAAGTTTTGTTACCCGCGAACTTAATTTAACTTGCGGAGTGATGATTACCGCCAGCCATAATCCTGCTCAGTATAACGGGATAAAAATAAAAACTTCGCAAGGCGGGGCAGCGGGTTTAGAGGTTACAAGCCAGATTGAAAAGATTGTAAATAAAAGGAAAAATATAATTTATAAGGGCAAATGCGGCGAGATAAAGATGATGGATTTTATCCCATCCTATATAAAATTTTTGCGCCAATATATTAATTTAGAAAGATTAAAAGACAAAAAGTACAATGTATTGGTGGATGCAATGTACGGCAGCGGCGACAGTTTTATGGGAGAAGTCATTAAGGGCACAGAGATAAAGTTGGATTTTATCCGCAATGAATTAAATCCCGGATTCGGTGGCTTAAGGCCAGAACCAGTGTTAGAAAATCTTCTGCCTTCTATCCAAAAGCTTAAGGAGAAAAAATACGACTTGGGTTTGGTTTTAGATGGCGATGCGGATAGGATTGCAGGATTTTTAGGGGATAGCAGTTTTCTTCATCCGCAAAAGATATTGGGGTTGCTTGCTTTGCATCTGGTAAGAAATCGTAAGTTTAAAGGCGGGATAGTAAAGACAATTGTAGGCACTACTTTGATTGATAAGATTACTCAAAAGTTAGGTTTAAAGTTATACGAAACGCCTGTGGGTTTTAAATATATCTCCGAAATTATGCAAAAGGATGATGTTTTAATTGGCGGAGAAGAAGCAGGGGGGATAGGATTTAAGGGATATATCCCTGAGCGCGATGGAACTCTGGCGGGGTTGCTTTTATTGGAAATGATGGCTTATGAAGAAAAACCGATGGCAGAAATTTTGAAAAATATGGAGAAAGAATTCGGCAGGTATTTTTATGCCAGAGAAGATATAAAATTAGACAAGCCGTTATCCTTTAAATTATATCAGCGTTTTAAAAAAATCAAATCCGTGTTAGGCAAAAATGTTGTAGAGATAAAAGATTACGATGGGATAAAATTAATCTGCGAAGACGAAAGTTGGGTTATGGTAAGATTATCAGGCACCGAACCACTTATCCGTTTTTATGCTGAAGCTAAGGATGCGGATAAAGCCCATGACCTAATTAAGTTTGCTAAAAAATGCTTTATTACTTCTTAAGATCGTTTGCTGTTTTTTTATGTAAAGTGCTTTTTCGGATACAGGTAGAGGGCAAGGGCAATATCCCTAAAAAAGGAGGATTTATTTTAGCAAGCAACCATTTAAGCTATCTGGATCCGATAATTCTAGGAGTGGCTTGTCCAAGAAAACTTACTTTTATGGCAAAAGAAGAATTGTTCAGTATACCGGTATTTAGTAGTTTAATCCGTAGGTTAGGGGCTTTCCCCATAAAGAGGTACCGTGCGGATATCTCTGCATTTAAAGAGGCATTTAAAATGGTAAAAAGGGGACTGCCTTTGGTAATTTTTCCGGAAGGGCGCAGGAGCCCAACCGGAGATCTGCTTAACCCTTTAAAAGGCGTAGGTTTTTTGGTTGATTATTTAAGGGTGCCGGTAGTGCCGGCTTTAATCAGAGGAACGGATAAAGTTTTACCGGTAAATAAAAAATTTATCCATCCAAAAAAAATTTGGGTTTATTTTGGCGAACCAATTTTTATAGAAAGGAGGAAGCCTTCTGACTACCTTCAGATTGCTCAGCAGGTTATGGATGAGATTAGGCGCCTGGGATGCAATTATCAATAGCCGACCATACCGGTTTTTGTCCAAGGGTAAAATGCCCAATACAAATAGTTGATAAATTATTAGAGAGTAATAACAAAAAAACATTCTATTTCATCCCCGTTATTCATAACCGTCAAGTTTTAGATTGGTTAGATAACAAAGGTTTAACTCACATCAGCCCCTTTAGTGGAATATGGCCATTTTCTTATGCGGCGCTTCCTTTTTATGGTGCAACACAGGAATCTGTTAAGCAGACAAAGAGAAAAAAGCTTAACATCGTTGAGAAAACCCGTTCTTATGTTTCTGGCGTACAGAAGACCTGCGCATATCTTTGTCGAGAAAAATATCAGATAACCATAAAAGCATTAAAGATATTTAATGCCATCTGTAGCGATAATATAGACAGGCAGGAGGTGATAGATATGTTTGCCCAAGATAACGAGGCAATGTTTATTATATATTCTTCACTTGTTGATTAGTTAGTAGAAGAAGCGTTAGAATATATAAAAAATTTAAAAGAAAAGGAGGATAAAAAATGACACAAAATAATAACCAATTATCTTTGGAACAACTTTACAACAAAAGTATCCGTTCTTTAAAAGAAGGCGACATGGTAAAAGGGAAAATTGTCAAGATAAGGCGCAAAGAGGTGTTTGTGGATGTGGGGTTTAAATCCGAAGGGATATTGTCTATCAATGAGTTTTTGCCTGAGGAATTAAAAGAAGGCGAAGAGGTGGAGTTGGTAGTAGAATCAGTAGAGGATGACAGCGGGATGATTATTTTATCTCGCCAAAAAGCCAGAAGGATAAAAGTTTGGGATAATATACTGGAGGCGTACGAGAAGGGGCTGCTTATTTCTGCACGCGTTGCCAAAAGGGTAAAAGGCGGATTTATGGTAAACGCTCAAGGGATTGAGGGTTTTTTGCCTGCTTCTCATTCCGGGTTTAAGGGTTTGCCCGATGCGGAAATTATCGATAAGGATTTTAAATTTAAAATTATAAAACTTAATAACTTACGCAACAGTATTATTGTTTCGCGCAAAGAGGCAGTCCAAAAAGAAAAAGAAGAATTAAAAGAGAAGATATTCTCTAATTTGGAAACCGGCAAAGTAGTTCCGGGCACAGTAAAAGCGATTACGGATTACGGCGCTTTTATTGATTTAGGCGGCATCGATGGGCTTTTACATATCACGGATATGTCGTGGTCTAAAATAAATCATCCCTCTGAATTATTAGCCGTCGGAGATAAAATAGAAGTAATGATTTTGGATATAGACAAAGAGCATAATAAAATTTCTTTGGGATTGAAACAGCGTTCCCTCGATCCCTGGCAGGATATTGAAAATAAATATCCTGTTGGCGCAAAGATAAAGGGAAAGATTGTAAATATCTTGCATTACGGGATATTGGTAGAGTTAGAAAAAGGGGTGGAAGGATTGGTGCATATTTCCGAAATCTCTTGGACAAAACGCGTTGAGAATTTTAAGGAACTTTTTGCGATCGGCGATAGCATCGAAGTTCAGGTTTTAAATATTGATAAAGAGGGCCGTCGAATCACCTTAAGTATTAAACAGTTAGAGACAAATCCCTGGGAAGGGGCGGAGTCGCGTTATCCGACGGGAACAAAGGTAAAAGGTGTGGTAAGGGGTTTTACAAATTACGGAGTTTTTGTAGAGCTAGAGCCCAACTTGGAAGGGATGATTCATATCTCCGATATATGCTGGACAAAGCGGATAAGTCATCCGCAGGAGATATTTAAAAAAGGGCAAAAGATAGAGGCGGTGGTGCTTTCCGTGGATAGCCACAATAGACGTCTTGCTTTGGGTTATAAACAACTGCAACCTAATCCTTGGCCAGAGATTGCCCAAAAGTATCCCTTGAATACTATTTTGGAAACTGAAGTGGTTAGTATCACTGATTTTGGGGTTTTTGTTAAGATTGAAGATGACCTGGAAGGATTAATTTATTCCAATGAAATAGACAAAGAAACGCTGGCACAATTAAAAGTCCATGATAAAATAAAAGCAAAGATTATAAAAGTGGATGCAGCGCAGGGAAAAATCGGCCTTTCTGCGAAATTGGGGAATGACTAATAATTAAAAAATGTTTGATAAGATGAAAAAGATGGATGTGAAAAAACAATTAGAGATTATAAAACGCGGCGTCGCGGAGATTATCTCCGATGAAGAGTTGGTTGTAAAAATAGAAAAAAGTATAAAAGAAAAAGTGCCTTTGAATATAAAGGCAGGTTTTGACCCCACTGCTGCGGATATCCATTTGGGGCATACAGTGCTTTTAAGAAAACTACGCCAGTTTCAGGATTTAGGCCATAATGTTTATTTCCTTATTGGAGATTTTACCGCCACTATTGGAGACCCATCAGGCCAAGATAAAATACGCAAGCGCTTAACTAAAAAAGAAGTTAAGCAAAACGCACAAACCTATAAACAGCAGGTTTTTAAGATATTAGACCCCGAGAAAACAAAGGTGGTATTTAACAGCCATTGGTTTGATAAGATGGATGCGAGCCAGATTTTAGATTTGGCTTCCCATTCCACATTAGCGCAGATCCTTGCGCGTCAGGATTTTCATCAACGTTATACTCAAGGCAAAGACGTTTCCCTTTTGGAGTTATTTTATCCTCTCCTGCAGGCGTACGATTCCGTTTATCTTAAAGCAGATGTAGAGATAGGCGGAACCGACCAAAAATTCAATCTTCTTTTGGGCAGAGAACTGCAAAAAGATTTTGGGCAGGAACCCCAGGTAGTGATTATGCTTCCGCTTTTGGAGGGTATAGATGGCGTGCAGAAGATGAGCAAATCTTTAGGAAACTATATCGGCATAAACGAACCCGCTGGCCAGATGTTTGGTAAAATTATGTCTATAAATGACGAGGTGATGTTTAAGTACTATACCCTTTTAACCGAAGAAAATTTAGAATTGATAAAGGGCATTCATCCTATGGAGGCAAAGTTAAGGCTTGCTGAATATATCGTTTCCCAATATCATGGCAAGCATGCCGCTTTGCAAGCAAGAAAAGATTTTGAGTTAATTTTTAGCCAAAAGGAACTGCCTGCGGAGGTTCCGGAATATAAGTTAAAACAACCCTCCATAAAAATTTTGGATTTATTGATGGAAACAGGACTTGTCCCTTCGCGCAATGAAGCGCGCCGACTTATTCAACAGGGAGCGGTAAGTTTAGAGGGAGAACGGATTAATCAGATAGATTTTTCGGTGGAAAAATCCGGGGTGTTAAAGATAGGGAGGCGGCGTTTTATTAAAATAATTTTTGAACATCAATAACCTCCATTTGAATTGAAAGGAGAAGATAATGGCTAAAAAAGCATTAATTACCGGCATTACCGGACAGGATGGTTCATATTTGGCAGAATTTTTATTAGAGAAAGGTTATGAAGTTTATGGCATAGTCAGACGCGTTGCCTTAGAGGACCCCGAACGTCATTTTTGGCGGATAAAGCATATTTTGGATAAAGTTATTTTATATTCCGCCTCTTTAGAGAGTTATGCCAGCATATTTAAGGTAATAGAAGAAGTAAAGCCCGATGAGTGTTACCATTTAGCTGCGCAGAGTTTTGTCAGTTATTCCTTTGAAGATGAATTCTCTACTATTAATACCAATATCAACGGCACGCATTTTGTTTTATCTGCTTTAAAACAGAAAGCCCCTCATTGTAAATTCTATTTTGCTGCTTCCAGTGAGATGTTTGGCTTGGTAAAACAAAGCCCCCAGAACGAAGATACGCCTTTTCATCCGCGTTCCCCTTATGGAATTTCCAAAGTTGCCGGTTTTTACCTTACCTTAAATTACCGTGAGGCATACAATATGTTTGCGGTAAACGGTATTTGTTTTAACCACGAATCTCCGCGTCGGGGTTTTGAATTTGTCTCGCGTAAGATTACTATGGGTGTGGCTAAAATTAAATTGGGCTTGGCTAAGGAATTAAGGTTGGGGAATTTAGAGGCAAAACGCGATTGGGGTTATGCCGGTGATTTTGTGGAAGCGATGTGGATGATGTTGCAACAATCAGAACCAAAAGATTATGTGATTGCTACCTCAGAGACCCATTCGGTGAAAGAATTTGCCGAACTTGCTTTTAGCTACGTTGGCCTTAACTGGAGAAACCACGTGATAGTGGATGAGCGATTCTTTAGACCCAGCGAGGTTTTTGAATTAAGAGGGGATTATTCGCGCGCAAAAAAGGAACTGGGTTGGCAACCCAAGGTGGATTTTAAGGAACTCGTAAAGATAATGGTGGCAGAGGACTTAAAAAGAATACAAAATAAATTTTAATGGCAGACCTCTATCAATTAGATTCTCAAAATAACTTGATTATTAAAAGAAAGAAACAAAAAATAACCCCCTGTGGATATTTTAAAATCCTCCCTGATAATCGGCTCAATTTCTGGCTTAATGAATCATCGGGATGGCGCAAAAGATATAATTTGCCTAAAAGGTTAGAATTTGAAGGAAAATGGAACATTAATCCTAATCATGATTTGGAACTTTATCTTTATGAGGATAAGGATCTTTTACAGAAAAATCCTTTGGTTTTAAGAGGAGAGATTATTTCCGTCCAACAGGATTGCGTTTCCTTTTTGATAAAGACCGAAGAAAAAGGCGGAGTTCAAAAATTTAAGATTTTAAAGTTAAATGGGCTTTGGCAAACAGATGAGTATAACCGGATAAATTTTTTAGTGGAGAAAAAAGGTACGCCGGACATCCTTATTTTTAAAAACACTTGGCAGATTAATTCCAACCAGCAGATTACTTATGCTTACCAAAAAGTTAACCTGCTTACTAAAAGCAAAACTCAACACACAATAGAGTTCGAAGGCTTCTGGCAGATAAATTCTTCTGATAAGCTTACCTATATCCTTTCGGGTTCTAACAGGTCCTGTTTTGATTTTCGCATCCAGAATGAATCTTTAAATCTTTATCCTGAAGATGGCAAAATCAAATATCGTATAGGTATAGGGACAAAAAAAGAAAAAACCCAAACTATTTCCTTATACGGAACTTGGAAGTTTTCTAAAAAGGGAGCGCTTTTATTCCAGATGAATTATGGCAATGGACAGATAAAGGCAATAGAATTTTCTCCAGTAATAAATATAACCAAAAAGGATACCGTAAGTTTTTCGCTTTGTAATTTTAAAAATCAACCTTTAGGAATAACTGTAAATTTTTCGCATCGTTTTTTAAAAGAACTCGATGCAGAAATTTATTTAAAGATTAGAAACCAACTTAAAGAAAAAGCAATAAATTTAGGAGTAAATATTCCCTTTTGAAATTTAATCCTGAATATTTAACTTGACATATTAAATTTGCAGGGTAAAATATTACCGATGAAATTAAAGCCAAGGATATTAGAAAAAGTAATTCGGAGAGCAATCAAGACATTTCCTGCTTTGGTTGTTACTGGTCCTCGTCAATCTGGGAAAACTACTCTTTTTAAGATGTTATTTTCTCATTCACATACATTTGTAAGTTTAGAGGACCCAGATATAAGAATGCGCGCAAGGGATGATCCAAGAGGTTTTATCAGTCAATATAAACCCCCTTTAATAATTGATGAGATTCAATATTGTCCGCAGCTACTATCTTACATAAAAACAGAGATAGACCAGAAAAGACTACCGGGTCAATGGTTATTTACGGGTTCTCAGAATTTTGCACTTATGCATAACATTAGTCAATCTTTAGCAGGTAGAATAGCAGTTCTATTTCTTTTGCCATTTTCTCTTAGTGAAAGATTAGATAATTATAAAAATGCTTCAGATATGCAAAAATTGTTTAAAGAACTAAACTTAAAAAGTCATTTTAAAAAACAAATTTCTTTGACCGATGTTTTACTAAGAGGATTTTTTCCAGAAATTTCTTGTCGTAGAAATGTAGACAGAAGGATCTGGTGTAGTTCGTATATTACTACTTATTTAGAAAGAGATATAAGGACATTAGTCAATATTGGTGATTTAGGACAGTTTGAACGATTTTTAGTTGCTTGTGCTGTCCGTTCTGGACAGATCCTTAATCTTTCTGAGATAGCCAGGGATATAGGGATAAGCGTTACTACCGCAAAAAGATGGCTTTCTCTTTTAGAAACAGGACAACAGATTTATTTACTTTATCCTTATTACAAAAATATCGGTAAGCGTATCATCAAAAGTCCCAAGATATATTTTACTGATCCAGCGTTATGTGCTTATCTTTTAGGCTTGGATAATCCTTCAATGTTATTAAAAAGTCCAAACTTTAGTCATCTTTTTGAAACCTTAGTGGTTTGTGATTTTTGGAAGAGATTTTTACATTTTGGGCAAAGGCCCTCGATGTATTATCTACGCACACGCGATGGTTTAGAGATCGATTTACTAATTGAATTACATAACAAAATATACTTATTTGAGATAAAAAGCATGATGACCGTTTTACCAAAACATGCACTTTCTCTAAAAAAAGCGATTTCTTTTTTAGGTTCAAAGGTAGCAAAGGCAAGTATTATTTCTTGTAGTGAAGATAATTTCTTGGTAAGTGATAAAATATATAATTATAGTTGGAAGAATATCTTACCACTTTAAATTTTAAAATTTAAAGGAAAAATGAATCAAGAATTCCTTATTAAATTAATCGGCGTTTGGCTGGGGGTTTTGGCGCGGATGACCATTCCTTTCTGGCGCAAACTCTATAGAGGAAAAACTATAAAATTTAATTTTAAGTATTTAAGAAGAACATTTGCCAGTTTAGTTTTAAGCAGTATCTTTGCCATTTTGATTTTCCCTAAACTTGAGGCAGCAGGTGAAGACATGCTTAACTTAGAGTCGGGTTTTAAATTATTCAGTTTAAGTTTTGGGTTTGGTTTTGGGTTTAACGCTATTTTACTGGAATTTGCCAGTTGGTTTGAGAAAACTTAAAAAAATGAATATCCCCTTAACGGATTTAAAAGCACAATATAAAAGTATAAAAGACGAAGTAAAATTAGCAATTAAAAAGGTATTAAATGATACTGATTTTATATTGGGGGAAGAACTGAATTTATTAGAAGAAGAGATTGCGCATTATTTTGGCATTAAATTCGCCATAGGAGTTGCTTCCGGAACGGACGCCTTGGTTTTATCTTTAATTGCCTTAGATATCAAAAAAGGCGATGAAGTAATCACCACGCCCTTTACTTTTATTGCTACTTCTGAGGCAATAATAAGGGTAGGAGCAAAACCGATTTTTTCTGATATAGAATATGACACTTTTAATATCGCCCCAAAAAGAATAGAAGAAAAAATTACTAAAAACACAAAAGCAATTATTCCGGTTCATCTTTATGGAATGCCCGCTAAAATGGATGAGATTATGGGGATAGCCAAAAAATATAATCTGAAAGTAATTGAGGATTGCGCCCAGAGTTTTGGTGCTGAATATCGAGGTAGAAAAGTGGGCACTTTTGGTGATTGTGCTATTTTAAGTTTTTTCCCCGCAAAAATTTTAGGTTGTTTTGGTGATGGCGGGATGGTGATTACCAATAATCAAGAAATTGCTAAAAAGATAAAGTTACTGCGCAACCACGGTGCAGAAGAAAAATACTACTATAAAATGCATGGATTTAACTCAAGGTTAGATACTCTGCAGTCGGCGATATTAAGGGTAAAATTAAAATATGCGGATAATTGGATAGATAAAAGAATAGAAAATGCAAAATACTATAACGAACTTTTTTCTAAATGTAAGGATATAATTACACCTTCAATACCAAAAACAATAAAACATTCTTTCAATTATTATACTATTAGGGTAAAAAATAATAAACGCAACCTTATTCAACAACGCCTTAAAGAAAAAGGGATTGCCTGCGCAATTTATTATCCTTTATGTTTGCATCTTCAAGATGTTTATCAAGATTTAGGTTATAAAAAAGGAGATTTTGCGGTTGCTGAAGAAGCCCAGAATGAGGTTTTATCTTTGCCGATGTATCCGGAGTTAAGTAAAAAACAGATAGAAGAAATCGCTAAAGCAATAACTGAAGTAAGTAAAACGATATGAAAACACAGCCTCATAATATAGCAAAAATTAAAGAGAGAATAATTTCTATTCTTGATAAATATTTTGGAAATGACTATATTCTGTTTTTATTCGGTTCTTTTGCAAAAAATAAGATAGATAATCTTTCTGATTTTGATTTAGCAATATATTCTAAAAATACCATACCCGCTTCAAAAATAGTTAAAGTAAAAGAAGAATTAGAGACCAAAGCCGGAACTTTAAGAGATATTGAACTGATCAATCTTACCCAAGAAGTAGATAGCCTGCTTTT
>Ga0078972_1005218_pt1 | contig 33570 bp, 30 predicted proteins | sample YelNatPaOPGAMG01_FD_67568 | JGI IMG/M metagenome (GOLD analysis project Ga0078972, IMG submission 67568) | Hot spring thermophilic microbial communities from Obsidian Pool, Yellowstone National Park, USA - OP-RAMG-01 (SPADES assembly) (version 2) | ecosystem: Environmental > Aquatic > Thermal... | reverse complement strand
CCCCCCCCCCGGGGCCGCCACCCCCGCGGGGCCGCCGCGGCCCCCCCCCCCCACCCGGCGGCCCCCCCCCAGGCGGGCCCGCAGGTTGGGGGCCGCCCCGCCGCACCCCCTCCAGCAGGCCATCCGGGCCGCTCGCGGTCGTGCTCGCCTCAGCCAGCGCCACCAGGCGCGCCACGCCCTCCACCGGAGAGCAGTAGGCAACCCGGGTCAGCACATGCCCTATATTGATTAGCAAACAGGTTGTGCCAGCTGTCTCATCAGCCATGGGCGTGAATCCGCAATCCGTGATCCGTAATGCGTAAAGCCGCATCATCCAGGCACATGTTCCCAGGCAGAGCGATCGTTTCAACAAACCCTAAACGAAGCATCACACACGCTGTCATGGCGACCTTACGGATTACTCGTTGCTCATTACACAAGATGCAGCCAATCGGCCATCAGGAACTGCAGCCTCGCCGCCAGGACCCCCAGCAGCGAGATCACGGCGGTGGCAAAGAGCGCTCCCAAAGCCACGATCATGAACAGGTTACCGAGGCGCCCCCACGACCGCACGACCCCTGCCCAGATGCGCGGGAGCCCGCTGCGTCCGGCCGGGTTATGGCCGGTATAAGCGAAGCGAAAGAGAACGGCCCCCGTGCCGATGGCCACCAGCAAGGCATCGCCGATAGCCGGCCACGAGCCGCGCGGAATCTGTGCTGGCTCGTTCATGGCCGCGACGAGCTGCGGCAGTGCCGTCCCCAATATCGCCCCGCCGATGGCCAGCGCCGCCCCCACCCCCATCAGATAGGCCAGCGACAGATTGCTCAGCCATGAGGCAGAAGGCAGCCCACGCGCCAGGAGCAACACCCCCAGCGCAAACCAGATCACCAGCGGCCAATGCCCGCGAGGGTCTTGCACCAGCAGCAATACGCGCGGCCAGAGCACTGCCCGGCAGGTGATTGCCGCCGCATAGCCCACAGCGAGCCCCACCAGCAGCGCAAACATCGCTTGCGACGCCTTGTTCTCGCCAAAAGCCGCGCTTAAGGTGACCAGCGTCAGGATCGCAGCGACCCAGGTGCCAATCAAGGGCCAATCCAGAGCCGGCAAAGGGGGCCAAACAGGCATCCGCTGCCTCCCGAAATACAACCAACACCTTGCGAACAACGCTCAAGCGCGATTCGTAATCCGTCATGCGTAAGGTTGGCACTGCGAAATACCCGCTGCTCTGCGTACGCCTGATTCCGGCAAGCGCCACGCAAAGCACCGCCAACCCGCTCCTGACCGCCTCACGGATCACGCATTACGCTTGCGCTTTACCAACCCAACCAGGTTCGCGATCACTACCACCCCCACCACAGTCCATATGCCCACACGCAACGAGGCCAGCAACTGCCCGCCCAGGCCGCTGTGCCCCTGCAGGCGCTCATACGCGGCCGCGCCCGCCAGACCGGCCACAACCCCACGTACCTGGCCTGCCGCCTGATAGGGGCTCACCGCCGGCTCGATCATCGCCGGCACCCCGACGAGAAGCGGCGTCCCATAGGGGGCGCCGACCTGCTCGATCCAGCGTTGCACCGCCGTCAAGTCACGCCCCAGCACCACAATCATGGCCACGTCGCGGGCGCCCGTCACACCGGCCATCAGCGGGTAACCGCTCACTGGGCGCCCCAGGCGGTAATCGTTGGGCGCCACTGTGGGGATGCTGACTGCCAGCGCCCGCACTGCAGCCTCGCCGCCCGCCACATAGCCCAGGTTGAGTACTGCTTCGCCATAGACGGCCTGCGGCTGCCCTTGGAGCGCACGATCCAGCGCAGCATCGGCCAGGGCGGCTCCCTCGGGCAAGGTGCTGATGGCCAGCACATGCAGGTTACGCTGCAGCAAATAGCGCAAATAGGCATCGGCGATGGGCGTCAGGTCGCCACTCAAGCCGGCGTCATAATCAAAAACCACCAGCACGGCCGCCCCCGCAGGCAGACTATTGATGGCCTTATTGGCCGCCGCCACACCTGGGGGGATACGGGTCACGGCGCTCAGAGCCGTCATGGGCGCCACCAGCGGCGCCGCCAGGGCGACGAGCAGAGCGATGGCAATGAACAAACGCCAGCCACGGGCCAAAGCAGGCCGCGCCTCATCCTCAGCCACATCCTGCGGCGAAGCATGCACCTCCTCCGCCGCTGTCTCGGCAAAGAGGCCAGCCGCCGCGCGCTGCTCGGCTGTCGGCGGTAAGGTCACGCGCTCATGCGCCCGGTAGGGGACCCCCACAATGGGTTCGATAGACAGGGCATCCGCCGACCATTCATCTTGCACAGGATGCGACTCAAAACTGTCGCTGGTAGGCGCCGCCAACCCCCGCTCCCGAGTCGAGGGCTCTTCCTCAGGCTGCTCCACGCTATCCAGCCAGGGCGGCAGGCCTCCTCGCTGCAGGTTGGCCTGCTCCGCCCCCCCTTGCGTGGGCGCAGCTCCTCTCGGCGGGGCCTCGCCCGCTGCGTGGGCCAGGTCGAGCCCACAACGCTGGCAATGGGCCGCATCCGCCACATTGGCCGCTCCACAACGCGGGCAGTTGGCCCACGATTCGTCGGCCAACCGGCGCCCACACTCATTGCAGAAGCGGCTGCCTTCGCGGTTTGCGGTGCCACAGCCAGGGCAGTAGATCATGGCAGAGGATCTCCTATTCGTATGGCCGGTCCACCCACAGCAGCAACCGCAGCCCGGTCGCCACGACCCCCAGCGCCACCCCCAGCAGAATGCCTCGCACCGCTGCCAGAGTCGGCACACTCACAATCCAGTCACGAATGACAGCGAGAGAATAGAAATAGGGGTTATCGAGGGGTAAGCTCCCCAGGAGCACCACCACCCCCACGGCCAGGAGCGCTGCCCCTTCCCAGGTGCCCAGCCGCCATACACGCACCGCCGCGCCGACCACTGCAAAGGCCAGGAGCGCCCCCACACCTGCCTCCAGGGGAAAGAGCAGATAGCGATAGAACCACCCCAACACCGGCCGTTGCCAGGTCAAGAGGCCCACCAGCAGGCTGGCCAGGGCAGCCAACAGAATAATAACACTCGTTGGCCAGCCTTTCTCCCGCCGTCGGATGCGGCGCTCATGCACCCAGAGCAAGTTCGCCAACCCCAGGATCACGGCAAATGCCCCGATGATGATGGCGCCCTCCAACAGGAAACTGGCAGCGGCATCGAGGAGCGGGTTATCGAGGAAGAAATCCAAGAGCACAATCAGCCCGGCGAACAGAGCGGCAAAGGCAGGCAATAACCGCTTCATGATAGTTTCCCCACCAGAGCCAACACCGTCGCCGCCAGGATGCCCACGGCAATCGCCGCCCGGAACAGGTCCTGCGTGGCCAGGCTGCCCGTATGCTCTGGCCGGTCGAGAGCGGCGCCCAGGGCATAGATCTCCTCGCCGATCAGGGCTGCATCCATAGTACTATAGAAGAGCGGCTGGATCGTGGGAGCGCTGGTGCCCCCCACCTGAATCGTACGAGAGTGCAGGCCGGCCTGGGCGATCAGGAGCATTTCAGGCCCAAACGTGCCCACCAACGCATTCAGCGCCACAGGGTCTCGCCCCATAGCCGCAGCCACCCCAGCCCCATAGCCCAAGGGGGAGGGGGCCACGAACTCTCCCTGGCGAGGATGATAGGTCTGCGGGTAGCCCGTGCTCTGCGCCCCTTGCTGCAGAGATGCCAGCGCTGCCGCCAGGGCCGTCGGCTCTGCCACACGTACGTGAACCGGGATTTCCGCTTGAGCGCCCCGCTTGGCCAGGTATGATACCAGGCTCAACCCCGCCAGAGTGTCAGCCGTGTTGAGGTCACCCACCCTGCCCGTGCCCAGGGCCACGTCCACCCCTTCGCCCGTCTCCATGGCGCGGCCCACCGCTGCCCGCGCCCGTTGTACAGCCGGCAACGCGCGGATAGCAAAAGGCCGCCTGTTCCAGGCACGCAACGTGAAAAGCACAAACACGAGCGTAAACGCGCCCAGGCCAAGCAGCCCCCAAAAACCCTCAACCGTTGTGGACGTCGATTCCCAGAATATGTGCAGCACGGGACTGAGTTGATGGATTATATCCATTTTGCCACCCGCACCACCCCTGAACCCTCACTACTGCGTAAAGATGACCCGCTCTCACAGGCCAGAGGCCCGCCTCTACCCGCTGCACTGTCGAGGCCGCCGGTAGGCCGTGTCCTCCCTATGGCGCGCTCGCTCATGCACGCCGCCGGCGCAGGCTCGCCGCTGCCCGCGCCAGCGCCTCGTCATCCTCCATCAGGCCGGCCCAGAGCTCGATCCAGTCGCCCAACCAGGGCTGGAGGAAGGGTTGGGCCACATAGAGCGCCTGCTGGATCAGCAGATGAAAAGGGCGCGCGGCCTCGAGCAGCAGCAAGCCAGGCGCCTGCAGCCGACGGCCGGCCAATGCCGACGCCAGGCCGTCCACAGCCTCACGCTCGCGTTCTCCTCTACCGCTGGACCATCGCTCCATGCTGTCCTCGCCGCTTGCCCCAACGGAAACGCAACTGCTGCCAGGGCCCCAACCGCCGTGCAATGTGCAGGCGAGCATCCGCAGCCAGCTCCCCCAGGGTGCCCTCTCTCACACGTGAGCCATCAGCTTCCAGAGTCGCCAGCGCCGAGAGCGCTTTCTCCCGGCCCTGTGCGCGCATAAAACGCACAGCCTCTGCGCGCACGCCCACATCGGGGTCATGCAAGAGCGGCAGAACCGCCGCTTCCTGGGCGCCGCTGCCGATTTGGGCCAGCGCTCGCAATGCAGCCGCACGCACCGGCCCCACCGGGTCGGCCAGGCACGCCTGCAATTCGGGGAGCGCCGCATCATAGTGACACCAGGCGACAGCGGCCGCGGCCATTCGCCGCACTTCAGCATCGCAATCGCTCAGGGCGCGCTGCAACACGGGGCCGGCCACCTGAGGGGCCCCGACCCCCGCCAGCCCCAGCGCACGCACCGCCGCTGCCCGTACCGAGGCGTCGGCATCCTGCGCCAGGGCCGGCAGCGGCCCCAATGGCCCCCGGCGCCCCCAGTTGGCAATCACATCGGCCGCCGTTGCCCGCACCGCAGGCTCTGGCGCGGCCGCGGCCTCGAGCACAATCTGCACCACCAACAGCGGTACGGCCTGATCAGAGGCCCGATTGGCAATCTCGCTCAAAGCCTGCGCTGCACTCCAGCGCACAAAGGGCTCAGCATCATACAGTGCACACCCCAACGCCCGGGCTGCCTCAGGGGTATGCACGCGAGCCAGACGCGCTGCCGCTCGCCAACGCGTCGGGGCGTCATCCCCCTGCAACTCGGCCAACAGAGCTGCAGTCCCGGCCTTTCCGGCATCCGGCATTTCGTTTGCCACTCCCCCCTAGAGTCGGACCAGACAGGCGGTTTGGCATCTCTCCCTCTGTCTGTGCAGAATTATACCATCGCTATGGAGTGTGGTAAAGTAGAACGAGGATCGTACGAGGCGATTCGCTCCTGCTTGACGGCATGGTATAATAGCACTATGTATCTGTCGGGTCTATTGCTCAAGGCCCTGCGCGACCTGGTGCGCCGCCCCCTCCGCTCTGCGCTGACCATATTGGGTATCGGCATTGGCGTAGCGGGGCTGGTCGCGATTGTCTCGCTGGGCCAGAACATCATCCGGGCGCAGGCCGACACCTATGACAATGCCTCCCAGGCTGACCTGGATTACTGGGTCTGGAACGCCTCGCCTGGGCTCTTGCGCGCCATCGAATCGGTCCAGAATGTGGACCAGGCTGAGTTGCGCCTCAGCCTCTACACCAAGTGGCGCGTCGGTGACTCTTGGCGCGATATGGAGCTGATCGGCCTGAGTGACTTTACCGCGGTCACCCTGAACAAGTTTTCCATCGTGGAGGGCCGCGCCCCCAAGCCCGGCGAGATTCTGGTAGAGACCTCAGCCCGCGACATTGCACCCCTGCAACTGGAGCAGGACCTCGTCTACCGCGACGGCCAGGATTACCGCGAGCGCAGCGCCGTCATTTCGGGCTTTAGTCGCAGCCCCACCTATCTGGCCTCCACCCTCACCAGCGTGACCCGCGCCTACATGCCGGCCAGCGATGTGCGTCGCCAGCTCGGCATCACGGGCTATAATGAGCTTCTGGTGCGCCTGCACGACATTTCGCGCGCCCAGCCGACGGTAGAGCGGATCAACCGCATCCTCGATCAGCGGGGCGTCTCGCACGGCTGGCCCCTGATCCGTGACCCGCAGAACTATCCCGGCAAGCGTGAGCTTGACGCCATTGTTCTGGTTCTGACCCTCTTCTCCGCCGTTGGCCTGGGCGTGAGCAGTTTCCTGGTGATCAACACGCTGCTGGCGCTCCTGGCCGAACAGGTGCGTGAAGTGGGCATCATCAAGGCCATGGGTGGCTCCCGCTGGCAGATCGTGCAGCTCTACCTCTTTGCCGCCGGCGCCTATGCTGTCGCCGGCACGCTGGTCGGGTTGGCGCTGGGCGCCCTTGTGGGCTACTGGCTGCTGCAATTGGTGGCCCATCTGGGAAATGTCGACGTGCCTTTCCGCATTGCGCCGCGCGGCGTAGCCTTGGGTGGCGCCGTCGGCATCGGCGTCACCCTGCTCGCCGGCCTGATACCTGCCCTGGTGGGTGCACGGACCCCGGTGCGCACGGCGCTCTACGGTTATGGCATCTCCTCAGGCTTTGGTCAGAGCCGGGTAGAGCGAGCCCTGCGCCGGCTGGTGCTGTTGCCCCCTACCCTGACCATGGCCGCCCGCAACCTGACCCGGCGCAAAGGGCGCAGCCTGGTGACGATCGCTGTCATTGCCCTGGCGACCGCGGCCTTTTTGGGCACTCAGAGCACCCGCGCCTCGGTCGATCAGGCCATCGATGAGACCTTTGCCACCTACAATAGCGATGCCTGGGTCTCCTTCGGCCAGCCGGTCAGCAGCAGTTTTGCCGAAGAATTGCAGGCCGTCCCTGGCGTGCGCCGCGCCGAGGCGTGGACCCTGACCAATTGTTGGGTCGAAGGGGTGCAGGCGCGCCTTTGGGGCGTGCCCGCCGACACACAGCTCTACCACCCCCGGCTGCAGGCGGGCCGTTGGTTCGCTCCCGATGAGGTCGACGCCGCCGTCATTTCAGCAGACCTGGCGGCCGCCCAGGACCTGCGCCTGGGTGACAGGCTGCAGGTCGAAGTGAACGCGGGCCAGCGCGAATTTCACATCGTGGGCATCGCTGTCGATAACAGCATCTTCCTGGGTAGCACCCTGGCCGGCAAGATCTTTGCGCCGCGCGATACGGTAGCCCGGATGCTCGGCAGCTACGGTACAGCCGACTTTTTCGCCGTCGGCATGATCAACAAAGACCCGGCCTATATCGACCACACCATTGCCCAGATCGAAGATCACTATCGCTCTCTGCGGCCCAGCGCCCAGCCGGCCTATACCGATGTCGAGAGCGCCCGCATGGCCTCTCGCCTGCTCACCCTCGCCCTGCTGACCATGGTCCTCCTGGTCGGGCTCGTCGGCGGTATTGGCATCATCAACACGCTCGGGCTCAATGTGCTCGAGCGGCGCCGCGAAATCGGCGTGCTGCGCGCTATGGGCGGCACCAACAAGAGCCTCATCGTGGCCTATGTGGGTGAGGGGTTGGCCATGGGCGCACTGGGCTGGCTGGCAGGCCTGGTCGTGGGCTACCCCCTGGGCCGGGCCCTGACTCAGCTCATGCAGAGCGTCCTTTTCCAGATCGACTTTATCTTTTCGCCCGCCCTCCTGGCGGCCAGCCTGGCCTTTACCCTGGGCCTCGCCGCCCTGGCCAGCCTCGGCCCCGCCCTCGCCGCAGCGCACATGCCCGCGCAACAAGCGCTGCGGTATGACGCCTAAAGCGCAAAGCGTAAAGAGCACGATACCCGCTGGAACAGCGAGCCCCGTGCTCTTTACGTTTTACGTTTTACGTTTTACGTTTTACGCTTTACGTTTTACGTTTTACGTCTCACCAGTCGAACGATCGCGTATCGCTCGTCTTGCTCACAGGCACCGGCGTTTGCCCTTCGCTCACCCGCATGACCGTTACCGACCAGTGGAAGGTATGCGAAGCCGCATTGGCTGCCGGTTGGTAAGAAGAAGGGATGCGCCAGGCCGTGGTACGCGTCCAGCCGGCGGGCGGCGTGGGCAGGCTGGGATCATCGCGCCAGATACGTACCACGTACCACGTATCATCACCCAAGAGCCCAACCGATGACCAGTTCAACAGCACATCTTCTCCCGACAGTTGCTTCGACCCATCGGCGGGGCTCAGCAGGCTGGGTGCGGCAAACTCAAACCCTCCAGCGGCCGGCGTCGACGTCGCCGCACTGGCTGTCGCTGGCGCGGGCGTTGCCGTTGCCGTCGCAGCCACCGTCGGCGATGCTGTGGGCTGCGGGGTCGCCGTTGGGGCTGCCGTCGGCGCCAGAGTCGGCTGGACGATGCTCTGGCCCGGGATTTGCAGCTGCTGCCCCAATTGGAGCGAGTCTGCGTTCTGGAGCCCATTCGCCGCCATCAGGGCATCCACGGTCGTATTGTACTTGAGCGCAATCGAGAGCAGATTATCGCCCTTTTGCACCACATAGGTCACCGGCGCGGGCGTTGCGGCAGGCTGACTCTGCTCTGGGGCCGCTGTGGGCGCCGGGTTTTGGCCAGGGATCACCAGTTTCTGGCCGACCAGGATCAGGTCGGTAGCCTTCATATTGTTGGCCCGGGCCAGATCGTCTACGCTGATGTTGTACTGCTCAGCAATCGAGCGCAGTGACTCGCCTGACTGGATCACATGGATCACCGGTGTGGGCGTTGCCGGCGGCGCCGCCGGCGTGTCTGTCGCCGGGGGCTGTGTGGGTGTGTTTGTCGCCGCTTGTGTCGGCTCTGTGGTGGCCGTCGGCTCGTCCGTCGGAGCGAGTGTCGCTGAAGGCGAGGGTTCATTCAGCGCCAAAAGCGGCGCCGTAGCGGTTGGCCGGGGCTGCGCCGCTGGCCGGGGCAAGAACAACCCGGCGCGCGCCACGCTCACCAGCAGCAACACCCCCACGACCACGGCCAGAACCCAGCCTGCCCTCTTGAGCGTCGGCCCCAGTTGCCTCGGCACACGCAACGGGGCATTGGTCGACAGCGATTCGCCGCATTCAGGGCAGACGGCGACCTGAGAATCAATCTCCGCGCCGCAGTGCGCGCACTTGCGCTTGACACGCACCGCCGCCAATTGCGTTCCACACTCTGGGCAGAAATGCGCCTGCTCAGCAATACGTGATCCGCACTTTGGACAGGTGGTCATCGGGCTTCACCTCGTAGGTAACTGACAACCTTCAGCCATCGGCCCTGGCTCGGCACCGCACTCGCTTGGCAAGGGCAAGGCTGACGCTCACCCTCCACCGAGAGCGCCGGCCCGCCGGGCGCCGGAGCCGTTCACTGCGTTATTGTATGGAGCATGGAAAGCCCGCTCGAGATACGCGACTCCTACACCGGGTCAGGCTTTCCCCATTAGCGAGGCCCCAGGGTCAGAGGAGCAAGTCAGGAAGCCTTGCCGTTGCCCGCCAAACCGATATCGGCGGCAATCGCCTGCATCGACTGCAGCACGACGCCGATATGCTCATCCAGATCCACGCCCAGCTCCGCGGCGCCGGTCTCGATATCGGCCCGGTTCACACCGCGGGCAAAGCCAGCATTGTTCCACTTTTTGCGCACGGCGGCCACGTCCACATCTAGCACGGACTTGGAGGGCCGCACCAGCGCTACAGCCACAATGAGGCCAGTCAGCTCATCCACAGCGAACAGTGTTCGGTCCAACATCGTCGTGCGCCGCTCGCCCGTCGCCGGATTATGGGCCCGGATCGCGTGCACCATTTCCGTCGGGTAGCCCCGCTCCGCCAGGATCGAGGCCCCCATAAAGGCATGCTGATCCATCTCGGGGTAGCGCTCGTAATCGAAATCGTGCAACAGGCCGACGATACCCCAGGCATCCTCATCCTCGCCGAAGCGGCGGGCATAGGCGCGCATCGCCGCCTCGACCGCCAGCTCGTGCTTGATCAGGTTCGCATTCGACATGAACTCGGTCAACAATGCCCAGGCTTGTTCTCGCGTAACCAAGTCAATCCTCCAACCCAAAAGCAGCACTGGCTGCGCAATTGCAACCTTGCGCATGACGGATCACGCATTGCGCATCCCTTACCGCCCCGCAATCTGCCGCTGCATTTGGATGAGCGAGCGAATCGCCTCGCTGGCCATATCCAGCATTTGGTTCCACTGATCGCGGGTAAAGGCTTCGCCCTCCGCCGTCGCCTCGATATCCACCAGGCGCCCGCGGGCGTTCATCACAATCGCAGAATCCACCTCGGCGCGCACATCCTCTTGATAACAGAGGTCAAGCAACATCTCGCCCGCCACGAGACCCACACTGACGGCCGCCACGGGGGCCTTCCAGACCTCGCGGCGCACTACTTTCTTCTCGATCAGCTTATCCACGGCCAGCGCCAGCGCCACATAACCGCCGGTAATGGCGGCCGTGCGCGTGCCGCCATCGGCTTGCAGCACATCGCAATCGACAGTAATCAGGCGCTCACCCAGCACGCGCAGGTCAATGCTGGCGCGCAGGCTGCGGCCAATCAGCCGTTGAATCTCCGTAGCGCGCCCCGAGGGCGTACGCGCTGTGCGCTCCTTGGTGGAGCGTGGCAGCATGGCATACTCCGCAGTGACCCAGCCCTCTCCCTTGCCCCGCATCCACTGGGGAACCACATCCTGCACCGTAGCGGCACAGAGCACCCGTGTCTTGCCCATGCTGATCAGGCACGAGCCTTCGGCGAATTCCTGATAGCCGACGGTCAACTCCACAGGGCGCAATTCGTTGGGCGCACGACCGTCTATCCTCATATGTATAACCAGCTCCTCGTTTTCTAGTGGGGGGAGTATTGTGGCCAACGCCAGCAAGCGAGGGCTACCAGGGCCAACTGTAGACAAATGGTGTGAGAGGCGCCGGCTCGGGTATCACCCACGGCACGCGCTGCAGAATATGGGCCCGGCCGCTGATCCTCATACGAACAACTGGCCGCCCTGCACGTCGTCAGATTGACTTGCAGATTGTACCACGACTATCAAGTTCGCGCAAGGCCAGGTTGAAAAATGGGACGGGTTGGGGTACACTGGTGCACGGATAGCCCAGGGCAGGGTAGATCATCTGCGGGAGAAACTCGAGGTGCGCAAAAGCAAGGGACAGATTGTTTTAGGCTCCGCCTCCCCAAGGCGACGGCACTTGATGCGGCGTCTGGGGCTCAAGGTCCGCGTTGCCGCCGCCGGGATTAATGAGGCGGCCGTCGGCGGCGCCACGCCCGAGGATGTGACGGCCCGTGTCGCTGCCGCCAAGGTCCGCGCCCTGGACCACTCTGGAGAGATCACGGTCACAGCCGATACAGCCGTCGTCATCGACGGCAAGATCCTGGGCAAGCCTCGCTCCGCCGAGGAAGCCCGTGCCATGCTCGAGCGACTGTGGGGGCGCACGCACCGGGTCATTACTGCCATCGCCGTCGCCCGCGATGGACGCACGTGCGTGGACGTCGTCTCCACCGAGGTGACCATGCGCCACTATACCAGCAAGGAGATCGAGGCCTACATCGCCTCAGGCGACCCCTTTGACAAGGCCGGCGCCTATGCCATACAGCACCCCGGCTTTCACCCCGTGGCGCGCATCCGCGGCTGCTACCAGAACATCGTTGGCCTGCCCCTCTGCCACCTCTGCAAGCGCCTGGAACAAGAGGGCGTGCGCATCCCTCACCTGCCCCCCGGCCTCTGCCGTCGGGACCTTGGCCAGGAATGCCCTGTCGCGCTGTATCCCCAAGCTTAACCGATAGCATCACTCATCGATTGAAGGTACTCGGTCATGCGCTGCCGCCGCGCCACAAAAGCGCTCAGCAGCCCGGCCGCTGTCTCCTGGATCGTGCGCCGGTTATTCGTGTAGGGATCCTGCAGGGTCGCATCGTTGACCTGAGCGACCCACTCCGCTGGAATCGGGCCGCCGCCGGAGAGCGCGCCCGCCAGCCCGCCGGCCACCGCCGCCAGGCAGTCGGTATCGCGGCCCATGTTCACCGCCGCCACGATCGCTTCACGCGGGTTCCCCCTCGTCACAGCGAAAATCGCCAGCCCCTTGGGCACGACCTCATTGGCCTGCGACATGCTGTAGGTGAAATGCTCACCGCCATGGTAGCGGCCGTCGAACAGCTCGCCCAGGGCAGCAGGGTCCGTATGGCGGGCGGCCAGGTCCAGGCCAAAGTCCAGGTCGCGCTCCACCGTATCATAGAGGGCGTAGAGCTGCCCCGCCTCGGCCCGGTAGCGGGCAAAGCGCCGCGCCGCTGCCAGGACCGATTCGACCGTGGCCGCCGGCCGGCACGCCTCGGCAAGCGCCGCGTTGTAGAGAGCCGCCCAGCGCAGCGCGAACGAGGTCTCGCGGGCCAGTATCCGCCCGACCGCGAATGTATCGTCGGCGGCGCCCGCAGGGTCGCCGGCGTTGATCAGGCCGAGGGGATGAAAGGCGCGCGCTACCGAGTTGACATTGGGGAAAGGCCACAACTGGCCCAGCTCCGACGGCGGCACGCCCGACCGGGCCAGCTCCAGCAGCGAGCGGTCGAACGGCTCCTGCTTGTAGACCATGCGGGCGGGGTCCAGGTCCCGCAGCCAGACGGCGACCAGGTCATGGGCCTGGATGCGGTCGCCCTTTTCGATGATCGCCGTGGCCACCAGCTTTTGCCGCTCGATCCCATCCTCGGTCGTGCCGGGCAGGCGCAGCCAGTCGGTATAGCCGGTATAGTGCTTGTAGGGTAGCAGCCACTCCAGGCGGCCGTAGGTCTCGCGGATCTTCTGTGCCGGCCAGCCCTCCACTGGCGCGCCCATCGCCGACCCCACCCAGCTTGCCGCGATACAGCCCTCGAATTTGTCCCTCAGCGTGACCATTGCTCACCCTCCTCGTCATTCCGAGTGTCCCATGGCGCCCAACCTCATGCAAGCCCCACCTGACGCCCCTGTTGTAGCAGCAGGCTTTGGCCGCGCAAGCTGGTTGGTCAGGCCCGTCAGTTGGGGCAGCATCGCTCAACACCTTGCGTGCTCGAGGGGTTGAGCGGCTAAAGCCCGCGGCTATGAGGGCCTCCGCAGGGCGGCGCCGTGTGCAGCCATTCCTGTGGATAGCCGATGTGGCGAGCATCGCACAACGAGCGGTCCGGCCTCGCCCTCACGGCCAAGCTTCTGAGCAGCCGCGGCCCGACGTGGCGAATCTTGCCTTGGGGCAGATCGTTGTCATGCCGGAACGGCGGCTGCTCCTGGCAGTTTCCACGCCCCCCGAGGCGTGCCACACTAGGACGGGGCTTCCCTCCCAGCCCAACCATCTCCCCCCGTGCAACTCAGCCTGCCCCCCTACACCCGGGCATCCTCCGCGAGCACCCGGGCCAGGTCCGCCGGCGTCACCCCCGGCGACTCGATCCCCCTCTGGGCATAGAAAGCCTCGATGATGGCCCCTGCCTCGGCGCGCGGCGCCCCCACCAGGGCCAGCGCCAGGGCGTCGAGCTCGGCAGGCGGGAAAAAGAAGAAATCCCCGGAAAACTCGACGGCGGCAAAGCGCCCATCGGCAAGCTCGAACGTCCCCCGGATGAGCCCGCCCGGCGCCTTGTAGGCCCGCTGGATGACCTCGCGCCCCGCCGCGACCTTGATCTGCCGCCCCGGCTGCTGTCGGCCGCGCCGCATGAGCCAGGGCTCGGCGGTCAGCTCGGGCGCCAGGCGCTTCACCTCTGCCAGCACAGCGGGGGGCAGCGCCTGCGGCGTCAGCGGGCCCAAAAGCTCCGCAAAACGCACGGCCAGCACCGCCGCCACCCGTTCCATCGTCGGGGGCGCAGGCAGCTCGCGGCCCAGGGTCGTCAAGTTGTCGCGCAGGCTCTTGTTCACCTTGTCGCGGAATTTCTCATCGGGCACCCGCAGTACCCGACTCATCATATCGTAATCAAAGTCCAGGATCAGGTTGCCCACCAGGATGATCGCATCGCCGATCTCACCCGCGCCATTGCCCGAGATCTTGCGCCCACCCACCAGAATATCGTTAACCGGCTTGTACGAGGCCTCCAGCCCCAGGTCACGGCAGGCCGCAATGACGGGCGCCAGGGTGCGGCGGTAGAAATCGTCCTTGCTCCCCTGGGCCACAAGGCGGTCGCGCCGGATCACGAGCTGATAGAAGATCTGCTGGCCATCCAGATACACTGCACCGCCGCCCACCTCGCGCCGGAACACCGGTATCCCCTGGCTCTCACAAAAGGCCAGGTCCACCTCCTGCTCGGCATCCTGATGGCGCCCGATGCAGACATAGGGTGAGTTGGGTGAAAGCAGGATCAGCCCCTCCATCCCCAAGCGCGGCAGCGCATGGTAAATGAGCTGAGATTCGAGCCAGCCGACTGAGCCAAGGTTGTAGAAATCCATCGTATCTCTCCCAATTCCTTCCGGCCTGCAGCGCCCCCGGCGCCGGCCAAGATCCATCGATCACGCTATTATCGGCTACTGACGCCAGATTGGCAATACGGCCCATGGAGCGGGGGTGCAGTTCAGTTTTAGGGCGGGTCGTGCCCAATTGTCACCCCGAGCGGGTCTGCGAGCTTATCGCTAGAGCGAATCCTGCACAGCGAGGGGTCCCTGCTGCGCAATGAGGACGCTTCGCTTGAGCAGGCTGAGCGCTATTGCCGGTTGGCTTTGCCCGCTCAGCGTGACAGCCCTGATGCTCGTTGCCACAAAGATGAACTGCACCCTATAGAGGAAGGGCAAGGGAGGGACCGGTCCTACAGACTGGGCCACTCGAGCACAGGCGGGTGCGGGTAGGCGCCGAGGGTCTCCAAAATGGATTGCCCTGGGCTCCCAAGGATGGGCGCGCCGTTCCAGGTCTCCACAGACAGGCGGCGGCGGCCCAACCGCCCCGTGATGGCCGCATTGGCGGCGCGCAGGGCCGAGATGAGCAAACCCTCCTCCACGCCCACGGGCACAGTGATGGCCTTGCCCCGGCGCTCCAGGAACAATAGGGGCCGCCCACGCTGCAGGACGGCATACGAGGCGGGGTTGCGGGCCAGGGCCAGGGGCGAGCCATCCGCGGCATGCAGCCCCTCACAGAGGAGGCCGCCCACGAACCAGGTCGGGTCCCAGGCGTTGACGACAACGAGCGACTCGTCGCCGGCCGTCTGGCGGGCATGGGCCTCACGCAGGCGCTCCACGGCCTCGGGCAGGGCGAACTGTGCGCCCCCTAGCCCCTGCACAAAATAGCCGCGCCGCACCTCGCCGCGCATCTCCAGCGCCTGCAGGTACTCGTAGAGCGTGTCCCACGCCCAGGGTATATCCTCGCGCAGCAGGCACTCGCGCGAGACGATGCCATAGCGGCTGAGGAGCTGCCGCGCCCAACGGGCCAATTGCTCCTCCGGCGCCACGTCCGCGCCCCAGAAGCCCATGCGCTGCACCAGAGACCAACGCCCCACCCACTGCGCCGTCGCCAGCGCGCGGTGGGCGGCAACCCGGCGGGCCTCGCGCATGCGCCCCGGTAGGCGCTCGCGCGGATTGAGGGGCCGCTCACGGGGGCCCAGGCGTTCGGCGAGCTGCGCCTCCAGGCTGCTAAAGGGCCGCCGCTCTTGGGTGCCGGTTGCCGGGCGGAAGTGTACCAGCTCGTGCAGGGCGCGCAGGGCATCGTTGGTGATCAGGCCGCGAGCCACCAGCTCAACCAACGCCCCCGCCAAGGCCTCGCCACGCAACTGGACGCCCAACTCCAGATCACGGGTGAAGCAGGCGCCCTCGCTGCGCAGACAGGCCAGCACCTTTTGCGCGGGCTCGCTGAGGGGCTCGGATAGACCTGACAGGTCTCTGCCTGCCAGGTACGAAGCGCCCTCGCCGCGAAAGAGAAAGCGCGCCCGCAGATGGGCGGGGCGGCCAGTGCCCAAGCCCACCCACGCCAGCTCACCGCTCTGGCAGAGGGCATCGAGCTCGCCTGGGCGGAAGCCGTGGACGCGCGCCGGCAGCAAGTCGCGCTCCCACAGCAGGGCCGGCGCGGGCAGAGCGCGCAGCTGCTGGAGAGCGCGACGGACGCCATCGGCCTGGGGCAGGCGCGCATCGGGGTGGATATGCTGCCAGCGGAAGAGGAAATCGGCATAACTGGGCAGGGGCACCGGCTGGATCTCGCGCCGCAGCAGGGTCAACGTGCGGCGGTGGACCTGCTCCAGGTTCCGGCGGTCGCACCACTGCTCCTCACCGCCGGTGCCGACGAGCCGGCCATGGGCGAGGCGGCCTTCCTCGCTCCAGGCAGCCAGGGTGGCGCGCAGCCAATCCTCCGGGAAGGCATAACGGGCCGTGATCTCGGCCAGGGTCAACGGCCCGCGGGAGGCGAGTAGCCGCTGCAGCAGGGCCACGCGGGCGCGGTCGATGAGATCGGGCTCGATGGCGCCGGTAGGGGCAGGTCTAAGACCTGACCCCCCAATGGGGTCCGCGCCAAACGCGCGGGCATAGGTACCCGCCTCCTCGGCGAGCACCCAGCGCTGCACGGGGCCGCCGGACGTAGGAATCTGCCGCTCGATGATGCGCCCCGCCGCCGAAATCTCGGCCAGCCACTGCGGGCCCTCGGCCAGAGCGCGGGTGAACAGCTCCTCGGTGCTCAGGTCGCCCAGGTCGCGCAGCACCACCAGCAGCTCGTTTGCCGAGCGGGCGCGGCGGTCCGGCGCGGCATGCTGCAGGTGCGACTCGACCTGCGCGACCGCCTCGGGCTTGATCAGATCGGCCAGCGAAACGTCCTTGAGCAGGTCCTGCAGCAGATCGCGGTTCACGGCCAGGGCCTGCAACTGCCGCTCGGCCTTGGGCTGGTCCCACTCGTACATGTAGATGCCCACGAAATCGTAGAGCAGGCTCATGGCAGCGGGCGAGGGGACGGCGCGCTCGCTGGCCACGACGGCAATGCGCCCCTCCCGGATGCCGCCCAGGACCTCCAGCAGGTGCTCCAGGTCCAGCACTTCGCGCAGGCAGTCGCGGTAGGTCTCCACCAGGATGGGAAAGCGATCGAACTGGCGGGTCGTGGCCAGCAGATCCTTGGCTTTGAGACGCTGCAGCCAGAAGGGCGTGCGGTGGCGCCCCTTGGAGCGGGGCATGAGCAGGGCGCGGGCCGCGTTCTGGCGGAACTGGGCGCCGAAGAGGGCCGAATCGGGCAGCTCGGCGAGGATGCGCTCGCGGGCCTCCTCGGGCGGCATCTGGGTCACCAGGTCGAGGGGCGGGTCCTGGTCGGCATCGGGGAAGCGTAGCAGGATGCCGTCATCGTTGGTGCGCACCTCGGGCGTGGTATGGGTGCGCTCGCGAAAGGCGGAGGTGAGGGCCAGCGCCCAGGCGGCATTGACGCGCCCGCCAAAAGGCGAGTGCACCACGATGCGGCGGTCGCCGACCGGGTCGCTGAAAAGCTCTACCAGCACCGTGCGGTCCGATGAGATAGCGCCGGAGGCCTCGAGCTGATCGCGCACGTAGTGCAGCACGTTCTGGGCCGAGTTCTCGTCGAGGCAAAAGTTCTCGCGCAGCCACTGGGCGGCTCGGGGGTCGTTGATGCGCTCGGCCACCTGGCGGCGAAAGCGCCCCACCGTCACGCCCAGATCGTAATCGCGCCAGGCGATATCGCCCTTCCAAAAGGGCACCATGGGCAGCCCGCCCGAGCCGTCGTCGAGGATCACACGGTCGTCGGTGATCTGCACGATGCGCCAGGAGTGGGTGCCCAGGGTGAACACGTCGCCCACGCGCCGCTCGAAAACAAACTCCTCGTCCAGCTCGCCGATGCGCGTCTTGCCATCCTTGAGGTAGGCGCCGAAGGCGCCGCGGTCGGCGATGGTGCCGCCGTTCAGCGTGGCCAGGAAGCGGCTGCCGGGGAGGGCGCTGAGTTTGTCGGCGGCGCGGTCCCAATCGAGGCGCGCCCGCAGCTCGCGAAAGGCCTCGCGCGGGTACTTGCCGCTGAGCATGGCGAGCACCTCGTGGTAGGCGCTCAGGGGCAGGTCTTTGTAGGGCGCGCTCTGGCGCACCAGGTCATAGAGGGCCGAGGCGGACCAATCTTCCACGCTCACCATGGCCACGATCTGCTGGGCGAGCACATCGAGGCAGTTCTCGGGCACGTGGGTGGGCTCGACCTCGCCGCGCAGCATGGCCCCCGCGACTGCCGCCGCCTCCATCAGGTCCTCGCGGTGCGTGGCGTAGATGTGGCCCACGCTGGTCTGCCCCACCAGGTGGCCCGAGCGCCCCACGCGCTGCAGCCCCCGCGCCACCCCCTTGGGCGACTGGACCTGCACCACCAGGTCCACCGAGCCGATGTCGATGCCCAGCTCCAGCGAGCTGGTGCCGACCAGGGCAGGCAGCTTGCCCTCTTTGAGGTCGCCCTCCATCTGGAAGCGGGCCTCGCGCGACATGCTGCCGTGATGGGCGCGGATGCCAGGCAGGCCCTGCTCCTGGCTCAGGTGCCCGGCGATGCGCTCGGCCTGGCGGCGGCCGTTGCAAAAGACCAGCGTGGTGCGGTGGGCGCGGATCTCATCGGCCACCTGAGCCTCGATAGCCGGCCAGACCGAGCCCCCCAGCGCGCGGAAATCATTCACGACCGTCCTCACCTGCAGTTCAATGCTCTTCTGCAGGCCTGCGTCCACAATGGCGACCGGGCGGGGCGCAAGGGAGCGCGCATCCCCCTCGCCCTGCCACTCCTGGCCGCCCAGGAAGCGGGCGACCTCCTCCAGAGGGCGCTGGGTGGCGGAGAGGCCGATGCGCTGCACGGGACCACCATCGGCGAGGTGGGCCAGCCGCTCCAGCGAGAGGGCCAGGTGCACGCCGCGCTTGTTGCCGGCGACGGTGTGAATCTCATCCACGATCACCGTGCGCACAGTGCGCAGCATCTGGCGGGCCTGGGTGCTGGTGAGGATCAGGTAGAGCGACTCGGGGGTGGTGATGAGGATGTGCGGGGGCTTTTTGACCATGCCCAGGCGCACATGGCCGGGGGTATCGCCAGTGCGCACGGCCACGCGCAGCTCGGGCAGGGCGATGCCCTGGGCCACGGCCGCCTCGCGCACGCCGGCGAGGGGCACGCGCAGGTTGCGCTCGATGTCGTTGTTCAGCGCCTTGAGGGGCGAGATGTAGAGCAGGCGCACGCCCTTGGGCGCACCCTGAGCAGCCGCCTCGGTGAAGAGCCGGTCGATGGCCCACAAAAAGGCCGCCAACGTCTTGCCCGAGCCGGTGGGCGAGAGGATCAGCGTATGCTCGCCGCGCTGGATGGCCGGCCAGCCCAGCTCCTGGGCGCGCGTCGGCCGGCCGAACGTCGCCTCAAACCAGGCGCGGACGGGCGCGGAAAAGTGCTCGAGTGCAGTCAAGGCGCCTCCGGGACTCGTAATCCGTAACGCGTAATACATAATGCCTGCTATCCCAGTTGGCCGTGGAACCGGAACTGGGCCAGAGCGGGGCCAAGAGCTATTATGCGTGCCGTAGCCAGGGATGCAAAATGGGTTCGTTCCGCATAAAGACCACTGCAAACGGAATGCCCGGCCAGTGCGCACCGCACCGGTCCGAGGTCGCTCGGCAGAGCGCTGCGCCAGCCCTGCATGCATTTTGGGAACTCGTGCGAATAGCTCATTTGTTCTGCATTGTACGACGAATTCCTGACGGCGTCAAGAGAATTTGGCTGAGGCTTGCGAAGGGAGCCTCTGCCCATAGGTCCCCAGCAATTGGCCGCCTATCCGCATGCCGCTGTGCCTAGATGATCGCCCTCAGCACCCACAGTGCGACCATGCCGGCCCCGATAGTGAGTAAGACGTTGCGCGTGCGCCAGGCGACGAGAATGGCCAGGATGCCGGCCAGCAGGCGCACGTTGCCGAGGGAGAGGTCGAAGGCGCCGGCGGGGCGCAGCAGCTCGGGGAAGATGATTGCCGAGAGCACAGCCGGCGGCACAAAGCGCAGGGCCCGCTCGATGATGGGTGGCACCGCAAGCCGGCCGAAAAGGGCGATGAGCGAGAGGCGGGTGAGATAGGTGACAACCCCCATGCCGAGCAGGATCAGCCAGGGGCTCATGAGACGCTCTCCTGCGCCGGCTGGGAAGCGGGCGCCTGCCGCTCCTCCAGCAGCAGCCCCATGCCGATGCCACTGAGAGCGGCGGCCACCAACCCCAGCTTGTAGGGCCAACCGGCGGCGAGGACGGCGATGAGGCCAGCGGTGAGCGCGGCGGCGATGCTGGGGCAGTCCTTGAGTGCGGGCACGACCAGAGCGATAAAGGTGAGGGCCAGGGTGAAATCCAGCGCCCAGCCAGCGGGGATCTGCGCGCCGAGCACGATGCCGGCGGCAGTGCTGAGCTGCCAGGTGAGCCAGAGCGCCAGGCCCGCGCCCAGGAAATACCAGTGCCGCTGCTGCGCAGCGGCAGGGGAGTAGGGCGGACGGCCCAGGTGGGTAATGGCGACCGCATAGGCCTCATCGGTGAGGAGATAGGCCAGCAGCGCTTTCCAGCGCCAATCGAGGCGCTTGAGGTGCGGCGCAACCGAGGCGCTGTAGAGGGCATGGCGCAGGTTGACGATGAAGGTCGTCAGGACAATAACGACGCCCGGTGTGCCGGCCAGGAAGAGCTGGGCGCCGACGAATTGCGCCGAGCCGGCGAAAACAATGGCCGACATGGCCTGCGACGCGCCCGCCGTCAGCCCGGCGCCGATCGCCAGCACCCCGTAGATCATGCCGAACGGGGCCACGCCCAGCAAGATCGGCGCCTCGGCCCGGACGCCGGCCAGGAATTCGGAACGTTGTGACAAGGGGACCCCTTCCCCGGCCCTGGACTCGCTCATGGACCGAGAGCGTGCGCAGCAGATTGGTGCGGATTATAGCGCACCTGTATCCCCTGCCCAAATCGGGCTATCTCCCCCTGGCCGTCAACACGCCGATGGCAAAGGCCGTTTCAAAGGCGAGAACGAATAGCCAACAGGCAGAGCCCGGCGTATTTCATCCTGCTCGGGATCGTGAATCTGGGCTTGTGTTCCCATACCGGTAGACGACTATGCGTTCCATCCTGCGCAGCGTGGGGTTGAGTTCCTGCACGCGGAAAAGGGCGCGCCACCATAGCGGGAAGCGGGAAAACGCGACCAACTCGCTCGGCCTGAATTCCTTGACCAACTCAAGCTTGGGCTCAAGCTGCTTGATGTCCTGAGGGTCGTCAAGGCCCCACCTGTAGGTCGCGCCCGTGCCCCCAACGTTCGAGCCTGCTCTTTTGACAATGAACGAATTGCAGATGTCGAAGATCATCTGGCCGCCGGGAAAGTGAGCGACCACCGCATTGAAGAGTGCTTTCACTTCCGTTTCGCTCAGGTAGTGCAGCACCCCCTCGGCAATCAGCAGCCCGGGCCGGTCCCGGGGAACCTCCTCCAGCCAGCGCAAATCCGAGCTTCGAGGTCCGCCCCCGCTTGCGGTGTGAGCAAGCACTCGCAAAGCCCGGCCACTGTTTCCACCAACTCATAAAAAAGACGGCTGGTCCGGCCTGTTGGAGTCATCGAGAGGCTCCTTGGTGCGAGAAGAGAGGGCGGCAAGGATGGAAGGAGCCAGCGCATCCAGGATAAAAGCCATGGCCCTCATGTTGATGTCCTGACGAACGATTCCGATCTCTTGCATGGCCAGGAGATACTACCGTGTCGGACCCGGATCAGGCGGCCAGGAGGCGAAGAAACTGCCTGGCCTGGAGAGATATTTGCCAAACGTCCGCTCATCTCTCGTATATATCGCAGCCATCAGTGGTGATCTCCCTCCTCTCCAACCCCTGGGAGGAGATCGGCTGGCGCGGGTTTGCGCTGCCCCGGCTGCAGGGTCGCTACGGCGCCGCCGTGGCGACCCTGCTGGTGATGGGAGTGAGAGAGTGATCCTGTGCATAGCTAAGTCAATGCCGCCGACGGCTCCATACCCAACGCCTCGCGCCCCGTATCATACAGGATCGTGTGCGCAATATCCACAGCCTCGGGCATGGTGTATTGCCCCTGCGCCACGCGGTCCGCCAGCACCTGCGCCAGCTGCTTGCGCACCAGCTTTGCCTTGGCATAGGTCCAGTCCACGCAGTAGGCGTCGCTGAAAAAGCCAATCTGCCGGTTAAGCGGCAGCATGTCGAGCCGCTCGCTCATCACCTGGCGCATGATGGTGGGGAAGAAGTTGTGCCACCAGTAGCCCACCAGGGTCACGTTGGGCAGCTCGCGCGCCAGGGTGCAGAGGGCCTGGTTAGCGTGGGCGCTGGCGAGGAAGATCTGAAAGCGCACGCGCGGGTAACGGGCCATGATCGCGGCCACCTCGAAGATTGTCTCCTGGCGCAGCTTGGACCCCGTCTCGAAAGGCAGGGGCTCGGCGCCAAAGGAGAACTGGTAGACGATCTCGTCACCGTGGGCCGAGAACGCGGCCAGGAACGCCTCGAGGATATAGCTGGCATAGATGTCGCGCTCGGCGGGGGTGGCCGCATCACGGCGTTGGAGGGCGGCGGCCATCTCGGCCTCGGTCACGGCGCGCAAGTTGATATCGGTCGAGATGTGCGTGGCTGTGCTCAGCACCCGGCCATAGGGGATGTGCGTCACATAGTGCTCCAGGGCCGCGTGGACGTCGGCCACGGTGCGGATGGTGCGCGCGAGCGGCGGCCGGCCCCCGCCCATCGTCACCGGCAGCGGCGCCCCCGGCTCCTCTTGATTCCAGGCGCGCTCGAGTTCGTAGAGGGGGATATCGTTCACGCCCCACTGGGCGCGGGTGAAAAAGGCCCACTCCAGGGCATAGTGGAGGATATCGTCGGCCTGCCCCTGTGCGCGGCGGGCCAGCTCAGTGCAGGCGCGGCGCACGCCCGCCCGCCGCAGCACCTCCCGCGCCCAGGCCGGGTCATGGGCGCGCTCAAGCACCACAGCGTGCGCCCGGCGCCAATTCTCCGCCGTCACCGGCTCATCCCAGCCATAGAGGTCGCGCAGGATCATGCGCGCCCCCCAGGCGCAGCTCGTGCCGCGGATGTGCGGCAAGTAGGGGATGGCCTCCTGCAGCCGCCCTTCAACCTCCGCCGCGCCGGGCTCCTCCGAAAGCCGGGCCTGGCTCGGGCAGCCCGCGCTCCCCAGCTCGGAGATCAGCATGTGATAGAGTAGGATATCGTGCAATCCGCGCGCTGAAAGGTGCCCTGCATCCAGGTGTGTGTGCACATCCATCAGCGGCACGCTCTGCAGCGCCTCTTCCAGATCCCTCACCGGCGCATCGTGATCCACTGTTATCCTCCAGAGGAAAAACATGGGGGTGGAACCGCAGATGAACGCAGATGGTGTCGTGGTGATGCCTTTAGCCATCCGTCTCCTCCGTCACGCGGAGACGAGCGAAAGTCGCCACTACGACGCTGACCGAAAGCGATGTGCCCAATTCACCAAGTGCTCAAGACTTGTCCTATCCGCGTTCATCTGCGTTCATCTGCGGTTCCATTTCCGCGAGTACCCGCTCCACCGTCGCCCGGTCGGGGATGCCGGCGCGGCCGCCGGGCCGGGTGGCCTTGAGCCCAGCCGTGACGGTGGCCACGCGGATGGACCGCTCCACGCTTTCGCCACGGGCGATACAGGCGGCATAGGCGCCATGAAAAACATCGCCGCAGCCGGTCGTATCCACCACCTGCACGCGCAATGCCGGGGTGTAGCGCACTGGGCCGCCCCGCTCCGACCACCAACACCCGCGCTCGCCCGCCGTGACGGCGATGCAGACGCGCCCGGGGCTTCCCAGCAGGCTGTCTGCAGCCCGCTGGGGGCCCCGGCGCCGGGGTGAGGCGAGGGCGGCCACCATGTCTGCCGGCTCGGCGGCGCCCGTCACCCGGCCGGCCAGCTCATGCCCGATCACCAGATGATCGATGCGCCCCATCAGGTCGAGCAGCTCGGGGGTGGGCTCCCCCTCCACATCGCCGATCACAGGGATATGGTGTTCGTGGGCCAGCTCGATCGCGCGCAGGGTGCCGGGGATGCCCTTGTGGTCCACAAAAAGGGCGCGGCAGCGGCCGATCAGGTCGGCCGTCATCGCCTCGGGCGGGCGCTGGATCACATCGGCCATGCTGAAAAAGATGTTGCGGCCGCCGGTGGCACGGTCGACGATGATGACCGAGTGGATGGGCCGCGCCTCCGCCCGCCTCAGGACGGGCGAACAATCGACCCCCTCGCGCGTCAGCTCGGCGATGGTGTAGCGGGAGAGGTCATCATCGCCCAACACCCCGGCATAGGCCGTCGTAGCGCCCAGGCGCGCTGCCGCCACCAGGGCAGTGCCCGTCAGCCCGCCGCCCTGCCGATCCACTGCCCGCACCTCAGTCTTGCTGTTGGGCGGCGGATAGTGGTCCACATAGAGCAGGTCATCCACCGCCACCGCGCCAAAGCCGAGCAGGTCCCAGCATGGCTTCATAGGCCAGCCTGCTGCATGGCTTCCCGCGCAGATTGGCCGTCGTGGATCACGGCCTTGAAAGCCTGCACGGCCGCCGTGATCTGGGCAAACCCCCACACGTTGCGGCCGATGGTCGCCCCGCGCGCGCCAGCCTTGACCACATCGGCCATCATGGCCAACGCCGCCTCTAGCGTCTGCGCCCTGGGTCCGCCCGCCGCCACCACCGGCACAGGGCAGTCGGCCACGATCTCGGCATAGGCCTGCACATCGCCGCAGTAAGGCACCTTGACCACATCTACGCCCAACTCAAAGGCGCAGCGCACCGCCCAGGCGATATCCTCCGGCGCGAAGGAGATGCGTGCCGCGCCCCGCGAGAAATCCCGTGGGTAGATGTGACAGATAACGGGCATCTCAAAGTGTGCGGCCTCGTGCACGCACTCGGCCACCGTGCGCAGATGGGCCCCCTCCGTGGCGCCGCGGATAAAGGCCGCCACGGCAAAGGCATCGGCGCCCAGGCGAACGGCATCCTCCGGTGTGGCCACCTGCTCGCAGGCGGTATCATCGGCGCGGGCCGTCGTGCTCTGCAGGATAAAGGGCACCCGGCCGGCGTGAGGTCCCCAGGCTGAGGCCGCAATCCCTTTGTGCATGGTTACAGCATCGGGCTGCGCCGCTACCACAGCCGCCAGCGTGGGCCCGATATGGCGCAGGCCGGCAGGGAGCCCCTCGCCATAGCCGATGAAATGGTCCACCGCCACCGAGCACAGGCGGCCGGAGGGGTGGGCGAAGAGACGGTTCAGACGGACAAGCTTGCCGGTGTTCATGACAGCAGTGTTCTCCTTGGAGCAGGATCTACCGCCTATAGTCATCCTCGACGCGCACCACGTCATCCAGATGCGGGGTCGAGACCTCGATCAGTTCGATATCCTCCAGGGCTTCCAGGCGGTGCTTGCGCAACGGCGGGTTCTCGATCACATCGCCCGCCCGCACGATGCGCTCGGCCAGGGCGCCGCCCTCATCCTCCAGCGTCGCCCGGGCCACCCCCTGCAGAAAATAGATCGTCTCGTGCTTCTGCCGGTGATACTGCAGGCTGCTGCGCGTGCCTTTGATCATGCGGATGAGCTTGCCCGCATAGAGGTCGTTGTGGGCGAACCAGATCTCCTCGCCCCAGGGTTTCTCCACTCGTTTCATGTCGCCTCCAGTGCGTAAAACGTCAAACGTAAAACGTAAGGTCGTCATGGCGCAGTATATGTTGCTTGTTGTGCCAGCCGCCCTGAGAAGGACCATCTGGAGCAGCAGACGTTCCACCATGGCGGCCCTACGCTTGACGTTTCACGTTTTACGGATTACGTAACGCCGCAGCCAGCTCGGCATGGTCGCGCGCATAGTCAGCCGGGGGGATGCCGGCCAGCTGCGCCCGCGCCGCCTGCTTCATGGCCTCGACGCCGGCCCGCATGCCCATGGGATGGGAAAAGATGCCCGAGCCGGCCAGGTAAAAGACGTCCAGGCCAAAGGCGGCGATGGTGGCGCCGATGTTCTTGGGGCCCAGCCCACCCGAGAGCGCCGGCACCGCATCCTTGATGCCCGGGATGGGCCCACTGAGGGCCCGGTTGATCTCCCTGGACTCTTCCACGCTGCCCACCAGGTAACTGCCCACGATGCCAGAGCGAAAGTAGCAGCCGCCCATGAGGCGGGCATATTTGGCGATCACGTTGGGCGCCACGCCCTGCCCCTCCGCGCGCCCCAGGGCCTCCTTGCCGCCACAGTGGGCATAAAGCGGCACGTTGATGTTGGGGTCACGCGCCAGGATCTCGAGCGAGCCGAACCCGGCCGCAAAGATGTTCAGCATGAGGGCATTGGCGCCGTTCTCCAGGGCGGTATAGGCGTTCTGCCGGATGCGTTCGGGGCCGGCGGTAATGTGGGGTGCGTAGATGACCTTCTGGCCGGTCTGCTCCTCGGCCCGCTTGAGCGCCTCGGTGACGAGCCGCACCCGTCTGCCCAGGGGGCAGTAGGCGGGGTTCATCATCTTCTCGTCATCCTTGATAAAGCGCACACCGGCCAGGGCCACATTGTAGCACATGTCGGCCACCTCCTCGGGCGTCAGCCCGGAGGTCGGCTTGACGATAGTGCCGATGATGGGCTCGTCATTGCGCACACCCAAAAGACGGCGGTTATCCTCCATGCCGAACCGGGGGCCGGGAAAGTAGCGGTAGGCCCAAGCGGGCAGCGAGAAATCGAGCAGGCGGGATTTGGCATAGTCGACGAGGGCAAAAGTCCCCCCGCCGATCATAGACAGCCAGGTCGAGCTAAAGGCATCGTGCTCCAGGTCCATGTTGCGCAGAGGAAAATAGACGGTAAAGGTGCCCTTGCCCGGCGCGACTTCATTAACCTCTGCCACCTCCCCCTTGCACTCCAGGAACAGCGGGGTCGGCGGCGTCCGCGCCATCCAGTTGGCGGTCGTCTCGATCTCCGCCACCCGCTCGGCCACCTTGTGCAGGCTCTGCCCCGTCTCGATATAAAAGGTGGCGACCAGCGAATCCTCCGGCGTGTGCAGGGTCATGATTCTCCCCCTTTCAGCAGCGCGGGCAGCCCGGCCAGGGCCTGCTCGACCAGGGGCTGCAGTCGCGCCAGTCGCTCCGCATCCACCGCACCGATCTGCTGCAAGACGGCCCCCACCCCGCCAGTATGGAGCAGGGCCTGAACGTCGGCCGCCTCGGGGTCATCCGGCGCGTCATAGCGCAGGGCAGCGGCGATGCCCAACGCCAGGTGCACCGGTTCCAGCCCCAGGTCGATGGCCCGGCAAGCGGGGCCGAGCAGCCGCTCCTGCCGGCCCAGCTTACGCCGGGGCGAGCGGCACACGCGGGCCACCGGGTCCAGGATGAGCCTCCCCTCGACCCGCGGAAAGAAGCTGTCGCGATACTCCTCGAGGCTCTCCCACGAGAAGCCATAGGTGTGGCGCAGGGTCTGCGCCGACTCGGTCATGGCGCCATAGACGGCGCGCCGGATCACCGGGTCCAAAACAGCATCGCACATCACCGCATAGCCCTTGAGGTAACCCAGGTAGCCGCAGACGGCGTGCCCGGTATTGTGCATGTAGATCTTGCGCTCCAGGCGCGCCTGCAGGTTATCCACCAACTCGAGCCCATCGATGCCGGGGTCTGGTCCGCGGAAGGCCCGGGCATCGACCGGCCACTCGTTGTGGTCCTCGGCCAGCAGGCGCAGGCGATCGCCCGCAGGCGCCGGTACCACGCGCGCGATCATGGCATCGGGAAAGCCGGTGCAGCTCTCCACGGCAGACCGGTAGCGCGCAGCAATGGCAGGCAGCAACATCCCCTTGAGGGCTGTGGAACCGTTGATCATGTTCTCGCAGGCGATCACATTCACTGGCGCCGCCACGCCGCGCTGTGCCCGCCGCTCGAGCCCGCGCGCCAGGCAGGGCACCAGGCCCGGCAGCCCCTCGGCCGTGACGGCGGTGAGCACCAGGTCACAGGCAGCGATCTCCTCGGCGATGGCCTCCTCAGCACGCAGGGGGTAGGCCCTAAAGCCGCGGATCACGACATCGCGCTCCTGCGCACCCACCAGGTGCACCGTATACTGCCCGGCGGATTGCAGCGCCGCCACCAGCGACTCATCCTTATCCACAAAGATCAGCTGATAGCCCGAGGCGTAAGCCAGCTGCCCAACGTGCCCGCGCCCCGAGGCCCCCGCGCCAAAGATCACGACCTTCATACCCTGGCCCCTCCTACGGTCCCAGGCGCTCCACGTCGCGCAGGAGCGCATAGGCCTCATCTTCATCCTCACAAGAGGCGGAGAAGAAAAGCAGCCGCCGGTCCAGCTGGCGCAGCAGCCGGCGCGCATCGGCGGCGTTGCCGTTGGCAAAGACGATCTTGCCCGCAGCCTGGATGCGCCGGAAGATGGGCAGCCAGTGCTCCGAGGCGCAGGGCTCGTGGCCATCCCCCGGCGTCCACTGGATGCATTGCAGCTCCGGGATGCCGAGCAGAGCGTCCAGGTGCTGCAGCGCGCACGGGCCATCCAGGTGGTAGATGCTGTACTCCAGGCGCCGGAGCTGCCGCTGCAGGTAGGGCAACACAAACTCGGCATAGGCGGCCGGCGAGATCATGGCCGAGAAATCACACTGCACCTTGGCGCCGCGGCCAGGCATCCACATGGGAAAGCCGCCCAGCATACTGCCCTGCTCCTGCACGCCCAAAAGCGCCGCCAGGCGATCATAGTAGCGGAAATAATGCGCCAGAATCTGCTCCTGGTAGCGGTGCACCGCCGCCGGGTGATCAACCAGGTCATAGAGCAGCGGCTGTGTGCCGCGCAGGGCGGCCAGAGTGTCCAGGTTCTCGATCAGGTCGGGGAAGGAGACGATGAACTTGCCCTCCCCCTCAGCCTTGGCGCGGCGGATTGCCTGTTGCGCCCAGCGCCAGTGCCGATTATCCTCCGCGGGCGTCAGGTCGGGGCCACCTTCGAGGCCGGAGAGCGCCGGCTCGAACCACACCGTATCGGGCGCGAACACGGCCTGTGAGCCCAGGTAGAGCGCCAGCTCATTGGCGCCCTGGTAGGGCAGGAAGCAGGGCACGCTTTCGCCCAGGAAGATGGTATGGCGAAACCGGTAATCGGCCTCAGCCAGGAGGTAGTCCTGGTCCAGATAGCGGCTGGGCAGATCCTCCGGCAGCGGCGGGCGCGGCGGCCCGGGCAGAGGATTCCGCCGCGGCGCCGTGATCCAGATAGGGGGCCGGTCGCGGACCTCACCGCGCCAAAAAGCTTCCATGCGCTCGCGCGCCTCGGGCCAGTCGGGTTTGTACTGCAAAGCTCTCGTTTCAGGCATCAATATCTCCATTAACACCACGACCACAATTCGGGGCCCACGCCAATAGCGGCAGCTCAACCACGTGAGCGATGTCATCGTCACGGATGGGACGGATACGCAGAGCCACGGGAATTCTCCTTTACAACTGCACCTGTCATTCTAAGTAGGACATGGCCCGCTGGCCATGTTAAACTGCGGATGACGTCCGCAGACGTCATGAGCAGGGGCGGCAGCCAGGTTCGTAGTGAGGGAGAGGGGGAGCCGGATGGCGAATGTAGGGGCGGAACTCAGATCTGCCCCTACTGCAGGCGCATATGGGTTCTGGATGCCATCCGGCTCCCCCTCCCCCTCTCCCTCACTACAAGCCAGAACTCCCAGCCTCCGTTGCCCGCCACAACAAGTTATGTGTACAAATAGACGTTGTTGGCCTCAGTAGCCTAGTTTGCGCAGGTACTCGCGGTTCACCCGGGCCGCCTCGGCGGGTGTACGCCTGGGGAAAGGCTCATCCAGCTCGACCGACACCCACCCCTCATAGCCGATCTCCTCCAGGCCCTGCAGCACGGCCTTGACGTCGAGGCCCATGTTGCCCGCGCCCAGCTCGGCAAAGCGCCCCTCGGCGCCGAACTTGCTCGTGCGGTGATTCCACGTCTTGGGGTCGTCGGCGTAGAAATCCTTCAGGTGCACATGGGCGATGCGGTTGCGCAGGATAGGGCTCTTGAAGACATCCAACGGATTGCTGCCGCCCGCCAGCAGGTGACCAGTATCGTAGAGCAACCACAGGTCGGGTACGACGCTCAGGAGACGCTCGGCATCCTGCACCGTCTCGATCAGCGTCCAGAGGTGGGCGTGGTGGAAGCACTTGAGCCCATGCTCCCGGCAAAAGGCAATCGTCGGCGCGAAATCGCGGGCCGCGCGCTGGATATCGGCGTCGGAGGGGTTGTCGCCGCCGTAATCGGCGCGCCGACCGTGCACGGCTTCGGCGGCCTTGTTGCCCAGGGTCAGGTTATAGCGGGCTGTGTCGATATCCGTGGGGCCCGACATGTTGACCCAGTGCAGGCCGTACTTGGCAGCCAGGGTAGCCAGGTCCACCAGGTGCTCCGCATTCTTGGCCTGATAGCCCTCCACGCCAACCCAGCCAGCCTCGGCGACCTCGCGCAGGACCTTCTCCGGGTCGCGCACTTGCTCGCCGCCCCATTGAATCAGATGGCAGGCCACTTGGAACTTGCTCATGACTCTCCTCCTTTGGCAACAACAAGGCCGAATCTACGCGTACTCCCGCACGGTCTCGATCATGGCGACGAGGTTCTCGATGGGGATATCCCCCGGCATATCGTGCGAGGGGGCAAAGATATAGCCACCTCCCTGGCCGATCTCGGCCATGAGGCGGCGGGCCTCGGCGCGCACCTCCTGCGGCGTGCCGTAGGGCAGGATGCGCTGGATGCTCATGCCGCCGTAGAACGACAGCCGGTCGCCGTAGAGCCCCTTCATCTCGTTCAGGTCCATCACTTCCGGCTGGAAAGGGTTGAACACATCCAGCCCCAGCTCGATCAACTCGGGGAAGAGCTCCTGCACCTTGCCGCAGCAGTGGATAAAGACGGCCTTGCCAGCCTCTTTCGCCGCCTGGTAGAGCACAGCGATACGCGGCTTGATAAAGCGCCGCCATAGCCGTGGCCCCATGATCAGCCCCCGCTGCTGGCCCCAGTCGTCACCAAAGAGGATGGCGTCGACGTCATAGCGGGCGGCGTCGGCGATCACCTGCAGGTCCCAGGCCATGATGGCGTCGAGCACTTCATCCACAAAGGTAGGCGCCTCGATCATATCCGCCAGCAGGTCCGCCATGCCGCGCAGCGCCCAGGCGCGCTCATACAGTGAAAAGCCGAGGCTGACGATGCGGAAGCGCTCCGCATTGGCCGCGATAAAGGCGGGCAGGCGCGCAAAGCGGTAGGGGTCGTGCGGGTCCGGCAGGGTATATCCCTCGAGCGAGCGGCCTGCCAATGGGCGCTGGGCGACCACGCCGATATCCTTGTCGATGGAGCGGTCCCAAACGACGCCCCACTCATCGCGCCAGAGCTCCGGCCCGAGCTGCCGCCAGGATTCCTGCGGCCGCGCCTTGAAGATGGCCAGGTGATCGTCCAGGAGGTCATCCAGGCCGGCCGTGCCGTAATAGGCCTCCACCTTGCGCCGGCAGGGCTGAGTATAGCCAAAATGGTAGGGCACCCGGTCGGGCTGTTGGTGCCGGATAGCGAGCTGCACGCGCTCGCGCGGAGTCATCGCCAAAGCTCACCTCCGTTAAGCAATCACCCACTCACCACAAAGGCTCAAAGACACAAAGGGCCACCAAGGAGACGATACATGTCTATTGTGCGTCTTTGTGGCCTGGTGCCTTTGGCTGGACGGTTGCACATCAGAAGACATCAGCCAGGCCCGCGGCAACATGCCGCGTCTACAACTACTGCGCCCGCCTGCGGTTGCATACCACCTTCCGCGCCTCCACGTTCTCCGCGTGAGGCCTGCCTGGCTCAGGCAATGAGCAACTGCACTCCCGCTTCGGCGCAGGCCCGGCGCGCCTCGGTGGGCAGGCCCTCGTCACTCACGAGGCTATGCACGGCGCGCAGGGGCGCTACCCTGGCCAGCCCAGCCCGGCCCCACTTGGCCGCATCGGCTAGCAGAATCGCCTGGCGGGCGGCGCGGATCATGGCTCGCTTCACCTGGGCAATCTCCAACGAGGCATCGGTCAGGCCCGCCTCCGGGTCCACGGCATGGGCGCCCAGGAAAGCCTTGTGCACCAAGAGCTCGCCCAGGTCGTGCACGGCCTGTGGGCCGATTGTGCTGATGGTGTCGCGGCTCAGAGAGCCCCCAATCAGGATGACGTGCACATCGGGCCGGCCGCCCAGCTCCAGTGCCACGTTGAGGGCGTTGGTCACCACGGTCAGGGGGGCCACATCGCGCAAGCAACGGGCCATCTCCATGAGCGTCGTGCCAGCGTCCATGATGATCGTGTCGCCAGGCTGCACCAGCTGGGCCGCGGCGCGGCCGATGCGGCGCTTTTCCTCCAGGTTCTGGCCGGCGCGCTGCTCAAAAGCGGTCACCAGGCCGGCGCGCGCGTTGGCGAGGGCGCCGCCCCGGTCGCGCACCAGCAGACCCCGCTCGGCCAGCACATCGAGATCGCTGCGGATGGTGACTTCCGACACCTGAAAAAGCGCGCTCAATTCGTCTACCCGCACCGCCCCCTGCTGCGCCGCCAGCGCGGCAATGCGCGCCCGCCGCTCCTCGGCCAGCAAGGCCCGGGGTTGCTCAGACATGGCCCTCACCACCCATTTCCGGGCAGCAGTACATGCCGGGCTCCCGAGTTAAAGCCCTCACGCGCGGACGCTCCAGGCGCTGCAGAGGAGAACTGAGGGTGCTGTCATTACCCACCACGGGCCTCCGTGAGGATGAGGTGAAGAATGTCCAGGCTTGCCAATGTTTATGATTCCAGTATATAACGCAATCCAAGACAAGTCAATCACGGCTTTTCACAAACTAACGCAAAAGAGGCAGGACTCTCGCCCTACCCCCCTTATTGGCAGCAAGCTTTGGCCGCAGCGCGAGCAGGTGCTCAGGCGCCGGGCCGTTCCTGCTCCAGGCGCTCCATGACCCACATGCGGATCAAGGTTTGGTAACCCACCCCTTTGCGCTCGGCAACCCTCTTGAGAGCCGTGATGCTCTCGCGGTCCAGGCGCAGCGAGATCTGGGTCTTGCGCGGGCGCGCATCCACAAAGGATACGTCTGTTGGGGCAAAATCTTCCGCATACTCTGTAGAATCGTGCGTTGCCCAGAACTCGGCTTCCTCTTGCTCGCTCTCAAAATGCGGCAACTTGCTCATACGCACCTCATTTCCCTGCCAGATTGCGGCGCTCTGCAGGTGTCATGTCTCGGGCTGAGATCACTTTGACGGCCCTCTCCTGCCAGGCGAAAACGATGAACAGACAACGGCCTGCCTCTGTCCTTCCATAAAGCAGGTACTTGCTGGAATCACTCCGACGCACTTTGTAGGGAGGATTGAAGAAGGCCTGCTCGACCTCATCCGGATCGACACCGTGCTTCTCCAGTATCTTTTCTATCACCCAGTCAAGCCAGATGAATTCTTCGATGATGAGCTTCATTGTTGGCCTCAGCGCATACCCGAGTGCACACACCATGCATATTGATTGTATATTCGTTTCGCGCATATGTCAAGCTTTGACTTAGGGATATGGCCCAAAATCGTTGGCAACCGGCTTTCCTGCTGCGCGCTACCCCGATACGGACCTTTATAGAGGGTAAGTGGATGGTCTGGATGGCGCTGCAGCCGCTCTGCGGAGCGGCTGCCGCGCCATCCAGACCCTCCACTTACCCTCCTTGGGGTAGGGCCGGGCGGCGACCTTG
>Ga0078972_1005217_pt1 | contig 33571 bp, 31 predicted proteins | sample YelNatPaOPGAMG01_FD_67568 | JGI IMG/M metagenome (GOLD analysis project Ga0078972, IMG submission 67568) | Hot spring thermophilic microbial communities from Obsidian Pool, Yellowstone National Park, USA - OP-RAMG-01 (SPADES assembly) (version 2) | ecosystem: Environmental > Aquatic > Thermal... | reverse complement strand
CCCCCCGCGGGTGGGAACCCGTGGGGGGGGGTGGGGGGGGGGGGGGGCCCCGGCCCCCCGGGGGGGGCCGGCCCCCCCCCCCCCCCCCAACCCCCCAGCCAGGGGCTGGGCCGGGACCGAGCAGAGCTCAAGACCCGGCTGCTGCCCCTGGTCGCAGCAAGTTCCTTTGCCTGGCGCAGGGCAGCGCGAGCTCTGGGCTGCTCAGGGTGACAATAACGGGACCCTGAAAAGGCCTTGCCCGGCACCGGATCGTTGACACATCCCCATGCCGGTGGTAGAATCGACACAGTGCAAGGACCGTGCAACTTGCTGTTGTCGGCCCGGCCGGAACCCCTTCCCAGCCGCTTCCTCTTCGCGCCGGCGGCCGGCCACCCAGGCCCGGCGGCCGGTTCACGTTGCCGCCCTTCTTGGCTCAAGGGTGCAATCGCGGCTACCGACGACGCCGGGATGAGTCCGCAAGAGGCCTCCTACCAGCACCCGGCGAACCCCATGGCTGGGGGCGAGGAGCTGGCCGGGCGGCAGCAGGACCTGCTGGGCAAGGGAGCCAACATCGGAGCCCACACTGCTGGAAGAGAGACGGTTTGTGACGACCCACGTAACGACTTGTGACCCGGCCCGCCGCCGGCTTGCCAGGGCGCTCCGTGTGGCGGGTTGCGTGTTGTTGGCAGGCGCCCTCGTCGGGTGCCAGGGCAGCAGCCGGCAAGCGGCGCCCACAGCCACAGCGCTCCGCGCGGCCACGGCGGCTCCTTCGCCCACCGCATCCCCCACAGCCACCCCGACGGCGACGGCCACCGCCACGGCCACGCCCACCTCCACCCCCACGCCGACGCCTCTCGCGAACGCGCGGCTGCTCTCGCCCATGAGCCACGAGTACCAGGGCTGGAACAACTGCGGCGCCGTTTCGGTGGAGATGGTGCTCAGCTACTATGGCATCGAGCGCGGCCAGTACGAGGTGGCGGCGGTGCTGCGCCCCTACAAAGACGACCGGCACGTGGGCACCGACGAGATGCTCGACTACCTCCGTGCCGAGGGGCTGGAGGGCCGCGTGCTGGTCAACGGCAACGTCGAGCGGCTGCAGGAATTCATCGCCGCGGGCATCCCGGTCATCATCCGCACCATCCTCCAGCCCGGCGACGACATCGCCCACTATGTGGTGATCCGCGGCTACGACCGGGCAGCCCACACCGTCATCGCCAACGACTCGTACTACGGGCCGGACCACGCGATCACCGAGGAGGCGCTCGAAGAGCTCTGGGCGCCCCTGAACCACGCCTACATCCCCGTCTACCGGCCGGAGCAAGGCAAAGTCGTCTGCCGCATCCTGGGCGATGACTGCAACGAGCAGGCGATGTACCGCCGAGCCGAGGAAGCCGCGCAGGCGTGGACCCAGCGGTCGCCGGCCGACGCCTACGCCTGGTACTCGTTGGGCGATGACCTCCTGGCCCTGGGCCAGGCCGAGGCGGCCCTCGAGGCCTACGGCAAGGCCGAGGCCATTGGTCTGCCCCCGCGCACCTACTGGTACCGGTTCGGGCCGTTCGAGGCCCGGCTGGCCGCCGGCCGCTACCAGGAGCTGCTCAGCACGAGCCAGGCCGTGCTCGAGACGCTGCCCTGCATCGAGGAGCTGTGCATCCTGCGCGGCCGGGCCTACGAGGCGCTCGGCCAGCGCGATAAGGCGGTCGAAGAATACCGGCTGGCCTTCGAGTACCACACCAACTACCGACCCGCGGTGGAGGCGCTCCGGCGCTTGGGGGTAGAGCCGCCGCCGACCCCCACGCCCACACCCCTGGGCACGCCCAACATCCCGTCGACCCTGGTGCCAGTGCCCACCACGCCCAGAGCCACAGCGACACCCACGCCGCAGGCCTGACCTGAGCCCGGCCCTTTGCCGCCACGCGGGAAGGGCGAGAAACGGTGAAAGGGGTTTTGCGCGGGCGCGTTGCGCCCGCGCAAAACCCCTTTCCCGTATTCCCCACCCCCTGCAGGGGGTGGGGGTGCGCGAAGCGGCGAAGGCACGCCACGCCCCATAGTTCTGTCTGCGCGGCAAGAGGGGCCGCTATGGGTTTGCGAGGGCGCTCGGGGCCGGGCGCTGCGCCCCCTCAAGGAAACGCCGGAGCAGGTCGCCGTTGTCGGTGTTCACCATATCGACGCCGTACTCGAGCACATACGGGAAAGCGGCAGGCTCGTGGTCGATGGTGTTGAGCATGACTCTCAGCCCGCGGGCATGGCTGGCCGCGACGAGCTCGTGGCTGATGTGCTCGGGCGTCACCTCGACAATGTTCGCCTGAAAGCGATCGGCCGCTGCCACGACGTCGTCGACGCTCTTGACGTTGTATTTCAGGGCGAGCTGGCGATCGAGCCGGCGGAACTCGAGCATCCACTCGTCGATCTCGCACCAGAGGAAACAGTCGCGCTCCATGCCCAGGGCATAGATGAGGTCGATGATCGGCTGCGGGTGCACCCACTTGACGTCGAGAAAGACCTTGGCCTTGCCCTTGATCCAGCGCAGGAAGGGCTCCAGGCGCGGCACGCGCTCGCCGGCGAAGCGGGGGCTGAACCAACTGCCGGCATCGAGGCGATCGATCTCCTCGGAGGTCAGGTCGCCGATATAGCCGCTGCCGTTGGTCGTCTTGTCGAGCGTTGGACCGTGCAGGATGTAGAGCACGCCATCCTTGCTGACATTGACATCCACCTCCACATAGTCCATGCCCCATTCGACACACAAGCGGGCAGCCGCCCAGGTGTTCTCGGGCGCATGCTTGTTGGCCCCCTTGTGGCAGACGATCTCGACCTTGTGTCCCTGCGGCATACGGCTCTCCTCTCCTGCTATCGACGTGAAGTATGCCGCCGTATTGTAATCCGATTCCTCTGCCAGAGGAATCCGGCCAAGCCACAATACAGCCGAGATACCGCATGCATGCACTCGCCAAGCCTCCCCTCGCGCAACGCCCCGCTGCCACCGCCGTGGGTCCAGGGCCGGGCAGGAGAGACCTGGCACAAGGGCCGCCGGTGGCTGCGGCTGCCCCTTTTGTCCTGAAAGATGACCTCTGTGTACAGACGTCGCCATTTGACAGAACGGCTGAGATGCGCATAATCACCACAGTGGTATGGAGAATCCCAGTTCGACCTGTAATCCAAGTCCTCGCGTTGCCTGCCACTGCGTCCGCACGGGCGCTGTCGCTTCTCTGGGTTCACTCGCCAACATTGCCTCGTGCCCGGGGGGTTCATTCCCCACGGCCTGCGGCCAGCACCCCAATCCGAGGAGGGTTCATGTCTGACTTGAATATTGTCAACAAGGAGGCGCGGACGAAGGGCCGCCCGCAGTACCACGTGCGCCTCAAGCCAGGCGACGTCGGCGACTATGTGCTCCTGCCCGGCGACCCCGACCGCGTGCTGCGCATCGCCAAACACCTCGACGATGCCCAGGAAGTCGTCTTCCATCGGGAGTACCGCACCTGTACCGGGTACTACAAGGGCATCAAGGTCAGCGCAACCTCCACCGGCATCGGCTGCCCCTCAGCCGCCATCGCTGTGGAAGAGTTGGCCAATATCGGCGTACGCGCCGTGATCCGCGTCGGCTCGACTGGGGCCCTGCAGCCCCACCTTCGCATCGGCGACCTGGTCATTTCGACCGGAGCCATGCGCAACGAGGGCACGAGCAACTTTTACGTCCCGCCCGCCTTCCCGGCCGTGCCAGACCACTTCCTGACCCATGACCTCTGGGAGGCAGCCCTCGAGTTCAAGGCCCGCCGCGGCTGCGGCGTGTACCTGGGCCTCAACGCGTCCGACGATGCGTTCTACGGCGAAACGCCCGAGTGGATACAAAAGCTGTCGTCCTACAAACTGCTGAACGTCGAGATGGAGGCCTCGGCCATCTTCACCGTGGCCTACCTGCGCGGCCTGGCTGCCGGCATGGTCTGCGCCGTTTCCGGCAACCTGGTAACCGACGACGTGATCTATGAAGGCGTGAACACCGGGCTGGTGCAGGGTTGGGAAGACGCCATTTCCGTGGCCCTCGAGGCCATCGTACGCCACCACAGCCGCCACGCCCATGGTTGAATGGGTCCCCTTCGCGGCGGGTGCAGTGCCAGAGGCGATCGCCGCACTGCCCAAGGTCAACCTGCACACGCACCTCGAAGGTTCGGTGCGCCCCACGACGGTGATCGAGCTGGCGCAGGCGCAGGGCATCCGCCTGCCGCTTCCCGCTGGCCAGGTCGCCGCAGCCATGCAGGTGAGCGGCAGGGAGTCAAGCCTGGCCGACTATCTGGAGCGAGTAAGGTTCGTACAGCCTGTGCTCAAGGACGCCGTGGCGCTGCGCCGCGTCGCCCGCGAGGCCGCCGAGGACCAGGCGCACGACCATGTGCGCTACCTCGAGCTGCGGGCGGGCCCGGCCATCCACGTGACACGTGGGCTGCCGGTGGAGGATGTCATCGCAGCCATCCTGGCCGGCCTGGCCGACGCCGAAGCGCAGACCGGCATCACCTGCCGCTTCATCGTCGCCGCGCTGCGGCACGACCCACCGCAGGTCAACGTCGAGTTGGCCCACGCCGCCGTCGCTTTTCGTGGCCGTGGCGTGGTGGGCTTTGACCTGGCCGGCGATGAGGCGGCCTATCCTGCCCATCTACACCGCGAGGCGTTCGCTGTGGCGCGAGCCGGTGGCCTGGGCATTACCGTGCACGCCGGCGAGGCCGGCGGCGCCGACGCTGTGCGCTATGCCGTCTGCGAGCTCGGCGCCACCCGTATCGGCCACGGCGTGCGCGCCATCGACGACCCCAATACAGTGCGGCTGCTCGCAGAGCGACGGGTCACGCTCGAGATCTGCCCGACCAGCAACGTGCACACCCATGCCGTCTCGTCGATCACAGCGCACCCGCTGCCCCACTTTCTTACGCAAGGGGTGCCGGTGACCATCGGCGACGACGACCCCGTCACCTCGCAGACCCGGGTCTCGCAGGAACTCGCCCTGATCGGCCGCGAGTTCGGCCTGCCCCTGGAAACACTCAGGGCACTCCAGGTCATGGGGCTGCAGGCTAGCTTTCTCGAAGACGAGGCACGCAGGGCCGCCCTGCTGGCAGAGATGCAAGCGCCCTGATTGGGACCGGGAGCTTTCGAGGAGGTGATGCCCAGACACGAAAGACAACCGTAGCTCTTTCCCATCGCCCGTGTGAGTCGATATCTCGTCCATGGATCCAGTGAGGAGACCAAGAATGCGCAAGCTCAAGGTTGGCATCATGTTGACGGTGGCGTTGAGCATGCTGCTGCTCGCCGCGTGCAGCACAGCCACGCCCACCCCGGCGCCGGCCCAACCGACCCAGGCGCCCGCTGCGCAGCCCACCAAGGCCGCCGAAGCCACGGCGGCCCCTCAGGCGACCAAGGCTGCCTCCAAGCCCTTCCGCGTCGGGCTGGTTACCGACATCGGCAAGATCGACGACCGTGGCTTCCTGCAGATGTCGTGGGAGGGCCTGCTCAAGGCCAAGCAGGAGCTGGGCGTCGAGGTGCAGTACATCCAGACCACCGACCCCAAGGACTATGCCAAGAACATCGACCAGTTCGCAACCGCCGGCTACGATATGATCGTGACCTCCGGTTTCGGCCTGGTCGAGGCGACGCCGGCGGCCGCAAAGAAGTACCCCAACATCAAGTTCCTCGCCATCGGCCAGGCCCCGGCCGACCCGCTGCCCCCCAACCTGGTGGCCCTCGACTTTCCTGAGGACCAGGGCGGCTTCCTGGCCGGCGTACTGGCGGCCATGGTGAGCAAGGCGAACCACATCGGCGCCGTTTGGCCAACCGATGCCGTGCCGGCGGTCTGGCGCTACGGCGAAGGCTTCAGGGCCGGCGCCAAGTACGTCAAGCCGGATATCCAGATCGACGTTGTGTACCATAACGATGTGGGTTTCGACAAGACGTTCAACGACCCCGAGTGGGGCAAGACCTCGGCCCTGGCGATGATCGACAAGGGAGTGGACGTGATCTTTAGCGGCGCCAGCGATACTACCAACGGTGCGCTCCTGGCGTGCGCCCAGAAGGGTGTGTTGGGCATCGGCGCCGACTCGGATGCGTACCTGGTGCTGCCAGAGGCCAAGTCGATCCTGCTCTCCAGCGCCATGAAGATGATCACGCCCGATACGTTCGCTATCATCAAGAGCGCAGTCGACGGCACCTTCAAGAGCGCCCACGTCCAGGGCCATGTGGGCCTGGCGCCCTTCCACGATCAGGAGAAGAGTGTCACGCCCGAGATCAAGGCCAAGCTCGACGAGGTCCTGAAGGGCCTGCAGGACGGCACGCTCAAGACCAACGTCCCGCCGACCAAGCCAAGCTAAGTTCCCAAGCTCCTGGGGAGGGGCAGCCTCGCTGGGTGCGGAGCTGCCCCTCCCAGGAGCCCTCGGAGGAGGCTGCATGGCTCGCACCGATACATCCGGCCTTCGCCCTGAGGGCAGGGCTGCTGCCCTGGCGCAGAGCGTCGCCGGCACCACACGTTCGGCGCTCATCCCGGTGCTGGCGGTGTTCACCGCGCTGGTGGTCAACGCCGGCGTGATCCGGCTCTTCGGCGGCAACCCGCTCCTCGCCTACCGAGGCCTGTGGGAGGGCGCTTTCGGATCGCCCCAGGCACTGGCCGAGACGGCCGTATGGGCAATCCCCTACATCTTTGCCGGGCTCGCCGTGGCGGTGGCCTTCAAGGGCGGGCTCTTCAACATCGGGGCCGACGGGCAGCTCGCTGTGGGCGCGGTCGTCTCGGCGTGGATCGGCTTCGCGCTGCCCAAGCTCCTGGGCGTAAGGCTGCCGGCGCCCGTGCACATCCCGTTGGCCGTGGGTGGCGGTGCCCTGGCCGGCGCGCTGTGGGGCGCCATCCCAGGGTGGCTCAAGGCGCGCACCGGGTCGCACGAAGTGATCAACACCATCATGCTCAACTACATCGCAACCCTGAGTTCGTCGTTCCTCCTCAACGGCCCGATGAAGGACCCCAGCCCCACGAACGTGCTGGCGCGCACGCCGTTGATCGCTGAGAGCGCGCGCATCCCTCCCCTCTTTGCCGGTTACCGCCTGCACTGGGGGCTGGTGCTGGCCGTAGTGGCTGCCGGGGCCATCTGGTTCCTGCTCTACAAGACGACGCTCGGCTTCGAGATCCGCACCGCCGGTGCCAACCCCGATGCCGCGCGCTATGCCGGCATCAACTACCGGCGCATCCTCGTGGTAACGATGGCTCTCTCAGGGTTGCTGGCCGGCCTGGCGGGTGCCGTCGAGGTCACGGGCCTCAACTACCGCCATGATCTCAGCTTCAGCGTGGGCTATGGCTTCGACGCCATCGCCATCGCCCTCCTGGGCCGCAACGAGCCGGCAGGAGTGCTGCTCGCGGCACTGCTCTTTGGCGCCATGCGCAACGGCGCCAGCCGCATGCAATTCCTGACGCAGATCCCGGTCGACATCATTTCCGTGGTGCAGGCGTTGGTTTTGCTCTTTGTGGCCGCCGAGCAGATCATCCGCTTCATCTATCGTATCCGCGCGCCTAAGGAGCAGGTGGTGCTCACGCGCGGATGGGGAGGGTGACCCATGGGCTCTGGTTCAGCCGCTGCCAACCGCCTTGCTCGCGGCAAGCCCCACAACTACCGGCGGCTCGCCCTCATTGCGGCCATCATTGTGGCCCTGGCGGGAGTGACCGTGCTCGTCGGCCGGGGCCGCACCAGCCCGGCGGTAATCGTTGCCTCCTTCATCGCCACTACTCTCGCCGTGGCCACGCCGCTGACCCTCGGCGCGTTGAGCGGCATCTACTGCGAACGCGCTGGGGTGGTCAACATCGCCATCGAAGGGCTCATGCTCGGCGCCGCCTTTTTCGGCTTCATGGCCACAATGTACGCCCGCAAGGCCGGCCTGCCCTCCGAGGCAAGCCTACTGGTGGGCCTCGGCGCAGCGCTGCTGACGGGCTTGCTGCTCTCGCTCCTTCACGCCGTCCTCTCGATTACCTTCCGAGTCGATCAGGTCATCAGCGGCACGGTGATCAACATCCTGGCCATCGGCCTCACCGGCTACCTGCACCAACAGATGGTCTTCAGCGGCACCTCGGCAGCGTCGGCGGGGGTACTGCCTACCCTCCGCATCCCCCTGCTGGCCGACATCCCGGTGCTGGGCAAGGTCTTCCAACAGCAACCCATCGCGATTACCGCCATCGTGCTGGTGTTGGTCACCCACCTGGTGCTCTACCGCACGATCTGGGGCCTGCGCACACGGGCGGTGGGGGAGCATCCGCGCGCTGCCGACACTGTAGGCATCAACGTGGCCCGCACCCGCTACGTCAACGTCCTGATCGGCGGCCTCATCGCCGGGCTGGGGGGCGCCTACTTTACGATCGAGTCGGTGCCCAATTTCCAGCCCCTGATGACCAACGGGCGCGGGTTCATCGCCCTGGCAGCGGTCATTTTCGGCAATTGGACGCCCCTGGGGGCCTGGGCCGCGGCACTGCTCTTCGGGGCCGCGCAAGCCCTGCAGATCAACCTGCAGTTCTACGCCGACGCGATCCCCAGCGGCCTCGACTTTCTGCGCAAGTCGCAGATCGTGGGCATGGTGCCCTATATCCTCACCATGATCGCTATCAGCGGCATCATGGGGCGCAGCACGCCGCCTGCAGCCGACGGTCAGCCCTATGAGAAGTGACCCCCTACCCCACGCGCAGAAGGGAGCCTGAGATGGGTAGCTCAGCCAACGTGCTTGAGGTTCGCGACGTGTGCAAGCGGTTCCCGGGCGTCGTGGCCAACGACCACGTCAGCCTCGAGCTGAAGCGGGGCGAGATCCTCGCCCTGCTCGGCGAGAATGGGGCAGGCAAGACGACGCTGATGAATATCGTCTACGGCCTGCACCGCCCCGACGAGGGCCAGATCCTGGTGGATGGCAGCCAGGTGCAGATCAAGAGCCCTGGTGATGCGGTGCGGCTGGGCATCGGCATGGTGCACCAGCATTTCATGCTCGTGCCGGTCTTTTCCGTGGCCGAAAACGTCGTCCTGGGCGTTGAGCCACGGCGTTGGCGGGCCGTGTTCGACCAAGCCAAGGCGCGGGCCCGCGTGCGCGAGCTGTCGCAGCGCTACGGTCTGGAGGTGGATCCCGACGCGTTGGTCAAGGACCTGCCGGTAGGCGTGCAGCAGCGTATCGAGATCATCAAAGCCCTCTACCGCCAGGCCAAGATTCTCATCCTCGACGAGCCGACCGCCGTGCTCACGCCCCAAGAGGCCGACGACCTGTTCCGCATCATGCGGCAACTGGCCGCCAGTGGCGTCTCGATCATCTTCATCACCCACAAGCTGCGCGAGGTGCTCGCGGTGGCCGACCGCATCGTGGTGCTGCGCGGTGGCCGCGTGGTGGGCACTGCGAGCCCGCGGGAGACCGACGAGGCGGCCCTTGCAGCGATGATGGTGGGGCGCGAGGTCATCCTCAAAGTGGAGCGCGGCCCGGCCCATCCAGGCGCGCCGGTGCTCGCAGTACACGACCTGCGGGCCGCCGATGACCGCGGTCTGCTGGCGCTCGACGGGGTCTCCTTCACAGTCCATGCCGGAGAGGTGCTGGGCATTGCCGGCGTGCAGGGCAACGGGCAGAAGGAACTGGCCGAGACGCTCACCGGCCTGCGCCGCGCCCGGGGCGGGCGGGCCGAGCTCCTGGGCCACGAGATCACCAACCGCCCCCCACGCCAGATCATCGAGGCCGGCACCGCCCACATCCCCGAAGACCGACAGCGGCACGGCCTGGTGCTCTCGTACCCGGTGGCCGACAACCTTGTGCTCAGTACCTACTACCTGCCGCCCTTTGCCCATGGCCCGCTGATCGACTACAGCCAGGTCGAGGAGAATGCTCGCGCCCGGGTACGCGAATTCGACGTGCGCACGCCCAGCATCTACACCCGCACGGGCGGCCTATCGGGCGGCAACCAACAGAAGGTCATCGTCGCCCGCGAATTCTCGCGGCCGATCAAGTTGCTCATCGCCGACCAGCCCACCCGCGGCCTCGACGTTGGCTCCATCGAGTACATCCACTCGCGGATCATCGAGAAGCGCGATGCGGGGTGCGCCGTGCTCCTCATCTCGGCCGAGCTCGACGAAATCCTGGCCCTGTCGGACCGCATCGGGGTGCTCTATCGTGGCAGGCTGGTCGCCGTGCTTTCTGCCGCCGAGGCCACGAAAGAGCGGTTGGGGCTCCTGATGGCGGGGGTAGCGGAGTAGGGGCCCCTGCCGCCCTCCTCCGCAGCCGCCAGGAAGCCCCCCCGACCTCTGCGCCGGGGCTGGGTGCGGGCCTCTGCCCCTCGCCCGCATCGGGCCTGCGGCCTTAGCTTGGGGATGCCTGGCGCAAGCGCCGCCTTACGCCTGCACGGGGGCGAGCAGTTCCTCCGCAGTCTTGGCCAGCTCACAGGTCAGAGCGTGCATCTCGAACTCTTTGCGCCACTTTCTCGCCCAGTGGTCCAGGCCCTCCAGCGCCTGCTCCTTCTCGCCACAGAGCACGCCCTCCTGGTCCAGCCGGTTGTTCAGCGCTTCCGTCTGCAGGTTGGCGAGCTTTTCTTTGAAAGTGGGGTTATCCTCCATGGGGATGGTTTCCTCGGCATAGGCCTCGATGGCCATAAGGTGCTTCCTGATGCACATCTCCCCGGCGGGGGTATACGGGCACGTGCGCGCAGCCGCATGGTCCTGCAAGAGCATCAGGTGCTTGATGATCTGCTCGTACTGGTACTTGAGTGCGCCCGTGGCCGCCGCCTTCCTTTCACCTGCTGCCATGGCTCCGCCCCTCCTCATCCGATTGGGCCCCATGCCCCCTGGCCCACTCACCCGTTAGCAACGTGCGTGCCAGCCATGGCGCAAGCCGGCCGCACTGCCCCCTGGCCTAGCTGTGGGTGTGGCTCAGGTTGCAGTCGTGGAGGAGAGCGTGGTCCCGCAAGACTCTCGCCGGCGTGCCCTCGGCCACGATGCGGTGCGCCTCGCAGAAGACACAGACGCGCGTGGCGATCGTCTGGACGATGGAGATGTCGTGGGTGGCGATGACCATGGTCTTGCCTTGGCGATGCTGCTCTTGGATGAACTCCACCAGCCAGCCCTGGCTCCGCGGGTCGAGGCCGCTCGTCGGCTCATCGAGCAGCCACACCTCTGGCTGCAGGCTCAACACCGAGGCCAGCGCCACGCGCTTTTTCTCCCCTCCCGACAGCCGGTGTGGCGCCCGGTCGCGCAGCCCCTCGATGCGCAGCGCCTCCAGTGCGCCCTGTACGCGCCCTTCGACCTCCTCGGCACTCAGGCCAAGCTGGAGAGGGGCGAAGGCCACCTCGTCGAGCACCGAGGGCAGGAAGAGCTGCACATCGGGGTCCTGGAACACGAGCCCTACCCGGCGCCGAAACGCCAGGTTGAACGCCTCATCACGGAACGCGCGCTCGCTTAGCTCACGGCCAAAGGCACGCACCGTGCCCGCCGTGGGAAAGTACAGCCCGTCGAGCAGCTTCAGCAGGGTGCTCTTCCCCGAGCCGTTGGCGCCCAGCACCGCCAGGCACTCCCCCGGCTGCACCTGCAGCCACACATCCGTCAGCGCCGGCACCCCGCCTTCATAGCTGAAATGGACGCCTGCCACGTCAAAGATCGGATCCGAAGCCAATCATCCCCCTTCCGCACGTGACCGCCATTGCCAGCAAGCCGGGATGGAATCCTGGCCTACAGGATGGCAGCGGCGGCAACCGCGGCCGCCGCCAGGATTGCCAGGCCATCGCGCCACCCCATCCGGCGCGGCCGCAGGGCATGCGCATAGCCGCGAAAGCCCCGCGACTGCATCGCCAGGTACACTTCGCCGCTGGTCTGCAGCGATTTGGCGAGCAGGGTGCCCGCGATAGCGCCCTGAATGCGCCGCTCTTCGGCGCTGCTCAGCCGCCCCACCACCCGGCTCTGGCGCGAGAGGAACATGTCGTTGGTGATGCGCAAGAGCACATAGATGTAGCGGTAGGTCATCCCCAGGATGAGGACCAGGGTTTCGGGCACATGCAGCGCCGTCAGCCCCCTGAAGAGCGCCGCCCACGGCGTGGTCAGGATCAGGAGCAGGCTCAGCGACACCGATGTGCCCACACGCAGGAGAAGAAAGAGCATCGTCGTCGCCCCGGTGCGTGTGACCACCAGGCCCAGGGGCAGGTGGGCGAGCGCCGGCCCAGGGGTCAGAAAGAGCGCCGGCAGCGCCACCAGCCCCGTGAAGGCCGGCACAGCCAGCCACACCCGCCCCACAAAGAATGCCACCGGCACCGCCGACGCCCAGGCCACCACCAGAGTCAGCAGGTACACGCCGGCAATGGCCGGTGGGCTGTGCGACAGGTTGGCCGCGAGGATCAGCGCCAGGCAGGAGATGATCTTCGCACGCGGGTCGAGCGACTGCAGCAGCCCGGCGCGCCGGCTGATCTCTTCGGCGAATACCGATTCCTCCAGCCGCCGGCTGAGCTCACCCAGCGACCTCTCCAGCGCGCCGCTCACGCGCCCTCCTGCGCCCGCCGCCGCCCGGCCAGCAAAGTGGCGAGCAGCCACACCACGAGGACCGTCACCAGGATGCCCACCACAGCCGAGAGGACATAGGCCACGCTGGCATTGCCCAGCGCCGGCAGGTCATAGTCAGGCATTGGCGCGCCCCACAGGCTGCTCAACTGCTCCAACCCGCGGGGCACAAAGCCCAGGCCCAGGCTGGTCAACTCCTCGGCCCCCCACTCACCCCAGGCCGTCCCCGGCGCCAGAAGGCCCAGGGGCGACGCCACCACCAACACACCCAACACCACCCAGAGCCCACGCAGACGGCCCGCAGCGCCCTTGGCTGCCACCTGGGCTTCGGGGCCGGCCTGCAAGAGCTGCGGGTTGGTCCGCTGCAGGTAGGCGACCACAGCGCCCGTGAGGGCCGCCTCCACCACCGAGGCAACGGCCAGATGGGGGATCACCATCGCCGGGATCGCGACGGCCAGTGGGTAAGGCGCATAGAGCGGGGTGCCATCGGCCCCGTGGAACAGCGCCGGCTGGATGCCGAACTCGACGGAGGTCAGAAAGGCCGCCGCCGTCAGGCCCACGTAGCCCCCCAACGCCGCGCCCAGAGTCCGGCGGCCCGAGCCTACATCGGTGCCCTTCGCCACGGCCTGGTAGATGGCCCAGGCGACATAGGGGATCACCACTGCCATGTTGAAGCAGTTCGCCCCAATGGCCAGGATGCCTCCGTCGCCGAACAACAGCGCCTGGATGACCAGGGCCACCGAGATGGCGATGACCGCCACCTCCGGCCCCAGCACGATCGCCGCCAGCGCCGCACCCACCGCATGGCCGGTCGTGCCGCCTGGGAGGGGCACATTGAACATCATGATGACGAAGGAAAAGGCCGCCATCAGCGCGATGAGGGGCACGCTGCGGGCGCTCACCGTCTCGCGCACCCGGCGCAGCCCGATCACCCAGAAGGGCAACACCAGCGCCAGCATCACGGCACACGTCACCGGGCTCAGATAGCCATCGGGGATGTGCATGCCGGTGCCAAACAGCACCACTGCCATCGCGCCATAGTAGGCTGGAAACCAGCGAGGGATACGCCTGCTGAAGGACCGCCCATCCATCTCTGCCTCCTGTTCCTGGACCACAGTGCCGCTTGTTGCCAACAGTTGCAGTTAATAGTATACGCAATTCGCACCCGCCGCAAAATCGGCCCTTCCGACCCATGCCGCGCTACCAGGCGGCCTGGTGCTACAGCCACACTCGCTGCAACTGGTACGCGACAACAGCCGGCAGATCTGCTCACTCGTCTTGGTTGCCCCCGCCACAGGGCCTTTTCAACTCCAGTCCAGTCACCCTGAGTATCCCAGGGCTCGCCCAGCCTTGTGCCAGGGGAAGAAACTTGCGACCAGGGGTGGCAGCCGGGCGTCGAGCTGCGCCCGCTCCCGGCCCAGCCCCCCAAACGTTCCATCCCGTCATTGCGAGCGCCGGAGGCGCGAACCAATCCCCAACCTGCGATGGAGATTGCTTTGCTTCGTTCCTCGCAACCGGCGGCGGAGCCTGTCCTGAGCCAGAGCGAAGGAGCCGCCTCCTCGCAATGACAGACCCACGACGGTTCTGGGATACACCCGCCATTCTGCCTATTGACACCGCCCAACGGCTATGCTAGAATTAGTCGAACCTAAATTAGGACCATCTAACTCCGGAGGCGGGTATGATCACCCAGCAGATGGAAGAATACCTCGAAGCGATCGGCAAGCTGGAGGAACGGGGCGAGGCCGTCACGACCTCGGCCCTGGCCAGAGAGTGCAAGGTGTCGCAGCCCACCGTCACGCAGATGCTGCACCGTCTGACCGAGCAGGGGCTGATCCGCTACGCCCCTCGCAAAGAAGTATCGCTGACCGAGGCCGGGCGGGCGCTCGCGGCCACCGTCATCCGCCGCCACCGGCTCTGGGAGCGCTTCCTGCACGACGTGTTGGGCCTGCGGTGGGACCAGGTGCACGACCAGGCCTGCCGCCTCGAACATGCCACGTCGCCGGAGGTCGAGCGCCGCTTGGCACAGACCCTGGGCGACAGCGACACCTGCCCCCACGGCCACGCCATCCCGGGCACCGGCCATCTCGACGCGCACCCGGCAACGATGCCCCTGGCCAGCCTGCAGCCCGCCCAGTCGGCGCTGATCGACAAAGTGGAGGAGGACTCGGCGCTCCTGCGGCGCCTGGATGTGCTCGGCATCCGGCCAGGAGCCCTGGTGCAGGTCGAGGCAGTGGCGCCGGAGGACGGCACGCTCACCCTGACGGTCGATGGCCACCGCCAAACGATGGACCGCGCGTCGGCCGAGCAGGTGGCGACCGCTCCCCTCTCCGCTGCCGAGGCCCAGGCCGCCGCCGCCATGCCAGAGCGGCTGCCCCTGGGCGACCTGGCTCCGGGCGATACGGCTACGGTGGCCGAGTTCCTTGCCGGCCGCGGCCTCGTCGCCCGCTGCCTGGCCCTCGGCTTTACACCGGGTGCTGAGGTGCGCATGGTGCAGAACCTGCATGGGGGGCCGGTCATCGTCCTGGTGCGCGACACCCGCGTCGCTCTCGGGCGCGGAGAGGCGCAAAAGATCATCGTCACGCGGAGCGGAGGGAGCCATGGCCAGGCCAATGGAGTCCACTGAACCCAGGGCGGCGCAGGTCGGCGAGCGGCCGGCCCGTGGCCCCATCGTCGCCTTGGCCGGCTCGCCCAATGTTGGCAAGAGCAGTGTGTTCAACGCCCTCACCGGGCTCTCGCAGCATGTGGGCAACTGGGCCGGCAAGACGGTCGAGCAAAAGACCGGGGTCTGCCATCACCGCGGGCGCGCCCTCGAGATCATCGACCTCCCGGGCACCTACAGCCTAACGGCCAATTCGCCCGAGGAGCAGATCGCTCGTGATTATGTCATTAAGGAGCGGCCCGATGTGGTCGTAGTGGTGGTCAACGCTGCCAACCTGGAGCGCACGCTCTACCTGCTCGCCGAGCTGCTCGAACTGCCTGCCCCCGTGATCGTGGCCGTCAACATGATGGATGTGGCCGAGGGCCAGGGCATGCATGTGGAGGCCCATGTGCTGCAGGCTGCACTGGGCATCCCGGTGGTGCCCCTCACGGCGACCCACCGCGAGGGCCTGCCCGAGCTGCTGGCGGCCATTGACGGCCTGCTCGATGGCCACATCGCCTTCAGGCCGGCACGCCCCGAGCTTGGAGAAGGGCCAGAGGCCCTCATTGCTCGCATCGAGGGCATCATCGGAGCCCACGCGCCCACCCCCTACCCGCGGCGCTGGCTGGCCCTCAAGCTGCTGGAGGGCGACAAGGAAGTGACGGCCCTGCTGCGCGCCCGCCTTCCCGACGCGGAGTGGCAGGCCGCCGAAGCCATCCTCCACGACCACGAGGACGCCGTGCTGGCCATTGCCAGCGCCCGCTACGAGTGGATCGGCCGCATGGTCCGGGCGGCGGTGCGCCGGCCGCGGGCCGGCGCCGTCTCGCTCACCGAGCGCCTCGACCGCGTGGCCACCCACCCCTACGCCGGCCCGGCCCTGCTCATCGGCCTGCTGGGCCTCATCTTCTGGCTCGTCTACCACCTGGCCCAACCTGTGGTGGGGCTGCTCGAGGTGGCAGTCGGTGCCGGGGCAGGCCTGGCGCGCACGGCGCTCGCCGGCGGGCCCCCCTGGCTGGGCGGGCTCGTGGCCGACGGCATCCTGGGCGGCGTGGGCACGGTGCTCACGCTCCTGCCCATTCTGGCCGTCTTTTTCGCTGCCATCGCCTTTCTGGAGGACGTCGGCTACCTGGCACGCGGGGCCTTCGTCGCCGACCGCTTCATGCACCACCTGGGCTTGCATGGCAAATCCTTCCTGCCGCTCTTCCTGGGCTTCGGCTGCAACGTGCCGGCGGTGCTGGGCTCGCGCATCCTCGATTCCCGGCGCGACCGCCTGCTCACCACCCTCCTCGTGCCGCTGGTGCCCTGTGCCGGGCGCATGGGCGTCTTGGTCTTCGTGGCCGGCGCCCTGTTCGGCAGCCGGGGTCCGCTGGTAATCCTGGCGCTCCTGGCACTCGACTTGGCGGTCATCGGGCTCTCGGGGGTGCTCTTCAACCGGCTGTTGCTGCAGGGCGAAAGGCCGGCTTTCATCATGGAGCTGCCCCTCTACCACCTGCCCAACTGGCGCACCATTGCCATCCACACCTGGCAGCGCCTGGTCCAGTTCGTACAGCGGGCAGGGACGGTGATCCTGCTCCTGTCGGTGGCGGTCTGGACGTTGGCTGCCCTGCCCGCAGGGGCAATCGACAGCAGCTACCTGGCGGCGATCGGCCGGGGGCTCGGGCCTCTGGGGGCACTGATGGGGCTCGATTGGCGGATGATGGTGGCGCTCCTGGCCAGCATTGTGGCCAAGGAGCAGGCCATCGCCACCCTGGCCGTGCTCACCGCGGGCAGTGCCGCGCCTCTGGCGGCCAGGCTGCCGCAGCTCCTGAGCCCGGCGGCCGGCCTGGCCTTCCTGGTGGTGCAGATGCTCTTCGTCCCCTGCATTGGCACGCTCACCGCCATCCGCCACGAGACCGGGAGTTGGCGCTGGACGGCCTTCAGCGTCGCCTACCTCGCGGTCCTCTCATTCGGCGTGGGCATCGTCGTCTACCAGGTGGCACGGCTCTTCGCGCTGGGGGTGTGAGATGTTGTTGCGTCTGCTGCAGTTGATCGCCGGCGCCGAAGGTGCCACCACCCAGGCCGCCCTGGCGCACCGGATGGGCATCAGCGAAGCTCTCGTGGCGCCGATGATCGACGACCTCGTGCGCCTGGGCTACCTGACCATGGTGGAGCCCGGCTGCGGGCAGGGACACTGCAGCGGCTGCAGCCTGAGTGGCTCGTGCCCGGCCCAGCCACAGGCCCGCCTCTGGGCGTTGACAGCCAAGGGGCGCTCTGCCCTGCGCCAGGCGGCTGCCCCATCGCCCCAGTAGCAGGGCCGCGGCGGCCCGCCGCAGGCAGGGCTCCCCTGGGCCCCGCATCCCTGAGCGCCGTATGCGTCCGGCCGGGCTGCGTCGCCGCCTGGCATCCATCCTGGGTAGCCTATTGGGGGCTGGGGCGACCTGCGGGCGGACCCAGCCCCCCAAAGCCCCGATGCGTCTGTCCATACGCGGTGGAGCGCCTGGCTCGGTCGGCCACTGCGAGCCCTCCCAACGTCCGTCTGCCCGCCGCTCATTGGTCCACGCATCCTCGACGGCCCAAGGGGCGTCCAGGATGCGCGACCGCCTGGCCCCAGCCCAGGCGTCTCGTGGGCCCCCACCCGGCTGCAACCCGAACCGCATGGGCATGGCCTCGGTGTCGCGGAACAAGATACCAGGCTGCTGGCCAGCATCCTAGCTGACGGGCCCTGGATACACCGCGGCACAGGGCTTTTTCAAACTGCCGCCTATGTCACCCCTTCGCTGTGCTCAAGGCAAGCTCTGAGCAGGTTCTGCAGGCCTTCCAACGTGGCGAACGCCGGCCTGCGAAGGGTCCGGGCTACACATAACGCCGACTTGGCAAAGGCCCTGACCGCGGCACCAGGATACTTGACAAGAGACACAGAATATGATATACTATAGCTGTAAGTAACAGATAGCGGAAAGAGAGGAGCGACGTCATGCCCGGACCCAGGGGCCGACACGGATGGCGCGGCGCACGCGGATTGCACCGCGGGCAGGTCGCGCGCCTCCTCGAACCTTGCCTGCTCCTGCTTTTGCAGGAGCAAGACCGCCACGGCTACGAGCTCATCGCCGCTCTCGGCCGCTTTGGCCTCGACCCGGCGCTCGTCGACTCGGGGCTGATCTACCGCATGCTGCGGCAGATGGAGCAGGCGGGTTGGGTGGCCTCCGCCTGGGATACGACAGGTCCCGGCCCCGCGCGCCGCGTCTATTGCCTGACAGAGGCCGGCCGTGAGGCCCTGGCTGTCTGGCGCGAGGAGCTGGGCCGCACGCACGACATCATCCACAGGGTACTTGGTTAGTTATCTGTGGCCAGTGATCAGTTGACCATCGGCCTTGGTTCACTGGGAGCCAGCACTACGCTTCTGGTGAACCGTGAGTCATCCCTCAGGGTGAAAGGAGAGGAAACGATGCCACGAGGTGACGGAACAGGGCCCACGGGGTTGGGCCCGCGCACGGGAAGGGCCCTCGGCCCCTGCGCCGGCTACCCTGCGCCCGGCTACACCAAGCCGCGCGCACGGTGGTTCCCTGGCTTCGGCTCGATCGGGCGCTGGGCAGCCGCCCAGTTGCCACGTTTCGGCCTAGGCCTGCGCCGAGGCCGCCGGTAGGCCATCTACCGGCGAGGTGAGCACCATGTCTTTCCAGGCGTCGCACGCCTGGAAAGCGAAAAGGAGGGCGACATGCCACGAGGTGACGGAACAGGACCCATGGGCATGGGTCCGCGCACGGGACGAGCAGCCGGCTACTGCGCCGGCTACAATGTGCCTGGCTACGCTAACCCCATCCCCGGCCGCGGCAGGGGGGCCTGGGGCACCCGGGTGGGAGGAGGCCGCGGCTGTCGGCACTGGTACTATGCCACTGGCCTTCCCGGCTGGGCGCGCGCCGGTTACGCCCCGGCTTGGGGATCGGTGCCTTTCCAGCCTACGCCAGAGCAGGAAGCCTCGTTCCTCAAGTCGCAGGCTGAGGGCTTGAGGACCGCGCTCGAGCAGATCGAGAGACGCCTCCAGGAGCTTGAGGAGAAGGAGGGTTGACCTGCACGGTGGGGCAGGGCACCCATTCGAGTGCCCTGCCCCACCGCCCGCATCCGTGCCGCTCCGAGGCGCCTGCGGGCTGTGGCAGCGCAGTCAGGGCCCAAAGCGGCAGGATTCGCGTCGGTGCGGGTAACGGTTTTGCTAGACGTCGATGACCGTCGCAGCGGGGCAGGGGGCGACACGGGGGAACGCCCCCGCGAGGGCCTGATACGCCCTCTGGCCGGTACAGTGGTTGGGATAGAGCGTCGGAGCACCGAAGTGGTGGAGCTGTTCGACCACGTGACGTACCTGCGTGTCGTCTGCAGCATCGAGGTGCATCCCCCCGGCGATCGCCACCGGCGCGCTTCCAAAGACCCGCTCCACGTGCAATACAATGTTCAGGATGCCTGCATGCGAGCAGCCACAAAGCAGCACGAGCCCCTTCGCTCCCTCCAGCACGAGCGACATATCGTCCCGGTACGGATCCGGCCTCCACGCTTCACCCTCATGAAGCAGGTGGCCGCTGCCGCGCCCCTCGGGCTCCGGCCGCGACCTGATCTCGCCGGTTGTCCACACGCCTGGCAGGATTTCGGTCGGCTCGGGGCTCAGACGCATGTCCACGTCCTGCAGCAGCGTCCTCGCGGCGGCTGGCAAGCCGATCGGCTTGCGCACGCCACCCCGTTCAGAACCGCGCTCCAGCAGGAGGTCAGGGTGTGCGTAGTAGACGGGCAAGCGGCCGCGCCAGGCCAGGAAGACCGCCAGCCCGCCGGTGTGGTCGTGGTGCCCGTGGCTCAGCGCTACGGCTGAGATGGAGGCAGGGTCTACGCCTGCAGCATCAAGGTTGTGCACGAGCACATCACCGCTGGCTCCAGTATCGAAGAGCACGCGCCCATCCGGCGACTCGATCACAAAGGCGAGCCCGTGTTCACCCCAGAGCTGCGAGCCCACCGCCACAGCATTGTCGATCAGGCATGTGACCTTGATCATGATGCCACACCTCCTATCCCCCCTGCTACGGCTCCTGCCGGCGCCTCTGACTTTTCTGCTTACGTCGTCGCCAGGCCTCATCTGCGGGAGCGCCCGTCTTCGGGTACACGCCCTCGCGAAGGCCGGCACGCAGGTACCCTCACCTGGCAGCGTGCCCCTGCCACCGGTACAACTCGCCCCTGGCCGAACGTGTGCCGCGAAGGCGCCGGTTGGCCGATGTTCGCCAGCCGTGGCTACGGCCTGACCGTCATCGTCAGCAGTCGCTTGCCAGGGATCTGAGGAAACGTCGCACCCTGGCTGATCGCCGCCAACGCTGCCGGCACGTCCGTCACGCGCGTCCCGGCCACGGCCGACACACGGTGATCCAGGAGGACCGGAGAGAGGGGTGAGCTGCCGCCCAGGAGCATCACGAATGCATCAGGATGACACCAGCGGACCAAGGTGTCAAAGGTGTGGTTGATGAGCGAAGTGCCCGTCAGCGCAACCACTTCAGCCAGTGGCAGTACGTCGGGTGCCTGCTCCGCGCCCAGGTCCCCAGGTCGCGGGTGCATCTCGAGCACCCAACAGACCGCTGCGGCTCGGCGCACCTGCTCCACAAAGGGAAAGTGCCCCACGATGGCCACCTGCCGCCCCGCCCCGCGCTCGAGGATGATGTGCTCGCCGTTGGTCGCCTGGCACGCTGCCTCGTCTACATCGAGCAGGGCGTTGAGCGCCGCCATGCCGATGGATGCCTCCACGAGGCTAGATGAGCGCAACAATTCTGCCAGCTCGCGCCCACTGCAACGGGCCAACTGGCCCGCCTTCGCAACCGGCGGGCCGTCGTCGTGGTTCTCGGGCCGCAGCGTTGATGCCAACCCGCAGCGCGGAGGGTCGGTGTCGAGCACCACTGCCGTCCAGAAGGCTCCGACGACCAGTTCGCCAACGGGCGCATCCGCGCGCAGGCTGTCTAACAGTGCCGCAATTGTGTTCGTCTGCCTGTAACCCGGCTTATCCGCGCCCATGGCGCCCCCTGCGGCGCTGCCTCGTGCGCCCTCGTCCCGATAGCCTTTGCCCGACGGTAGGCACGTGGGGAGCCTGGGGCCTCGCCGACCGCTCCTCCCCAGACGTGGCGATAGCCTCCAAGACCCGCGGCAGGACCTCTTGGCCCGTAAAGCGGATCATGCTGGCCAGCACCGGCACAACGCGCCGATGCCAGGGCGCCGGCGCTGCACGCACGAGCGCGCCACCGCGGTCAGCCTTCAGGGCGGCCGGGGCCTCCTGACGGACCGCGACGACGGGCGCCTCCTTCCAGGCCAGCGCATCCTGCGGACAGGCCGGCACGCATGCCTCGCAGCCACGGCATAACCCGGCGTCCACTACAGCATGGCCTCCCTCCACCCGCAGTGCACCCGTCGGGCACACCTCGGTGCACTGTCCACATCCCGTGCATTTAGCCAAGTCAACCTCAAGCACGGCTTCTCCCCCTCGCCACAGCGTCGCCGGTGGTGCTAAGGTTCGGCACCTTTTGCCCGCCTTTGTGGCACCATCGCGTGGCACCAGAACACACAGTTTGCTCCCTACCTGGCCAAGCATACCACCAAACTGTGTGCCCGTCAAGTATTCTGTTCTATGGGCCAGGGCCTTTAAGTCGGCGTTCTGTGTAGCCCGGACCTTTCGCAGGCCAGCGTTCGCCACGTTGGAAAGCCCGCAGAACCTGCTCAGAGCCTGCCCTGAGAGCCTGTGACTTTTTCGCGAGTTGGGCCGAGCCGGACAGATGGGTCTTACTGGAGCGAGAGCATGGCGCTTCAGAATCGGAGAAGGCGCATAGCGGTGCGCGTGCGGCTGGCGCTTGGGCGACCCCAAGAGACGCGATGCCTTGCGTCTGGAGGCGCGTGCTCCCGCTCTCTAGGCCGGGCAGTGTTGGCTCGCCAACGCTATCCAGCGCAGCAGGTTGTGCGCAAGGGCCATCCACAGAGCGATGCACAGGACTTTGGCGGAGCCACGCACCAGGAATCGTTGCAGTCCCTGGTGCGCGCGCAGACGCCCGTTGACGCATTCCGACGTGGCGCCACGCTCACGGTAGATACTCTTTGCTTCTTCCGTCGCCATACGCGCCCGCCAGTCAGCCACAGCTGGCGAATCGTTCGGTCTGGGCTCTGCCTGCGTACGTTTGCTGCCCCGTGGTGGCTGGGTCGGCGCATATACCGTAGTCCCCGCCGCGGTCAGATCGTTAATCGTATCCAGCGTTGCGAACCCCCCGTCGATCAGATAGTCGTCCGGCGTGATGCCCGTGCGGCTTTGCACCTGCTTAAGCATCGGCGGCGCCTCGTGCCCATCCGTGCCGTGGCTGGTGACGGCCACACCCACCACTACTTGACTGCCCACATCGGTGGCCAACTGCACGTTGTAGGCCGGACGAAAGCCTCCGTCCGGCATCTTCATCACACGGGCCTCTGGATCGGTGGTAGAGACGCGCGCCTCGTCATCTTTGCGCCTGCCCGTCTTGGCTGCCTGCACCTTGGGAAGCTCTTGCAGTGCCTTCTGCACTCGCGCTTCCCGCTCGCGTGCCGCACGTTCTCGTGCCGCCTGCTGTCGCCGAGACACTTCCATGTCCGGGCTGCTCACCTCGCGAGCCAAGGCTTGAACCTGAGCTTGAGCGACTGCCAGACACTCCCGCAGCTTTCTCTCGCGCCGGAAGGAACTGGCGCCTGCGCAAGCCCTCACACGCATGCCATCCTGCGACACCCGTTTCAGCGTCACCAGCCCCTCAGCCATCATCGTCGCCAGCACCTGGCTCATGAGGTCGTCCAGCGCCGCCCCATGTTCCACTCGAAAGTCGGCCAACAGGTGGTAGTTCACAGGAACGCCACCACACAGCCAGCGAAAAGCATCGTGCTCGTGACAGAGACGGTCGAGCTGCCGGGCACTGCCGACGCCTTCGACACAAGCGTAAATCCAGAGCGCGACCAGCACACGTGGATCGCTAGCCGGCCGCCCAGGCCCACCGAGCACGGCCTTGATCGGCGCGTAGAACGCCGAAAGGTCAAGCCGCTCCACCAGCGCCCAGATCGCGCGCACAGGATGATCCTCAGCAATCAGGGAGTCCAGATCCCTCACCATCATCTCCATCTGATTGCGAACAGGCGTGTTCAGCCGCGCCTGCCACGAACCAGTGCACGGAGTTGGGTCCGCGGTGGCACTCGTTTCGTTGCTGCTGCCATCGGGCAAAAGCTGGTCCTGCGCCATCCAGCACCTCCGCAGCCAGTCGCTGCCAAAGTCACCTGTCACAGCGCTGTCGCGCTGGTGCCCATACTCTATCACAAGACACGGAAAACGGCCATTTCATCACAGGCTCTGAGCAGAGCGAAGGGGTGACAGCAACGGGGCTTTGAAAAGGCCTCGCCCCCGGCTCCTTCGGCCTTGACAGGCGCCGCCCGCGGGTTAGAATGATTGTAGAGTGCAGAGTCTCCACATTCCCCGCGCCGACGGTGACGCCGAAGGAGGCACAGCCATGCTCGAAGCGATGCTCACGCCGGAACAACGAGCCCTCCGCGCCGAGGTGAGGGACCTGGTGCGCTGGGTGCCCCGCCAGCTCATCCTCGATATGGACGACGAGCGGGTGCGCTACCCGCGCGAGTATGTGGCCGAGGCAGCCCGCCGGCGCCTGCTCGGCCTCCGCTTTCCGGTGGAGTATGGCGGGCGGGGGCTGGGCTGGGTCGACGAGATTGTGGCCCTGGAGGAGGTCGGCGTCCTGGGCACATCGCTCGCCTGCCTCTACTCGCTGCCCTCCATCGTCGGCGAGGCCATCGACCGCTTTGGCACGCCCGAGCAGAAGGCGCGCTGGCTGCCCGCCATCCTCAGCGGCCGGCTCACGGTGGCCGAGGCCCTGACCGAGCCCCGCGGCGGCTCAGACTTTTTCGGCACCACCACCCGCGCCCGCCGCGAGGGCGACGAGTACGTGCTCGATGGCCAGAAGCGCTTCGTGGTGGGCGCCGAAGGGGCAGACCTCTTCCTCGTCTACGCCCGCACCGACCCGCAGGCGCGGCCCCACGAGGGCCTGAGCGCGGTCATCGTCGAGCGCGAGCAGGCGGGCGAGGCGCTCCGGGTCGAGCACGTCTACGGCCTGATGGGCACCCGCGGTGGCGGCACCGGCCGGCTCACCTTCCGCGGCGCCCGCGTGCCCGCCGCCAACCTCATCGGCCCCGAGAACGGCGCCGCGGCGGTGTTCTACCAGATGATGATCCCCGAGCGCATGACCAGCGCCGCCGGCGCCCTGGGCATGGCGCGCGCCGCCCTCGAGATCGCCGCCCGCTACGCCGACCGGCGCAAGGCCTTCGGGCAAAAGATCCGCGCCTTTGAGGGGGTCAGCTTCAAGATCGCCGACTCGATCACCCAGCTCGACGCCGCGCGCATGCTCGTCTACGGAGCCGCTCGCGCCGTCGATGCCGGCGACGACCCCCGCCGCTGTCGGCGCCTGGTCTCAGAGGCGAAAAAGTTCGCCACCGAGACGGCCTGGCAGGTAGTGAACCACGCCATGCAAATCCTGGGCGGCATCGGCTACACCCGCATCTACCCGGTGGAGCGCCTGCTGCGCGACACGCGCCTGATCATGATCTGGACGGGCACCAACGAGGTGATGAACCTCATCGTGCAGAGCGAGTACCAGCGCGAGCTCGCAGCGCAGCGCGGCGATGTGCGCGACCTCGAGGCCGACGCAGCCGACGCCGCGCACGCCGAGGAAAAGGTGTACGAGTAGCCGGAGAGGGTCGGCCTTCGGGCGCCGGCCGGGCCGATGCGCTGTCGACCAGCTTCCGCCGGGCCACGGACCGGGCGGCCCGCTATACCCCAGAATCGTCGGCGCAAACTGTGGCCATCGGAGGCGGCGCAGCCGCTCGGCGCGGCGCCAGGCCGACTTGTCACTCTGAGCGGCTCCTGCGGCCAGCTCTCAGACCGGCGCCAAGGGAGCGAAGAGTCCTTGCTAGCCATGGCGGCACACTCGGAGTGGTTTGGCGCCGCGGCCAGCAAGGATTCTTCGCTGGAATTGGCGCCCCAGTGCTGCCTGGCCGTCACTGCCGCTCAGAATGACCCTCCCAGCGGCCCTTGTGCGCCAAACCCTGATGCCGTATAATGCAAGGGGTCAAGGTCGTGCGCCCGGTGAAGTGGGCCGGGCGCGTTGCCAACCGGCAAAGGAGTTCTTCCCATGGATATCCTGATTGCGCTCCTCTCTGTAGGCGGGCTGATCTTCGTCTTCGTCATCATACCGCTGCTCTTCTCGGCCATCAAGATCGTGCAGGAGTACGAGCGTGGCGTGGTCTTCTGGTTGGGGCGCCTGCAGGGCACACGCGGGCCGGGCCTCATCTTCATCGTCCCCATCATCCAGCGCATGGTGCGTGTGGACCTGCGCACGGTGACCCTCGACATCCCAACCCAGGAAGCCATCACCAAAGACAACGTGACGGTCAAGGTCAACGCTGTGGCCTACTTTAACGTCGTGAACCCCGAAAAGGCCGTCGTCAAGGTCGAGGACTATCGCCGCGCCACCTGGCAGATCGCGCAGACCACACTGCGCAGCGTGCTGGGCCAGTCGGAGCTCGACGAGCTTTTGGCCCACCGCGAGGAGATCAACGAAAAGCTGCAGCGGATCATCGACGAACAGACCGAGCCCTGGGGCATCAAGGTCTCCATCGTCGAGGTCAAAGACGTCGAGCTGCCCGACACCATGAAGCGGGCCATGGCCCGCCAGGCCGAGGCCGAGCGCGAAAAGCGCGCCAAGATCATCCATGCCGAGGGCGAGTATCAGGCCTCGCAGCAACTGGCCGAGGCCGCCCGCATCATCGGCCAGGAGCCTTCGGCCCTGCAACTGCGCTACCTGCAGACGCTCACCGAAATCGCCGTCGAGAAGAACTCGACCATCATCTTCCCCATGCCCATCGACCTGGTCAGGTTCTTCCTGGAGCATTTCGGGGGCCAGAAGCCGCAAGAGCAATAACGCCCGGCGCAGGAAAGGCGTTGACGGCCCACGCGCTCGATGCTATAGTCGGCAGCAACCCTACGCTCTGGAGGTGCTCCGGTGCAGCCGTTCGTGCAGCCACGACAACTGGAGCCGCGGACGCTGGTGACGCTGGCCTTGAAAGCGGCGGCCCTCCTGCTGGCGGTGGCCGCCATCGTCGTGGGGGCGCTGCGCATCGCATCGACCGAGACGTATGTGCTCCTCCTGGCCGTCGGCCTGCTGGCCCTCTCGCTGGCCGCCATCCTCGACACCCGTGTCATCGTGCCGCGCTACCTGCAGCCGCCCCCTGTGCCCCGGCAGCGGCGGAGGAAGCGACGCTAGGCCGGCCCGCCCCGCCCCATAGATGGCACACCTTTTGCTAGGTTGCGCCGGCAGCGCAATTTCCGGCTGCCGGAGGGGACGATGCAGGTGCGCACCGCGCTCGCCATCGGGGCGGGCAAGGCTGCCGGGTTCCTCAGCCGGCAGCTGGGCCGCGGCGGGGGCACAACCTTTCCGGGCGAAATCGCCCTGCGCATCGACCCGCGCCTCCTGGCGCGGGTCTCGGCGCGCCTGGGCCAGGGCTGCGTGGTGGTGACCGGCACCAACGGCAAGACGACCACCTCGCGCATGATCGCCAGCATCCTGCGCCGGGCCGAGCTGCAGCCGGTCCACAACCGCTCGGGCGCCAACCTGATCGAGGGCGTCACTTCGGCCCTGCTCAGCTCGTCGACCCTGCTGGGCGTGCCCGGCGGCGACATCGGCCTCTTCGAGGTGGACGAGGCCACGCTGCCGCAGGCCGTGGCGCAGACCCGGCCCCGCGCCGTGGTGGTGACCAACCTCTTCCGCGACCAGCTCGACCGCTACGGCGAGATCGACCATGTGGCCAGCCTCTGGCAGGGTGCGCTGGCCTCGCTCCCGCCCTCCTCGACCGCCATCCTCAACGCCGACGACCCGGCCGTGGCCCACCTGGGCCAGGGCCTCGAAGCACGGGTGCTCTACTACGGCATCGACGACGCCCGCTGGGGCTCCGCCGGCCTGCAGCAGGCCGCCGATTCCCAACACTGCCTGGCCTGCGGCGCCCGCTACCACTACCGGGTGGCCTACTACGGCCACCTGGGCGACTACCGGTGCCCCCACTGTGGCCGCGCCCGGCCTCAGCCCCACGTCGCTGCGCGCGCCATCGAGCTGCAGGGCCTGGCCGGCAGCCAGGTCGAAGCGGCGCTGCCGGCGGGGGCGCTGCGCATGCGGCTGGGCCTGCCCGGCCTCTACAACGTCTACAACACCCTGGCTGCCCTGGCCTGCTGCACGGCCCTGGGCATAGCCCCCGAGGCACTGCAGGCGGGCATCGAGTCCTTCTCGGCAGCCTTTGGCCGCATCGAGCGCGTCGAGGTGGAGGGACGGCAGGTCTTCGTAGCCCTGGTCAAGAACCCCATAGGCTTCACCCAGGTGCTCCACACCCTCCTCCTCGACCAGGCCCCCAAACACCTGCTCATCGCCATCAACGACAACCTGGCCGATGGCACCGACGTCTCGTGGCTGTGGGATGTGGATTTCGAGCTCTTGCAGGGGCGGGTGCAGTCGGTGGTCGTGACGGGCACGCGCGCCGAAGACATGCAGCTCCGCCTGCACTACGCCCTCGTCGACATGGCCCGCGTCTCGCTCGAAAAGGACCTGGATGGCGCGCTGGCCAGGGGGCTGGCCAATGCCGGCCCCGGCGGCACCCTCTACATCCTGCCCACCTACACCGCCATGCTGGCCATGCGCCAGGTGATGCAGGAGCGGGGGTATGTGGGGCGGTTCTGGGAGGACTAGAACGCGACAGGAGAAGCGCGTGAAACTCACCATCTGCCACCTGTACCCCGACCTGATGAATATCTATGGCGACCGCGGCAACATCATTGCGCTCAGCCGGCGGGCGACCTGGGCCGGGCTCGATGTGGAGGTGCGGCGGGTCGACCTGGGTGAGCGGCCCGACTTGCGCACCTTCGACATCCTCTTCATCGGCGGCGGCCAAGATGCGCAGCAGGCCCTCGTCGCCCGCGACCTGGCCGAGGTCAAAGGCCCCTCGCTGCGTGCGGCGGTCGACGACGGGCTGGTGGTGCTGGCCATCTGCGGCGGCTACCAGTTGCTCGGCCGCTACTTCCACACCGGCTCTGGCGCCATGCTGCCCGGCGCCGAGGTCTTCGATGCCTGCACGGTGGCCGGCAGCCGGCGCTGCATCGGCGATGTGATCGTCCGCTCGCAGATCGACGGCCAGGCGCACACCCTGGTGGGCTTTGAGAACCACAGCGGCAAGACCTACCTGGGCGCGCGCACGCGGCCGTTGGGCCACGTGCTCGTCGGCAGCGGCAACAACGGCGAAGATGGCTCAGAGGGCGCCACCGACCGCAACGCCTTTGGCACCTACCTGCACGGCTCGCTCCTCCCCAAGAACCCCTGGCTCACCGACCTCCTGATCCGCCGGGCGGTCGAGCGGCGCTATGGCCCTGCCACCAGCCTCCCGCCCGTCGACGACGGGCCCGAGCGCCAGGCGCACGAGGCCATCCTCGCCCGCATCCGCGCGCGTGGCCGGGTCGATAGCGGCGTCATCTGACGGCCCCGCCGCCCCGCGCCCGGCCCCGCGCAGCCGGGCCCGGTTTGCAGAATGCAGAAAATCGATGTACGATAGCGCGCGAGGAGGTGCAGTGGGCATCTTCAAGGCTTGCGACATCCGCGGCGCCTTTGGCACCGAGTTGACCGAGGCGGTGGCCTACCGTTTGGGCCAGGCCGTGGGCACCCGGCTGCACCCGCAAACGGTGGCCGTGGCCGGCGACGTGCGCCTCAGCACGCCGGCCCTGAAAGCGGCCCTCATCGACGGCCTGATGTCGACGGGCTGCCAGGTATTCGACGTGGGCACCCTGCCCACCCCGGCGCTCTCCTTCGCCGCCACCAGGCTCCGCACAGCCGGCAGCGTGATGGTGACCGCCTCGCACAACCCCCCGGGCGATAACGGCTTCAAACTCACCTTCGGCGGGCGCCCGCCCGACGAGGCGACCCTCGCCGCCCTCGAACGGGAGATGGCTGCCGGCGCCTTTGCCCACGGCCACGGCCGCGTGCGCAAGGTGGATGCCCTCAGCGCCTACCAGGTGTTCCTGGGCCGCCGGTTCGCGCCCGGCGGCCGGCTGCCCGTGGTCGTCGATTGTGGCAACGGGTGCGCCGGCCTCGCGGCTCCCCAGGTGCTGGCCGGCCTGGGCTACCAGGTGGAAACCCTCTTCGCCGAGCCCGACGGGCGCTTCCCCAACCGCCCGCCCAACCCGGCCCTGGCCCCCAACCTGGCCGCCCTGCGCCAGCGGGTGGTGGCGACCGGCGCCGCCCTCGGCCTGGCCTACGATGGCGATGGCGACCGGGTGGCCTTTGTGGATGAACGGGGCCAGGTCGCCGAGACCGACCGGGTGGCCCTGCTCCTGGCGCAGAGGATCCTCGCCCGGCGCCGCGGCGAGGTCATCTATGACATCAAGTGCTCCAGCGCCCTGCCCGAGGGGGTGCGCGGGGCCGGAGGCATCCCGGTCATGGCGCGCTCGGGCCACGCCTTTATCAAGACGGCCCTCCTCGAGCGCGGCGCCGTTTTCGGCGCCGAGACGTCGGGCCACCTCTTCTTCCCCGAGACCGCCGGCGACGATGCCCTCTACGCCTCTTGCTTCCTGCTCGAAATCCTGGAAACGGAGGGGCGCAGCCTGGCCGAGCTGCTGGAAGAGGTGCCCCGCTACCCCATCACCCCCGACATCCGCCTGCCCTGCCCGGCCAACGAGGCCGGGCTGATCCTCGAGAAAGTGGCCGAGGCTTTCGAGGGCTACCCCGTGCTCCGCCTCGATGGGGTGCGCATCGATTTCGCTGACGGCTGGGCCCTGGCGCGCCGCTCCGTCACCGAGCCGCTCATCACCCTGCGCTTCGAAGCGCGCACCGGCCGGCGCCTGGCCGAGATCCAGCGCCTGGTGCGCGAGCGGGTGCCGGCCCTCGCGGCGATTTGGCCGGGGAACTGATGGAACGGCGGGAACAGATGGAACTGAAGGGAAGGCCCCTCTTTCCGCTTTGCCTGTGCGGCCCGCCCATGCCGTCGCAGCGGCGTTCCATGCGCATGGTCCGTCGGCCATGGGGGCAGGGCGACGGCATATGCCGGCCCTGCGCCACCACTCTACACCCTAGGTCAAATGCCCACCTTCACCCTGATCTTGACCATTTTCGTTTTTGGGGCCACGCTGGCCCTCATCCTGCTGCGCCCCGGCCCCTTCGACGAGGCGCGGGCAGCGCTTTTGGGTGGCCTCCTCATGATTGCCATCGGGGCGGTGCCGCCCGGGCAGGCCGCCTCGGTGCTGGTTGGTTCGTGGAACGTCTTTCTCTTCTTCCTGGGGCTGATGACGATCTCGGCCATCGCCGAGGCAGCTGGCTTCTTCGACTGGATCGCAGCCCACGCCGCGCGTGCCTCGGGCGGCAGCACCAGGCGGCTATTCCTCAACGTCTTTGCCATCGGTGTGCTCATCTCCACCTTCCTCTCCAACGACGCCACGGCGCTGGTGCTGACCCCCATCGTCTTCACCCTGGTCACCAAGCTGGGTGTGGAGCCGCTGCCCTTCATGTTCGCCTGCACCTTCATTGCCGACACGGCCTCGCTCACCCTGCCGGTCTCCAACCCGGTCAACATTCTAATGCTCGACGTCTTCCCCCAGACGCTGGGCGCGTATCTGCGCCACCTCTTCGTGCCCAGCCTGCTCGCCATTGCCATCAATGTGGGGTTCTTCGTCTGGCTCTTCCGGCGCGAAATCGGGGGGCGAGTGGCCCATGAGGCCATGCCTGCGCCCGAGGAGGCCATCGCCCACCGCGCCTTCTTCCGCTATGTGCTGGCGGTGCTCGCCCTGGTGGCCGTTGCCTACGTGGCGGCCTCGGCGCGGGGCTGGCCCCTCTCCTTCGTGGCCCTGGCGGGCGGGGCCGCGCTTCTGGCGGGTGGCCTGGCCTGGGGCCGCATCGACCTGCGCCGGCTGGGCCGCGAGATCTCCTGGTCGCTCTTTCCCTTCGTGGCCGGGGTGCTCGTGGTGGTGCAGGGGGTCGAGAACGCAGGGCTGACGGCACGCCTGGGCCAGCTCTTCCTGAGCCTGGCCGGGCAACACCCACTGCAGGCGGCCCTCGCCGGTGCCTTCGGCTCGGCCCTGACCTGCAATCTGGTGAACAATGTGCCCACGATGATGCTCTTGCGCTCGGCCTTGCGCTCTCTGACCACCGCCACGCCCGCCGTCGAGCGCGCGCTGGTCTACTCGACCATCCTGGGCTGCGACCTTGGCCCCAACGTCACCACCATCGGCAGCCTGGCCACCATCCTCTGGCTGCTCATCCTGCAGCGCAAGGGCCTCAAGGTGCGGCCGCTCGACTATTTCAAGATCGGCATTGTCGTCACGCCGCTCATGCTGCTGGCGGGGGCTATTGCCATCGGGGTTGCTGCCAGCCTCGGCTAGGCACTGCCTTCAAACCTGCGGTGCCCGGCCGATGGTGCAGCCACCGCCCACGACGGGGAAAGGAGGGAGGGATATGCGCATCCTTTTCTGCCTGGCCGGCCAGCGTGTGGAGGAGCAGTGGGCCAAGGCCGCTCGCCTGGTGGACTTCAGGGCGCACGAGGTGGCCATCCTCCATGTGGTCGATGAGAGCCTGGTGCCCGCCGCCGACGCCGCGCAGCGCCGCGGCCTGCCCCGCGGGCTGCGGCCCGAGCGCGAGGCCGAGATGCAACGTGCCCTCGAGCAGGCGGGGCAGGAGGTCATTGCGCGTGCCCTGGCCATGGCGCGTGAGGCGGGGGTCGAGGCCCAGGGCATCCTGCGTAGCGGCCACCCCCCGGCGGTGATCCTCGAGACGGCCCGGCAGTTCGGCGCCGAGGTGCTGATCCTCGGCCGGCAACACCCCGGCCTCGAGGGGCGCATCCTCGGCGGCGTGTCGCGCTTTGTCGTCGACCAGGCGCCGTGCACGGTGCTCTTGCTGCGCTGAAAGCCAGGGAAGTGAGGGAAGTATGGAACTAGGGGAACGGACGGGAGAACCCTTCAGTTCCTCCAGTTCCCCCCGTTCCCTCAGTTCCTTTCAGCGCGCGGGCCAGCTCGCCGAGGCCGGCCACGGCGAAGGGCACGCCGAGCCCCTCACCGGCTGTCCAGGTGCCACACGCCCTATCCAGCCTTGGTGCCCCCTTCGCGCCTGGGCGCCTTGGCGGTGGATGGCCCCGGTTCCTCGCGCCCCCTCAACCGGCGCAGCTTCTCGGCGCCGATGCACTCGGCGGCGTGGCTGCACCAGTCGATGCAGGAGGCGCCGCGCTCGCGCAGCACCACCCGGCCGCACTGCGGGCAGTGGGCGATGAGCTCATCGCTCCAGATTTCGACCTCGCTTCCGCAGCCCGGGCACCGCACGTACTCTGGGCGCACCTCGCGGAACATGCGCGCCCCCGGGCAAGCGCTTCCCAACGACATCCCCCACCTCCAGGCACGAGACTGAACCGCAAAGGACGCCAACAACGCGAAGAGAATAGCGATTCCTGCCTCAACCCCATGCCATCGCAGCGGGCAAGGGGCCTGCGCAGCGCCCGAGGACCAGAGAAACCTCGGCGTCGCCTTCGCGTCCTTGGCGCCCTTTGCGGTTCAACCGTTCCCTATCCATGGATCAATGCGGGCAGGCAGCGCGTACAGACCCACAGGCTCTGGCCCTGGACGCGGCAGGGCATGAGCACGGCACGCTCCTCGCTGGCCCCGCAGCGGAAGCAGGTTTGGGCGATGTAGGTGGTGCCCCGCTCTTCGGCCCGGTGCTCGGCTGCCTGGGGGTCGAAGTCGGCTGCCTCGCGCTCTTCGATGCTCAACGCCCCGGTGGGGCACACGGAAAGGCAAAAGCCCGCGCCGTCGCAGAGCACCTCGTTGATGACCCGCGCCTTGCCGTTCACAACCTCGATGGCCCCCTCGGCGCAGGGGGTCACGCACAGGCCGCAGCCGGTGCACTTTTCCTCGTCAATCCGCACGATCTGTCGCCGCGACATCCCGCTCTCCTGAAGACTGCTCGGGTTCGAACTCGATCTCATAGGGCAGCCCGATGGCGCCGTTGGGGCAGAGGTCCTCGCAGTCGGCGCAGTAGGCGCAGACCTCCGGCTCGGCCAGCTCGGGCCGGCCCTCGACCATCTGCAAGGCGCCGGTCGGGCAGGCCTCGACGCACTGCCCGCAGGCCGTACACAGCTCATAATCGATGACAGGGTAGACTTGGCTCATCGTGTTCGCTCCTGCCAGTGGGTCCCATCTTGGCCCCATTGTAGCACAGATCGACAAGCGAATCTGTGACTCTAGTCGCATGGGTGCAGTTCAGCTTGGGGGCAAGCCCGTATGCCAGCATTCGGTGTATGGTGCTGCCCCCACCCCCGGCCCCCCCCCCCCCCCCGGGGGGGGGGGGGGGGGGGTGGGGGGGGTGGGGGGGGGGGGGGGGGGGCC